>Ga0222711_1000027_pt1 | contig 43333 bp, 48 predicted proteins | sample AntAcemetage1699_FD_179814 | JGI IMG/M metagenome (GOLD analysis project Ga0222711, IMG submission 179814) | Saline water microbial communities from Ace Lake, Antarctica - #1699 | ecosystem: Environmental > Aquatic > Non-marine Saline and Alkaline > Saline | place: Antarctica: Ace Lake...
CTAGAACTTAAAAAGGTACTGCCTTTAGTCGAATATGATGCTGAATATACATCAGAAGTCTACTGGAGTCTTTCGGCTGAATATCGGGTCGGGCTATGATCATGACCACGACATGTGGGATGCGCAAAAAGAAGATTGGGTAAAAGTAAAATCTGAAATAGAAAAAAAAAGTAGTCATTTTTATTACACATAACTCGCCCAAAGCGCACAAAACAGCGCAATTTTTAACACAAAACCGAGAAATAAAATGTTATGGAACAAAAAGAACAAGAATTTAAAACAGCTAAAGAAATGATTAATTGGTTAATAGATAATCAAGGTATTGAATTAGCAGATGGTTATGGTCGAAGATGGAAGTATGAAAACTTTAATTTCTACTTTAAAGATATTGGGAGAAATGATACATACAAAGAAGGCATTAGCTGTTTGCATTTATACGGAACACCTATTGGAATAGTAGGAGCTTAGTATTAATGACAACTCGCCCAAAGTGCACAACAACAACCCTAGTAGCCTTTAACAACAAACAAAATCAAACACCAAAATGAAAAACATACTTGCCCTTGATATAGCCACTAAAACAGGCTGGAAAACCCGCACATCAAGCGGAACATGGAACCTTAAGCCAAACAGAGGTGAAAGCGAAGGAATGAGAGTAGTCCGCTTTAAAGCCAAAGTAGCCGAACTAATCAAAATAGAAGAAATCAACCTCGTAGCCTATGAGCGACCCGCAGGTATGCACAAATCTAGCATCATGGTGGCCTCAGAAATGGTAGGCGTCCTAAAAGACCTTTGCATTAGCCAACAAGTTGACATAGCCTGCTACTCCGCTTCCGAAATAAAAAAAGCAGCAACCGGAAAGGGAAACGCAAACAAACAAGCTATGATTGATAAAGCCCAAGAACTAGGCTACAATCCCATAGACGACAACGAAGCCGACGCTATCCACCTATACCTGCTAACGGCTAAAGAAATCAATCCATGAGCACCATAGCCGTTATAACCATAGCCATCTTAAGCCAATGTATTCTCGTTTCATTAGGCCTTTGGATAAAGCAAAAATTTACCAAACCACCTAACAACGATTTTTTTTAACCATAAAAACTACATATCGTAGTTTTTTTCCTACTTTACTACCTCTTACTATCAGACTAACCTAGCATAAAGGTTATGATCCAATGAACTACAGGCCGCTAGAATGACTATCTAGACGGCTTTTTTTTATCCAAAATCTCAACACCATGTACTCACCTCAACAACAATTAATAGCCAAACTCAAAGCAAACCCCCTCTCATTCGGTAAAGTCATTATGCCCGATATGTTCAGCGACAAAAGCCCACCATTCCATAAGGCTATGATCAAAGCCTACCTAGACCCCACTACTAACAAAGTAAACATCCAAGCGCCCAGAGGACACGCCAAAACATCCGTCATGGGTGGCATCGTTCCCCTTCACCACCTCATTTTTGGACCCACAAAAACCAAATTCATCATCCTAATATCTAAAACCCAAAAACACGCTAAACGACTCCTTCTTACCATCAAAAATACCCTAGAATACTCCGAAAACTTCCGAAAACTCTTTGGCTACTACGGCGAACACTCCGCAAGCAAATGGACAGATGAAGAAATTCACCTCAAAGACGGCTCCGTTATAGCAGCCTTCGGAACCGGTCAACAAATTAGAGGACTAAAAAATATACACCAACGACCAACCCTAATTATCCTAGACGACCCAGAAGACGAAAATAATACCAAAACAGCCGAAGCCATGAAAGCTAATTTAGACTGGCTCCTAAAAGGTCTTGACCCCGCCGTAGATATAAAACATGGTAAAATAATCGTCATAGGTACACCCCTTCACCAATTATGTATGGTCGAATCCCTTCGTAACTATAAACGTTGGAAATCCCTTCACTTCTCAGCCGAACTAGACCCCGATCGTAAACTAAGCCTTTGGCCAGAAAGGTATCCCTGGACAGAACTCCAAGCCATACGACAAGACTACGAAACCAATAACCGCCTTTCCGTCTACTTCCAAGAATACCTTTGCTCCATAATACCCGACGACGATCGCCTATTTAAACCCGAATACATGCGATACTATACCCTAGTAAGCCTAAACACCAATAACCCCCGTAAAGCAACCATAACATTCCAAAAAACTGACAAAAATGGACTCCCTCACTCAAACCCAGAAACACACCCCTGCTCCATCTTCTGCGGCATAGACCCCGCCACATCAACAAACGCTAAAGCAGACTACACCGTAATCCTTTCCATCGCAATCATCCCAGACGGACGAATACTAGTCCTACCCTACATACGCGCACGAATGGCCCCATCAGATACCATCGAAGCCATCGTTAAACACTACAAACGATACAAACCCATAATCACATCCCTAGAAGCAACAGGCGCTCAAGAAACATTCCGAGACATCCTAAGAAAACGTAAAGACGTAAACATACCAGGCCTAAACGTTAAACACCTTCCAAAAGAATCTAAGAAAAAAAGACACCTCGACGTCCTAGAACCACCATTCAGCCAATTCCTTATAACCATACAACCCTCCATGAAAACCCTCTACGAGGAAGCCATAACACACCCAAAAGGACGACACGACGACATCCTAGACGGACTATACTACGCCACCCTAAGAGCACAAAAACCTAAACATACACAAACATCACCCAACGAATTAACCCCAAAAAAACCTAAAACAGATACTTTCATGGGCGCATGAAAAACCCCTCCCATTTATCCCAACTCAACTTTACACACACACGGGAGACCATTTTTTTTTACAAAAAATTTTTTTACCCATACCCAATTATAACACAATCATAACCCCATATAAAACCAAACCCCTCTCAAACCATTTAAAGCCACATCTATACAACAGCTAATACAACCCAAAACCCCAAATTAACACTACTCCGTGTGCGGGTGATACGCACTAACACCCGTCCCCTCTTTTTTCGGCTTACCTACCACCTTTACCCGTTGAAAATTACGTTGAACTAATCAAAGCGAACAGTACTATACGCTACTAAATGCCGATACAGTAGAATAAAAGACTTTTTAGCGTAGTAACGAATAAACAAAAGTGCCCCTATTCAATTTAAACGATATTATACTATACTAGTTTACATAATCATATTTATACGACTATTAACCACAGTAAGCAAAAAGCGAATAAGAATACAAGCCAGTATATACAGCATATAGCGCTAAATATGCGCATTAAAGCACTTTAAAGCGTCTTTTTACTGCTCTTATGTCCGCCCAAAATTAATGAAGTAGAAGACACAAAGCACTCTTACAAATAACTAATGAATAACACACCTTTAAAAGGTAGTAAATGAATAATGGTGCTGATCTTTTTTTTTTACTTGTAGTAGTTAGTTAGTGTTATGTATGTAAGAGATGTTGTAAGAAACAACCGCCAGCGCTTGTTAAAGATATGTTTTTATATTTTTTATTGTAAAGACTTGACAACTACAAATAGTTGTTTTATATTGCTCCTAGTTGCTTAAATAAAGCAGCCCAAAAAACACCAAACAAGGCTTAACCAGCCAAAAACAAGAGCTAAACATGAAAAAATCTAACTACATAAAAAAAGACTATTACCAAACTATTACAGACAAGCTTATAAATGCAATCGAAAAAGCGGACGCTAATAATTGGGTAATGCCATGGACGGGCGCAACGGGAAACCCGACGCGTTCAACGGGTGAATACTACAGGGGAGTAAATCATTTAGTACTAATGATCGAAGCAGAAGAAAAAGGTTTCTCTAATCCTAATTGGTTCACATTCAAGCAAGCAAAAGATTTAGGAGCGCAAGTAAAGAAAGGGGAAAAAGGTTCTCCAGTAGTGTATTATAAGTCTTTGAAAATTGACAGCGACGGAAAACCCGGGACAGTTGATGCGAAAGGCAACTATGTAAATAAAGAAGGTCAGTATACTATTCCACTATTAAAGGGATATACAGTATTTAACGCAGATCAAATAGAAAATCTACCTGCGAAGTATGAAGTAAAGCCACCAGTTTTGAACGAAATTGAGCGAGACGCAAAAGCTGAAAAGCTAATAAGCGCAACGGGTGCAAAGATAACCCACAAAGTAGGAAGCAGAGCATACTACTCACCGAGCGAAGACTGTATAACCTTACCGATGGCAGAGCAGTTCAAGACAAAAGAAGGCTATTATAGCACGTTGTTTCATGAGTTAATCCATTGGACTAAAGGCGACGAAAGAACGGGTAGAACAAAAAAATCAGGTGCTCAGGCGTACGCATTTGAAGAGCTAGTAGCCGAAATAGGAACGTCTTTTATATGTAATAAACTGCAAATAAGCAGTAAAGAGCAATTAAAGCAAAATGCAAGCTATTTAAAATCTTGGTTACAACATCTTAAGAACGATAATAAATTCATTTTTAAAGCAGCAGCAGCAGCATCAGCAGCAGCCGAATTTATTTACAGCACAGAAATATCTATAAAAGAAACTGTAGCAGCCTAAATTCAATAAATAGGGCTGAGAAGCAGCCCTATAAACACCAAACAACGGCCTCACCAGCCAAAAACAAGAGCTAAAAAAAATGGATTTATTCAACCAGCTAAACGAGCTAAACGACCGAGCTTTACCAGCTTACAAACTGCCGAAAATAAAAGTAAGCTTTGCAAGAGAAGAAAATAAAGTAGCTAAAAAGTTTTCTAGTTCACGTGAAGCAGCATCAATAGCGCGCGCATATTTAAAAGAATTAGGAACTCTTCAAATGCAAGAGAGTTTTTTAATAATGCCGACGGATAGTAAATTAAAACCGTTGGGTATAATTGAAGTATCAAGAGGGTCTATAAATGCAACGCTTGTTGATATAAGAATAGTACTAGGTCTTTGCTTAGTATGTAATGCCGTGGGGTTTATCGCATTTCACAACCACCCGAGCGGTAATTTGTCGGCTAGTACAGAAGATAAGAATCTTACAAAAAATCTAGATAAGGCAAGTAAAATTATGGATATAAAGCTAGTTGATCATATAATCGTGACGGAAGCAGGCCACACTTCATTTAAAGACGAAGGTTTATTCTAATGAGTAAAGAAATAGGATTAACTATACTAAAACAGCTAGGGGGCAACCGCTTTCTGGCTATGACGGGCGCGAAAGGTTTAAACGTACAAGATAATGGCTTTGCGTTTAGACTGCCTAGAAACGCTAAAGACGGCATCAATTACGTTCAAATTTCGCTGAACGGGTTAGACCTTTACGATCTTGAGTTCAAGTCAATATGGAGAGGTAGAATAAAAGTCGTAAAAAGCTTCACAGACATTTACGACGATCAGCTAAAAGAGCTATTCACAGAAACAACGGGCTTAAATACAAGCTTATAAACAAAATCAGGGATAAAGAGGTAAAAAAATGAGTACTAAACCGACTATATATAATTTTGGTGTATATGTTACTAATTACGCCAACCCCAACCCCACCCCCTCAATAGTAGCTAAGGTAGTAAAAATGGGGGATGCTAATATAATAGCTTTCGCACTAACGAAAGCCGTAATAACTTCTCCTGTAACGTACAGCGTTAAACCCTTGTGTAACTCTAGGGTAATGGCAAAACAAAAGTAAATGCTGACGTTTAGTATATGGTGAGTAGCCAACCACTAACTGAGCTACGAAGAACAAATGTTTAATCGGCTATTCACTATATTTTGTGTTAGCATTAGTTAATTATTATGAAAAAGATACTATTAAATTTCGCAGACTATTCAGAAGCTTTGGAATGGAGTGAAAAAAAAGCAAAGAACTACAAATCAATGAATGATTTTTACACTTCCGATGAATATAAATCAGCATATCCATTGATTCGTAAAATGTATGAGGTAGAGCAAACTAATTTTGCAAAAAAAGCCAAGTCAGAACTAAAAAAATCAGGTCTTAAAATATCAGATAAAGTAGTATATTATTTTGTAAGCCCGTTTTTTAATGTTACAAATTATTCAGGAAATATTATTGAACGAAATGAAATACCGTATGTAAAATTAGATTTAGGGCAAAAAACAATGTCAGGTAAAAAATCTGTTAGGTGGCATAAGGGATTCGTGAAGTCTAATTAATGCAAAAAAAGAAGTAACCGAACTAACAAAGAAAATTAAATTAGCTCAAACGCTTTGGGCTTAATACAAAACACCAAACCAAACCAAACCAATGAACACAATTACAATTCCCGACACGTTAGAAGGCATTAACATAAATATTTATACTAATGCTTTGGAGGTTTACGAAGGTCGTAAACTTTTAGGTAGGTTACACACTCACAAACCGAACGTAGTGGCTGAGATAGTTAGACTAGGATGCGCCCAAAGGCACATGACGTACACAGCGACAACATTCCCGCAAAAGTGCGCTATTCCACCAGCGCCCAAAGGGCTATTTAAGTTTTGGTAAAAAAAAAGCCCCTTAAGAATGATTAAAAGGGGCTATAAGCTGCTTATTCAGCAGTATAATTATAACATAATGAACGAGTATAACTATTCATTCATTAAGTAGCAATAAGAAATTCTAACAGCTCTTGTTAGATGTTTGGAAAGCTCCCTGTTGGTTTCAGGGGGCTATTTTTTTATCTATTATCAAAAGCTCTTTCACAAGTAGAATACAAATTCAATACTTCTTCTTCAAGACGCTCATTCACTAAAACAATATGGTGACTATCAACAGAAGCTACGTTGAAAGTTGTTCTACCAATTTGTAATAAAGTATCACTTAAGACTCTTCTTAAGATACCCGTTTCTGTTAATATGACTGAGAAGTCTCTCATATCAAAACATGGCCCATCATAAACCAAAGCTTGATAAGAAAATTCAAGCTCAAAAAATGTGTACTCATAAACAGGACTGTATTCTCTTCTATGTAAGCTTTCTTGAAATCCACCGCTCGAATACCAATTTTTGGTAAATAAAATATCAGCTACGGTTAACGGCATTGGCTGATCATTTGATGTACTGCAAGAACTAACCAACAATATCAAAGAAATGAGAAGTAGTAGTTTTTTCATTTTTCCCTTAGTCTAAACGTGTTTTTATTACTATATGTAGTTGAATTATAAGTACCCCTTAAGTACCCATGTACCCCTTAAGTACCCCATTTAACGATTATAACGCAATTCTTTAACAACAAGGTGTTAGTTATTTTTTTAATAAAGTCTAAAAAATGATGGTAGAGCCTATTTTTAGGCTAAATTACAGAATAATAGGAAAATACTGTTTGTTTGTATTTCTTAAGTCTAACGTATTGCAATGCAATACTTTGTAAGTTTTATAAATAATACAAGTACCCCAATAGTACCCCCGATGTTGTTTTTACCCAATTCTGCTGACAACATCTTGTAATCTTGTTGCCAACACTTTGGCGTAAACTTCTGTTTGAGCTATGGATTCATGACCCATAAATTCAGATAATTCTTTTAACGGCATACCCGCATTAACCCAATGCGTAGCGCCCCCATGTCTAAGCACATGAAGACCCATTCTACCGCTCATTATTGATAAATCTGTAAGAGCTTCTTTTAATTTGTCGTGAAGTCTAGCATACTTTAATGAATTATTTAATACACCCGTATGTGAATATTTTAAAAGAAGCTCAAGGGCAGGCTTTGCACTTTTTGAAATGGGAACAACTCGTACTTTCATGCCTTTGCCATAGAGTTTAATGGTATTTGATGTAAAATCAATATGAGACGCTTTAAGTCTTTTAAATTCAATATATCTCATACACTGAAAGAACATAAGCTCGTATATAGCGTTTAAAATAGACCCGTAGGTCTCTCTATTGTACGGCAAGCTGTCCACGTAATAAAAATAAGTAGGTTCGGCCAGTCTCTTGTTTATGTAGCTAAAAACTTGTTGCAGTTGAGAGTATGTTAAATATTTGATTAAGCGTGTCTGATTTTCGCTATAACGCTTATTCATTTTATAATTTGGCTTAATCAACAACTGCAATTTATGTGCTGTTCTGTGTTCTATATAAGCTAAAAAACGGCTAATAAGAGATTTATACGCCGCGCAATAGCTCCTACTTTTACCAGTAGTGTAGTCTTCTAAAAGAGTGGTCCATAAATTATCATCTGTCGCTCTAGCGCTAAACTCTGATAAATTATTGTCTCTAACAAAAGCTTTTAATTTGTTTGAGTAACCTAAATAGGTTAATTGCATTACTTGATCTCGCATTTCTGCTAAATAATCATTTAGCAAACTTATAATAGTTAAACCATCTTCATGCTTAACATACTCAGCGCCTTTAGAACCCGGATTGTCTGCAAAATCTCTCCAGGACTGTTTGGTGAGCTTCCAGGCTCCGCTATCGTAAGCTTTATTCATATCATGCTCTAGTTGTAATAGCGCACGTTTACTATATAAATTAACCTCAACGCTATGCTTTCTTTGGCGCCCCATGCGCTTAAACTTAATTTCGTAGCGATTACCGTTTTTTTTAAACAGAGCCATCCTTATCACCATCAATTTTTTTTAGCTTTGGTCTAGCTAGACCGTGAAGCAATTCGTTTAAGTTTATAAATCTATATTCAGGTCGATTCAAAACCAATATTATTCTATTCCATCCTGTAGCAGTTATTTGATTACGAAGCTTATACATGGTTATCTGATTGCGATTTTCAAAACCCAAAACATCCGCAAGCTCTACATCCCGATCTATACCAAATATTGACCTAAGTCGTCTAAGAAGTTCATGCACATCAACTTCAAAATCATCAAAAAACTCATTTTGAGCCTTGTTTTTCATTAGCCGTCCTAAAGATTTGTTTATTTATTGTTGTTTTTAACAACACATAATATAAAGTAAAAAACAAATCTTTACCATCAAAACAGCATAAAACAATTTTTCGCTAAAGAAAAAAACTACTTAGTGTTGTTATTTCTATTTAATGTCTTTACATTAGATTTTTGAAAATATCAATACATCCCTAAATAAATGTCTCTATCCAAATTAATGAAGCAAAGTACGGGCAATAATGCTCGCTTTGTTAAAATGTTCGGAAAAGCCAAGCTAATCCGTTTCATAGCACGTAAATCATTAGCTCAATTCAAGCTTCATTTACCATTTGTTGAAAACCCGTATCAATGGCTTAGCAACCGAATTGATATAAAAAAATTCATACAAAAATATGAAGCAGAATTTTCTGAATTACCTTTGCAGGAGTTTAAAAAAAACGAACTACTTAGCTTACTGGATGCCTTTTTGCATTGTGCCGTTGATGAAATGATAGAGGCAGCACTTGATGGTAAACCTGAACTAGGTTTAAAAAAAAAGGAGGGCGACCAAGCCCTCCTAACACCAAACCAAAAACAGAGCTAACTACTATTGGTTAGCTCACAATATAAGAAAAATGGAATCAGAACTTCTACAACGAATTGAAACGAAGCTGGATAAGCTCCTAGAAATCACAAAAGCGAACGAGCTTACCGATAAAACACCGCTTTTCAGTAATTACTTGAAGGCTATTGGAACAACTAAAGAGCAAGTGAATCACCCCGAAGCAAAGGGTATGCCTAATATGATGACTTTAAGCCTAGCGGCTGAGTTTCTTTATGAGCGGCACGGCAAAATAATGAGCAGCGCCAAGTGGATGGCAAAAATTCGTTACGCTACAAGAACGGGTAAAATTGTAAGCTACAATGAAGAAGGGCAAGTAAAAAAAGACAAGAGGGGAACAAGATCGCTCTTAAAAACATCAGACATTTTGAAATGGCTTAAAAAAAGCCTGCCTGAAATCAACGCTTGATGCAAAATCTAATAAATTTAGAAGGCCACCAAGCCCCACAATATTTAGCCAAAGAATACATCCAGGCTTACAAACGCAATGCAAAGCTGTATAGGATGGATAGTTCTGGTATGCGCTTTTATTATCGCTTTGATAGAAATAATGAAGTGAGATTTTACGGCTCCGTAACAAGTGTAAAAAAACAAGTTACTGGCCTACCGAGAGCGATTATAGATAAAGAGATCGAAATGGGTAAGATTGCTTTTAACAAGTTCTTAAATGAGCGCTCTAAGCATGGTACATTTTTTCATACTCTAGCTGCTGAATTAACGATAACAGATCGCTTTGATTTAAAAAAGCTACCAACACTCTATAGAGATTTTATAACCTTAAATGGGCTATCAGAAGCTCAAACAAGTTATTGGCCAAACGCTATTGCCAAAGGTTTGCAATCATGGGTTCAGTGTATGCAAGATTATGACATTCAGCCGATAGGCATAGAAGTTCCTTGCTACTCAGACAGATTCGGTATTGCAGGCACTATTGACGTCGTTTGCAGTATGTACGATAAACTTTACAGTGAAGCAACACCGCTAGATAAGCGAAAAAGGGTTATTGCCATTATAGACTGGAAGTCTGGTAATATCTTTGAAGATTACGCTTTGCAGTTAGAGTTAAATAAAATCACATGGGCTGAAAGCGTTTCATTCGCACCACAACCCACGAAACTATTAAACTGGACCTGGAATGATTGGAGAGATAAACCCACATACAATTTAGTGAATCAAACAGAAAACGATTACACCAATGTACTAGGGCATTATTTGGCTATTTATCGTGAGACAGGCACACTAAAGCCAAAATCTTTGAAGAAATACAGCGGTATTCTTCATAAAAAAGCAGACATGAGCAAATTCATGCAAATTACATCAGCCGAACAATTCATCAAACAACAACACCAAACCAAATAAGATCATGAAAGAAACAACAGAAGAAACAACACTCCAAAAAGTTGAAGAAAACTTAGTAGACGCTGAAAATATAGAGGTACTTCCTTCTATTGAAGAAGCGTTAGCCATAATTAAAGAACCTATCACAGACAAAGTTAAAACAGCGATAGCACAAGCGCTCAAAACTGAGCTTGTAGAGCTGCAAACAGTCGCGGGGTACAACAAGGCTGACAAAACAGTTAAGAGCTTAGTAAAGCTACTTTCGGGGATGGAAAAAGAGCGAAAAAGATTAGTTGATCCTGCTGTCAAGTATCAACGAAGTATCAACGCCGAAGTTAAAACAATCAAAGAACAGTTAGAAAATGCTAGAGATCATTTAAAAAGCCATTTAAAGCTTATTGATGATGAAAAAGCACGAATTGAACTAGAATTAAAAAAAGAACGCGTATCGTTACTAACAAGTGCGGGATTTTCATTCGATGGCTTTCATTATGCAGCAGGCGAAACTATGCTTTCAGCCGAGACCATTACTTCACTTACAGAAGAAGAGTTTAAAGCTGAATATGAGAATGGTAAAGTCTTCATTGCAGATTTAGAAGCTAAAAAACAAGCTGAAATAGATGAACGCTTAGCTGAACAAGAAAAACTAGATAAGCAAAAAGCTGAATTAGATGCTCAATTAGCAAGTTTAGAAAAAGACAAAGAAGAATTAAGGCAATTAAGAGCAGAAAAAGAAAATAGGCTAAAAAAAGAAGGTCCAGGTTTAGAATCAATTTCAAGTGGAGTAGATTTATCGAATGACTTTCCTAGCAGCAATGAGCCTATATTCAAACAACCAGTGCCAAGTCAAAATATCGAGCAAGCTAATCAATCTGTCATAACTCAAGCTGGTAACTTAAAACCGATGTATGAGCCAGAGACAGAGACAGAGCAATACCCAGATGTAACAGAAGATCAAAATATTAATGATGTGAGCGAAATCGAGGATCATTTTCAACAAGGTTTCATTAATTGCAAACAATTAATACTTAAAGAATTTAATTCAGGTATTAAAAAGAACCGCACAGAGTGGGTAATTTTCATTAGCCATCTTAAACCATCAGTGGCATTTAAAAATGGGTAATAAAAAAAAGAGTAATCAAAAAGAAGAGCTACTAGCTTATTTGAAAGAAAACAAAAGTATAACCTACTTTGAAAGTTTTTCTGAGATTGGTATTGCCCGTCTTGCCGCTAGAATTTCGGACTTAAGAGCCGAAGGGCATAACATAGAAACAATAATGAAAAAAGTTATTTCAAGCCAAACAGGACGTGAACATACTGTAGCTGTTTACTACTACAATGAGGCTAAAGAGTAAACTAACAAGCTTAGCAAGCTTAAATAGTATGCTTGCTAAGTTTTCTAAAGAAGTGTTCGAACAATTCCCCGAAAAGGGAGATATAATAATTGAAGTTCACCGCGTACCCGCTGACGTTACCAACGAAAAAGCTAGAAGATATTACTGGCTACTTTGTAGACTTATAAGAGATTTTCTAGTAGAATCCGGCTATAACAACTTTAGCGTTAATGATGTTCATGAGCTGAATAAAGATAAACACATGAGCGCTGAGTTCATTGATTATCTGACTATGCAAACCTACAACCAAGCCTCTAGCTCAACACTAGTAGAAGCTCACGAATGGGCGCCCATTTTTGAAGCAATAAAACTAGAGTGGGCACAAAGGGGCTTAAGCCTTCCCGATAGATATGATAGACAAGAAAAAGGTACTCCAAACTCTGCATAATGAAGCAACCAAAAAAGAGTTACAAACATTTGAAACAGGCTTTTTAATAGAAATAGCAATACATCTGGATAGTCAAGACTACGAAAAAGCCGCACAGGCTGTATTGTTTATGCGAACCAACTACAGCTTATTATTTCAGTTATCAACCAATTCTACAGATGCTGAAATTGAACAGATGAAACAAAACCTTCAACAATCAAACGATGATCTAAAAGAAGAAAAACTATCTACTGTACCTAGCATTACCACCAAAATCAAAGCACTTACCTCCTATAAAGCCAACGATAAAACCGAACAAGATGTACTAAATTTTTGGCGTAATACAAACGCTGAATATGCTGAATACAACTTTACGGGGCTTAGCTCACATTTTTTAATGATGGTTTATATGGCAGGAATGGGCTTTGGTAAAGAACTTCAAAAACACCAAGCCAAATGAAACGACCAACACACTACCAAATTGTAGAACGATCTATCTACTTAGCTGATGGAATGGCTCCAAAATGTGCATTAAAAGCAATTTGTGCTATTATTGAGTTTTTGGGCGCCAACTGTGGAAAACTACCATACCAGCGAGCGCTTGCAAGATCACAAAATATTCATCTTCGCACCTTACAAAGAGGGTTAGATTGGCTTGTAAATAATGGTCAATTAGCTATCAAAAATAGCCGTTATATAGTGCCTTGTATGATCACTATTCCCGCCGAAATGATGACCGAAACCATCATTAAAAGTGACGCACTAGTGACGCACAAACGACGCACTAATGACGCACTAGTGACGCACAAACGACGCACTAGTGACGCACTAGTGACGCACTTGCAGAATGGCTATACCTTATATACTAAGAATATTAAAAACTATATAAAAAAAGCTACGTTTCACTTCGCTTTGGAAGGTTCAGCTGACGCCGAACTAACACACACTAATGCGGCCTTCGGCCTTGCTGAAAACAAGTTGAGTTTGGCCGTAGGAATGAGCCTAGACGAAGAACCGATTTATGCAGAGAATCAGGTTCTAGCTTCTAGCCAAAATTCTGAGCCAAGCAAAGCGCCCATTAACAGCCTTAAGTTTTCTAGTGTTGAACGTAACCCTAATCCACCGCTTAAAGCGTCTTCTAAACCCTCTCAAATTTCACGTTTAAGCGACGATAATTTGATAAACGATAAGATACAAGCCTCACCCCCTTCCGAGCCAGTCAGCGAAGAGCCAGCTAGCAAAAAACAACAATACGTAGCGAAACCAAAGGACGTAGAAATGGTTACAGCTTACGTTTTAGATTTCTTGACCAAACAAATCAAATCTAAAAATGTTAGGCATAATCGTTACAAAGCGTCAAATAAAAGTGATTTAAGCGCTATATCAGAAGATTTCTTCGATTACTACGAATCATGCGGCTGGCGGGTTGGTTCAAAACCCATGAAAAATTGGCGATCTGCTATGAATCGCTGGTTAATAACTACCAAAGACACAAATCCAATTTCCTCCAAAAATGCTAATTGATTTAAAAATAGAAAAAGCTATTTGTGGAAGTTTATTAACGGCGCCTTCGCAATTTTCTGCAATCGTCAAGGACACGCTAACCACTGATCATTTTGTGAATGATACTACAAAAATCATTTTTGAGGGAATTGATTACTGTTTTAATCAAAATAATTTACCCAATGTTTTTGACGTTGAAAATTATCTAAGCCAACGACACCCCAACAAGTTAAAAGAATTTGGTGGAGAGCGTTTTTTAATAAGTTTAGCGCAATATTCTACGCTAAACGAGCAGCAATTCAAATCATGGGTTGAGCGCTTAATTGAGCTGTATGGATTACGCAAAATTCATTCAACATGTAGCAGCGTAACTACGCAAATCCAAGACGAAGATACAAAGCTTGAGAATGTTTTGGTTCAGCTTGAAATGCTATCACAGCATGTACTAGAAAGTGGCGCTGTTGGTTCAGTTTCACTCACAGCGGAACAAATTACTCAGCGAGACCTCACAAAAAAAGAGCCTGAACGATTGTTTCATAACAACACCGCTTTAGATAATATCTACCAAAATTGCGGGTCCAGAAGAGGACAATATGAAATAGTGATGGGCATAACAGGACACGGTAAATCCCATTTTGCCATGCTCAGAGCAGCAGGTTATTTAGCAAATGGCTATAAAGTTCTTTGGATTCAACGCGAAGACACCGACAGCTCTAGCGTAAACAGAGCTAATTCTTATCTAGCAAACATAAGTCCAGACCCTAAGATGCTATTCAAAAATTTATATATTTCTGATAGGCTAAGTTATATAGCTGATATTAAAAGAGAAGCTAGATTATTGTATTCAAAGGGTTGTCTTGATGTGCTAATTGTTGATTATGTACAGCGTGTCAAAGCAATAGGATTTAAAGGCAACGATAGACGTATGGTTGTAGATCACATATCTACTGAACTAGCTGATTTAGCCATAGAATTAAATATATTAGTTATAGCAGTTTCTCAACTATCTAGGCGAAAAAACGATAACGGTTGGCGCTTAAAACCCCGTATTGATGATATGAAAGAATCCTCGCAGTTAGAACAAGATGCCTACATGGTTACGTCTACCTTTTATCCAGGTAGGGTAGATGATTTAATTAAGCCCAATAATCTTGTGTTATGGTATGATGATAGTTTAAAGCCAAAAAACACCTTACAAATTGAAATACTTAAACACCGACATGGCCTGCCAAACGTGTACAAAAGTTTAGCTAATTTCAATCATCTAGGAATACTTCAATTTCAAGAAGCGCAAGCATCAAGTGCAAGGCATTTAGACGAAACAAAAGAAAAACCATTCTATTTAGTAGGAGACGATGATGAACTACCATATTAGCGCAAATGAAACTGAGGAAATTTACACCGATTGTTTGCGGAAGTTTAAAAGGTCTTTAAAAAAAGAGTGGACAAACGAGCAAAAAAGGTATTTCTTTTCTGATTTAATAAGTAAAATTATATATGAACAATTATGTGAGCGATATTTCTTGGCAATCAAAAAAGAAGAAGCTAAGAATCTGCGTAACATGATAGATGATTTTTTGCAGTTAGCTAAGTTAAATGAGTATAAACATTTTGTGTTATGCCAAAACTTACGATTAAATGTTATTGAGCAATTTGAAAAAAAGGTTATGCTAGTTAGAGCAAGCAAGGCTAACGGCACAGCCAAACAAGTAGCCACCCATGTAAAAGGTTTCTTTAAATAGGTATGAAAAAGCGTAAGAAGACTGGGGAAGCGGCATTGTTCGCTCATATATGGCAAGAGCGACCTCACTACTGCTTAGACTGTAGTAAGTGGCTAGGTGATCAAATGAGAACCTTTTTTTTCTCTCACAATAAAAGTAAAGGAGCTTATCCTGAACTTAGACTAGAACCGACGAATATATCCTTGCGCTGCATGCAATGCCACCACGAGTACGATAGCGGCATAAAAAAAGCCCGATGATATTTTCACCGGGCTAACCCTAGATAAACGTGTACTAATACAGTACATTTTCAATAAACCACATTATGTTGTCTTAAGCAACATTAATCTAAGCTTATTTCAACTTTACTTTGATTAACCCCGCCAAGAGCTACACGCTGTTTAGCTTGCTCGTTAGCTAGTCTTGAAATTTGCCTAACACGCTTATCAATCTGTTCATTAGTCATAGTAATTAAATTAGGCTTATCAAGTATTATATCTCTGCGTATCTGTCTTCCTGAGTAGTAAATAAAATTGTAATATTGGTTCTCATTCATTACTCGACTCTGCCCTATCAAATCAATGTAAGACACGCTATTCGGATTAGGCGTAGGAATAAATAGGTTCTTATTTGTTAGAAAGCTAAATACAGGATGCTCTTTTTGAGTGCTGTAAAACCTGCCTAGCAAACCTTGAGCAGCGCTCCAATCATTGCGTATTGGCTCACCTAAGCGATTTATAACTGGATGCCTATCATTCACCGCAAAGGCTGATGGCGTAGATGCTGCTATCAATTCCTGAACCGTATCTTTAGTGTAAATTTTTGGGTCAAATATCTGGTTAACACTTCTAAATAAACTAGGCGTTGCTAATCGAACAGGCGTTGCTAATAGGTCTTTGACAATATTAACTTTTGAAGCGCCCTCTCTACTCACATTTTCTACCAACCTTGCAGCTCCACTAAGAAACGACATATTTAGCATAGTCTGAGGTATAAGTTTAAAAGCATAAAACAGTCTTGATTGCAAATCTTTATCATCAAGTTCTTTATAACGAACGGCATCTGAGTAATTACCTACAAGTGCTAAAAGTAAACCAAGTGGACTATCTTTATAGCTAAAATAAGTTTTCCCCATTTGGACAGTATATTCTTTCCAACCCGTTTCACCTAATTGTCTAGCTTTTTTATAATCAATAGGCCCTCTACCATGTATTCTAAACGATGGCTCATTATCTTCTGGATCATCAGTAAAAGCTATAGCAGCTAACAAAGAGAAAGCAATGGTTCCTGCCATGTTTTTCATTAAGATAATCTTATGCGCATCATCTAATGAATCATTAACATTGCGACGCTCAACATCGTTTTTAGCGTTCATATAGCGCCATAAACCAATAACAGGAACATAATTAACTTGTTCGTTTAACACGTTTGCTACAATCGTAGTGAAAGGAATTGCTCCCAACCTAATTACCGTTGACGCAACTCTACTATTGGTTTTTTTATCAATTAAATTAAACCCCTGATTTATTCCCAATGCAATAGAACCCATCACCCCCTCTGGTGTTTGATTATATGTTGATGTTAAACCAAATTTTACCGCATCTTCTTGCAAACTTTGATCTCTATTACGCTCTATCTGGTCATGCACAAAATGTTTGTAATCCCTAGTACCAGGTTCTAAACCTGCATTTGACGCTTCAATGTTAGCCTGCTCTCGGAAAGGTTCACCTAAAAGCTCTGAAAACAGTTTTTGCGCATCATCCCCTCGTAAACCTGATTTTTGAACGGTTTTAGTAGCGGTGTAGTAAAAACGCATTTCCTCAGCACCTTTAAAAAACAACATATCCGAAGCGGCCATTACCCTACGAGTATATTTAAAGAAAGAAAGGGCAAATTGCAGTTTACTATCGGAGGTAGCTAACATTTCTAAAGTATCGCCACCCATTTGATCAATCTTCTGTAAACGAGTACCCGTTACAACACCTGTTTTTAGCACCTTTTCCGCTTCTGGAATACCTTTAATAAACCCTTTAAGAAGGCCTATCATTGGCGTATAACCCGATTTATTAAAAGGATTCATAGCCCATAATGAGAAACCATTCAATAAAACATTAGCAAACGTAGAGCCAAAATTTACCACTTGCGTAGGAATACCACTAAGCATATTACTATAGGCAACACTTGTAGAAATATCCCACCAGCTTATCCCTTTTTGTTGAGCTATAAAACTCATTAGCTCAACCATTTTTTGATCTTTTGCCGAACTATCTACCATTAAGTTAACTTCTTTAGCCATTTGATCAATTTTGGCTAATGCTTTAGGGTCTGGCGACATTTCTAAAAATCTAGCTAATGAATCTCGTAAATCTGCCTGAGAAAGTGCGCCCAACCTAGATAAATCCATTAACTCATTAACAAATTTTGAAGCTCTTGTACCACGACTAGCTTTTTCGCCTTTGGTTTTTTTATCCATTTTTTTTAAAAAGGCTTCAATCTTCTTTTTTCTGGTATCTATAATTTCTTGCTTAAGTGTGGCGTCCACTCGCTCGGCCATTAACTCAGCTTCATTTGTATTCAAACCACCTTGCTCTACCAACTTTTTAAGTAGCGCCATACGGTTATTGGTATCTACCCCGTAATGATCGGTAATAAGCTCTTTCATTTTCATATCAAGATCAGTAAGCGCATCACCCATAGCTTTACGGACCAGCTTAACGCTAACTTCTCTATTGTTAAACCCATCAACGAGCGCTAAAGCCTGCTGCTTAACATCCTGTGATAAACTTTGGTCTTGTTGAATAGTATCGTAAACAGTATCTAAAGCCTCTTGATAACGGTCTGGGTTACGCACTACATCTAATATCATATCTATAGCAGGCCTATTACTTTTTTCATTTTTAGTAGTAGGTAACTTAGATCGTATTTCCTGCATTAAAGCATTGGTAAATTCTTGTAGCGGTATGCTAGATGGAGAAGATCCCGCAAGTTGTTGCATAACGGATTTAGCTATAGCAACACGATAACGCTGCCAAATCCCATCCCCATCTTTTTTATTGTCTCTGTTTGGCTTGGCGCCTGATTCACTTAATTTCTTTTTTGCTTGGGCTAATTGTCCTTGCAGCCCTGAAAGTTCAAAGTATATTTTATTTATAACATCGTCTAGCTGTCCTAATATTTGTTTCTTTTGGTCTATTTCAGCTTTAATCCCTTCAATACCGCTGCCTACAGGTCTGCCTTCAAGTTCTTTAATCTGATCGGTTAACGCCTCGATTTGCTTAGTCAAAAGCTCTCTTTGCGCCTGCTGGGTATGTAATTCCGTTTCTAGTTGATTATTCGCATCTAAAAGACCGCCTACGGTCTCACTACTGCCCCTGAGCGCTGATTGTATTTCTGTAATTTCATCCATAAGGGATTTAATCTGCTGCTCTTTAGCGTCTACAACATCTTTACTAACCTGCGTAATTTCGGCATTGGCTGTAGTTATATCACCCTCAAGAAGTGGCATAACTCTATTCGCTTTCTTTTGCATGGCCTTCTTAAAAGTAACAACAAAAGCTCTAGGGTTCAGTTTACTAAATATCTTTATAGCATTTAAGGCCCTGCCGTACTCACCATAAATACGAGTTGTTTCGTCTACAAAATCCGCTAATTGATCATATAATTGCGATTGTTCTTGACCTTCTGTGGCATCTATACGCTCTTGATAGGCTAAAACAATCTGTTGAGCAAGCGTAACCCGTACACTATCAGATATTTGCTGTTCTGGATTCTTAACTGTAGCTACGGCATTTTCAAAACCGACCTTTGCCATAAATTCCCTAGCCGCAGCCAAAGTAAACTCATGCGGTTGACGACGGTAAAAATTACGCATTTCACGCTCGTATGCTTCACGAGCTTTGGCATCTGGAAGCAAGGCTTCACTCATTTCCTTGTATGTTTGGTGTTCTCCCAACATACCAGCATCTTCACGCTCTTGAAACGCCTGCTCGCTACCTACACGACCATCATTAGGCTTTACTCTATCTAATACCTCTGTAGCGTTATTAACATCTTCTTCCGTAATTATACCACCTGATAGAAGCTCGTCAATAGATCGGCCTGAATCATTATTAGCTATATCATCCATATTATCAATAGATACAAAGTCGTTAGCTTCCTGCATCTGTCTAACATGTGATTCAATCGTAGCATCATCATCAAATAAATTACTATCGTTTCGCGCCCTAATCTGTTGGTAAATAAGCTTTAAATATGGTTGCACCTCAAAGCCTGTTTGCTCAAGCATTTTTTGACTAAAAGCGGAAAAAGTTCTAGCACCCGCTTCAATGTGAAAAGCGCCCATTTTAACCAATCTAAATAACTGAACGGGGTCAATCGGTAAACCGCCAGATATTTTGTTTAAGTCTCGGTTAAAGTCGGCTTTTGTTCGCTCGTAGTCGGAACGGTCGACGATGCTATTGGTTGCTCCGTAGGCATCGGCTTGCGGTTCGTCAACTTGGCTATTGCCTTCTTCGCCACTAGTTTCTGCTCCCTGCTGCTTTGCGGATCGTCCAGTATTAATTGCGCCCTGTAAGCTAGATTCAACGCTTTTAAAGGTCTGTTCATTGGTTTTTTTAATTTGTTCGGTTTGTTCTTTGCTAAAGCCCGCTTTTTCTAAAGCTGCCTCAGCCTGTTCAGCTTTAAAAAATAAGTCTTGCTCTTTGTCTTTTTCAAAAACACCTTTCTCTTTTTCTATGAGAATTGCTTCTTTTTGCGCTAACCTAATTTGCTCATCTATACCTGCTTTAACCTTTTGAATGTAATCATTGGTTATTTCCACCTCGCCAAATCCAACTGAACCATTTATTTGACTACGTTGTGCGTTATTGAGTTTTTTTAATCTTTCCTCACGCTCAGTCCTTAAGTCGTCTACAACTTTATTAGCCTTAAACAATCGGTTATCATATTGACGCTGCATTTCACTACGTCTTCTTTCTAACGCAAGCGGTTTATCTTGCTCAAAACCAAAATTAACCTTAGTACCAATAAACTCACTAAAAGCGCCTAGACTTCTAAATTTGTCATTATTTTCAGGTTTCATTAAAAACTTAAATAACTGATTTTCATGAGAGGTTGTAAGCTGTGAGTACATTTGTCTAACTCGACCAATCCTTTGGCCAATAGACATCATTAAATCCTTGTTATCGCCTTCTGCGGTTTCTTGGAAATTGCTTATTTCTTTTAATGTATCACCAGTCGTATCTAAATAAGAGAAATCAATCGCCCTAGAAGCAGCGCCAGTACCCTCAACTATTTTAGCTTTATCCTTAATAGCTTTTTTAGATTCTCCTTTTTCTCTCATTTCTCGATAAACTTTTGCCCTCTCTGATGGGGATTCCAAATCCCTACCAGTGTTTGATCTAACTGTAGCAAAATTCCTCGCCTCATCTTGAGTTCCGGTTAAAAAACGAGCAGGAGAAGACTCTTTCCCTAATCTTTTCATTGCTTCAAAACGATGATGGCCAGCTAAAACATAAATTTCACCATCAATATCTTTCCATAAAACAAGCGGGTCTAAATCCACATTGCTAAAATCATCAACAATCCTTTGAACCTTTTCTTCCTTTAATTTTTCCCTATTTTGGAAAAGCTTTTCATTTGTTCTCATTCTTTCAACAGGTACTAAAACCGTTGAACGATCTACGGGAAACATTTCGCCATCAATTTCTACTAAATTTTTGGAATCTTCATTTTCTTCTTTATCCAACTCTGTAGTCAACTCTTGATCTAGTAAAGTTTCTTGCTCAAGTTGTATCTCAGGACTTAATTCAGCTTCTGTCTGTACCTCATTATCTACCTGTACCTCATTATCTATTGGTATTGGTAGCATTGGTATAGACTCTGTGAATATCTCAGAAGAAGCAATATCAACCACCGCTTCATCATCTGTTAGCTCTGATATAGGTTCGTTTTCTTGTTCAGTTTGCGTTAAATCATTCAAGGATTCACTCTCGCCTTGAACATGATCTTCTAACGCCTGTAAACCACTAATAACATCTTGATCCGTTATTTCAGATTGACCGTTACTAATTTTTGCACGGCTTCTTTTTAATGAAGACACAATTATACCACCTGCGAAACCGATCACTCCACCCGCTCCGCCCGCTTCCATAACACCGTCTAAAAGTTGCCTGGATTCATCATATTTTTTTTGTGCTACAAGATTCGTTAAAGATGATTGAAGCGTTTCCTGCATTAATTCCTCTAAACCACCTTGAAAACCATCGGCTAATATCTTAGCTGATTTATTCCCACTTAAGCGGTTAATACTATTAGCTATACCAGCAACACCCATTTTAGAAGCCACTTTTTTCATAGCACCGCTAGTCATAGCACCACCTCTAGCAAGTACTCTATTGGTTGGAATAGCTTCTGTAGAACCAATCATCCAATTATACACTTGCGCCTCAAAAGCATCTTGCTGTGTTGCACCCGATTTTATAGCGTTAGCGTATTCTTCGCCACCCATTGATGAAGAACCTAAAGCTAAAGCTCCTACTCCACCACCAGCCGCCCCTGCTAAAACAAAAGCGCCAAAAGAACCAACGCCTTGAGGTACTACACTCAGCCAAAAACTTTCTTGCAATTCAGGGTTTGTAGGTAAAGCGTTTTCAAGACCCTTACCTATTCTATCCCCTAATTGAAAAAAATACCTCTCTTCGGGTTTCTGCTTTGAAACATCTACATCCTCGCCACCCGTAGCCTTGCTTAAAAACCGCTGTAAGCCAGCCGATACTAAAGCCGCTCCGTCAAGACCGTTGACTACACTACCCGCAATGCCAGGCATATTCTTTAAAACCGTTTTAGCTAGACCTGGTTTATCATCACCAGCCAAAATACGTTCACCCTTATCGGCCAAGCCCGCTTGATTATAAGCAAGGCTTTGAGTAAAGGTTCTTGCAAACGATTGTATAGTACTGTTTGCAACATTTTTAAAACCGCCTATTTCATTAGCATCCTGTTGCTGTTGTTCAGGCTCTGAAAAATACACACTTTGAAAACTAGAAATATCCTCACCCATACCCGTATAGCCCGATTCTTTTAATCGGTTGTATAACAAGGTTTGGTTTTTTTCGGTTGAGAACGTGCTTTTAAAGCTCTCGTAATCGCCTAATCCAGTTACCTCATTTATTTGCAACTGTTTATGCAATAATTCTAATTTGTCGGTAGACATGTACTTTTAATCCTTTTAGTTAGAATCGTTGGTTATATCGCTTAAATCAAATTTTTTATTTGGTTGCAACGAATCTACTTGTGCAGAACCATAATCTGGGTATTGACTTCTAATAATCTGCCCCTGCAAAATTGTATAGCGTCTTATAACATCAGAATACTCTTGCATTTCTTGCTTAGCTGAGGCTTTCATGGCGTCGCTAATTGATCTATCCGTAGATTCAGTAATACGTTTCGCATTATTGTATAGCTCTTGATATTCAGGTATAGATTCGGTAATGCGAAGTATATTATCAGATAGAGTATCTGAACCGCCACCGCTTGCAAATGGATTTCCACCCGCTGCCAGTTGTTTTTCTACAAATGATATTTTTTGCTGTAGCTCCTTTGTCTGATTATTAACCAATTCAGTCTGCGCCTGTGTTAATCCACCTTGTTTATTTAACATAGCCTCTCTAGCTTTACTAAATGAAGTGCTAGCATCATTTGCTTCAATAGAGCTAGTTTGTTGACGAAGAATATTGTCAGCCTCTGTTTGGTAAAAATCTTGATCTCTAGTTGAATTTAATTCTTGCTTTTCTCTCGTTTCTTGATTTAAAGCATTTACTCTTGATTCAGACAAGCTCTCTTGAGCCTTAACCAATTTATCTTGAACCTCAAGTTGTTTAGCTCGAAAATTTAAGTCTCGTACTTGCTGAATACGGCCTTCTGTAAACTGTCGCTCTCTAGCAAACACATTAGCAATACTTTGACCAAAATTCATTATTTACCCCCTTCTGCTAACAAGCCTTTTAAATCTCTATTAGATTGGCTCATAAAGCCATAGTTAAGCAAGGATGTAACCCCTCCTGTTATGCCCGCATCAATCGCTCCTGCGCGTAAACCCTTATAGCCTAGCTTAGTATTCTCTAATTGACCCAAAGCGCCCATACGCTGCCCTTCTAGCCCTCGCATGGTTTGAGTTATCTGCTCTTGAGATTGAGATTGCTGGTCCTGGTTAATTTCGTCCATCAAATTAGCATTGGCTGAAACGCCTTGTCTATTTAAAGAACGATTTATATTGCTATAGCCTTGATTAGCGCTAATAATTCGCTGCAATAATGGAGCGTAATAATCAGGGTTCTGCAAGGCACTAATCTGATTGTTCAAACTATCTGGAACCTTAGCATTTCGGGCCCCAAGTAAGCCACCCAATAAAGAACCACCCACTCCTATAGCTGTTGATGCTATTAAACTCATGAAACCACCTGAATCCCGTAATGTGTTGTTTTTAGTTTTGCTATTTCTTTTTTAGCGTCCTTAACAATTCTCGTCAATTCTCTATCGAAATAGGAAGCCTGAACCGTTAAATTTTTACTCATGTTAAAGAATTTTAAAGCATGGTAAACGCCGTAAAATTCAAAATCTGGGCTAGACAACCCTAAATCTTCTGAATAATCCGTAGAAGCTTGTATTCTCGGATCAAAGCCAAACGTGTTCAACTGTAATAAACTACCCTGTATAAACCCGGATGAACCTATTAAAGCTAACTGCAAGCCATTTAAAGCATGATTAGTTGTGTAACTTACATTTGAAAGCCCTGCTGAGGTTATAGGGGGAATAAACACGCCATTATACCATACATCAAGTACACCAAAAGGCGTATAAGCTGCTGATGAAATATCGTCAAAACCAAGTTGATGCCTTAAGTGCCAACGGCCTCTGGTTATATCTAAGTCAGTTAAGGTTATGTCTGAGTGGCTACTGCGAATAAAACGTGATTTAAGCGCAAAATCCCTATAACCGCTTTTAACATACTGAGCGATAACTTTGACAGGTTTTTCGGGATGTTCGTTCTGAACAATTTCAATAGCATTTGATAACGTCATAACAACAATATGTAGTTTTAAATATCATTTTAATATACCTATTCTATGGGTTTAATATAGCGTCTAGCTCCGTTTCAAAAGACGCTTGAACATTTTCTACGCTTGATGCCTTCAATGTTGTTTGAGTCTTTTTTTATGCGTTTAGAAATCTGTATTATTATCGTAATCAACTGATGTTGGCTGTGGGTCGAATGAATCAAACACGGTTTTGTGTGCGATAAATTCAGCGCCTGAAAAAGTAGTTGTTTCGATCGCCACGCCTTCTGTATCCTCTGTTTTATACCAACACGGCACGAATGTTGCAAGCTGCGTATTTTCGGCTTGTAGTGCGATAATTTGTTCTTGCGTTAAAAAGTATATTTGTTTCATGTTTATTTTTATTTAAAGTTTGTTCACGTAAGCTGAAAGCGCCCAAAAATTCTCACCATCGCCAGACGTCGGAATAACTAAAACCTGCGTAGCGTTTAACGGTACGCAATATATTTTCCCATTAGGGGCTAAAACACCGCCATAATATTTAGATGTTCCACTAATTGAGCCAAATAATTCTGTGGTATTATCGGTCGGGTCAATTACTAAAATCTGCGTAGCGGTCTCAGGTACACAATAAATTTTTCCATTTGGCGCTAAAACGCCACCAATGTATTTAGATGTTCCACTAATTGAGCCAAATAACGCTGTCGTGTTATCGCTCGGGTCAATTACTAAAATCTGCGTAGCGTTACGAGGTATACAGTAAATATTCCCATTAGGCGCTAAAACTCCTCCAGAATATTTTGTGAATCCGCTAATTGAGCCAAATAATTCTGTGGTATTATCGGTCGGGTCAATTACTAAAACTTGCGTTGCGTTATCAGGTACGCAATAAATTTTTCCATTTGGCGCTAAAACGCCGCCAGAATATTTTACTGCTCCCGTAATTGAGCCAAATAACGCTGTCGTGTTATCGCTAGGGTCAATTACTAAAATCTGCGTAGCTTCACGAGGTATACAGTAAATCTTCCCATTAGGAGCTAAAACTCCTCCTTGGTATTTAATTGCTCCCGTAATTGAGCCAAATAACGATGTCGTGTTATCGCTCGGATCAATCACTAAAACTTGTGTACCGCTAAACGGTACGCAATAAATCTTCCCATTTGGCGCTAAAACACCGCCATAATATTTATTTGTTCCACTAATTGAGCCAAATAATTCTGTGGTATTATCGGTCGGGTCAATTACTAAAATCTGCGTAGCGTTACGAGGTACACAATAAATCTTTCCATTTGGGGCTAAAACCCCGCCAATATATTTTAGTGAACCGCTTATTGAGTCAAATAGCTTTGTACCATTCGCATAATCTACACTTGCACTTAAACTTAACCCATCAAGTGGATTAACCCTAGTTTTTTTGCGCTCAAAATTAGTTTTAAGCGTTGCGCCAGTTACGTAAACCGTCTTATTTGCGTCAACTGTTGCAGTCGAATCATACGCTACTAGTCTATCTGCATCTGCAAAAAAACCCGTTTTCTGGACTAATAAACCCTCTATCGTTGTATTTGACATAATATTATAAAATTTTATTTGAACCTGAATTGTAAACTATGTAGCTAGCTTTGCCCTGCTTTGTTCCGTCTCGTAAATTAATCGGAACTACTCGGTATGAAACGGTATCTGTATCAGTCAACCCCGTATTAGTAAACGTATCTGTTGTAGAATCGCCTACCTTTGTCATTGTACCCCGTTGCGATATGCTTCGATACACGTCTACTCTATCTACATTTATACCGCTTTCCCAACTTAACACGGCGTTATTTGCGTCAAAATCTCGCACGCTTTTAAAGTTTGTAATAGCTCCGATTATGTTGTTAATCGGGTCTGGTGCAACGGTTGCGCTAACGTTAACAGTAAGCACTAGCACTACGTCAAACTCTACTAGCGCTTGAATGGCACTAGCTAAATCAACATTAAGCGCTAAAGCTGGTGCTCGTGTAATGCGCTCTAGTATAAAAGCGTCGCCCGTATGCGTGACAATTAAATCGTCCGTATGCGTCGCTAAAAAGCCTTGTTGCTCCATTTATGCAGGGATTGAAACGGTTACGGTTGAATTTACCACTTGATAGCTTCCTGCCGTTGCAAAAGTTTGAGTAGAGGGCAGCGCAGCAAAACCAAGTAAATCGCCACCAGTAGAGGCTGTGTAATACGCTAAATGCGTTACATCACTTCCAGCCGCAATTGCGCTAACGATTGCTGAATTAGATTGAGTAAGGACACCAGCGGCAGGTGTCCCCCAACTAATAGCCCCCCTAGTTCCAATGCTTGTATGCGTGGCGTTTGGCGCTCCGTCTGTTGCAGCTACATACGTAGCCACATTTTTCCAACCGCCACCCAATAGCGAATTTTTACCTGCATCAGTTATCGTTATTGCTATCGACATTTCTTAACTCCTTTAGCTCTTTTTGTAGATTAGTATTTTGCTCTTTTAAAGCTTTGATTGCTTCCAAAGCAAGTGACTTTGTTTTAATATCTTGCGTGAAGTTATCTTCTAGTTGTTCGATTGTCATTGGTTTTATTTGGTTTGGTTATGATGTCCAAGCTGTTATAAGCCCATTTTTTATCGTTACTGTTCGCTCTGTTGCGCCACCGTCTAATACTGTTCTCGTAGCTGTAAGACCAGCTGAGCCGTTTAGACTTAAATAAACAAAAGCTACTTGGTCTCTCATAAAGTTATATTACTTTCAATAAGACCATATTTATCTAAAATACTAAGCAAGTTCTCTAAAGACGCTTGTATTGCATCTAATCTAAGTTCACTTACTCCATTTGTAGGCACACTAATAGTTATAGTATGAGGTTTAGAAGTGTGAGAAAATGAACCAGATTGACCCCAGAATTGCATGCCATTTGTTGAAGAGTTTACAGACAAGTTATTTGAATTACCAAAAGATGCTATATCTTGTTCTCCAAATATTGACAACAAAGTCTTAGCGCTTGATGCCCCCTTAAAGTCTATTTTTCTGCCATCAAACGCTACCACTCCATTTGTTTGGGAAAACCCTCCCGAAGACCCAAAGTTTATTCCACCATTAGTTACATTAAGCTGCCCATCTGTATCGATCGTTAAAGCGCCACTAACCGTAAGGTCGCCTAGCGAGCCGCTTGTTGCATTTATCTCACCTTTAATAAAGGCAGAGCCATTTGATAATACTCGGATATTTGAGGTAGCTGTGGTTTGACCTGCTTCCCCAGCAAAAAAACCTGCTGTACTCATTACAGCGCCACCATTTGTACCGTTTAAAGCGCCTTCAACAGTTTCAAATCTACCTTCTGTACCTGTGAACGTGACTGCTTCAACTATTTTACCTTTACCTATTAGTAAATCATCACCATTGTAATGTATAAACTTTTTACCTTTACCAACAGCAAATTGATATTCATTACTAGCTGCGCCCAAATAAAAGCCCGAGCCTGTACCAACCAAGCTTGGCTCGTAAGAATTACCACGAATAAATCCATTCCCACCGACAATAATTCTATCATTGACAGTTAAAAAGCCTGTTGTTGCTCTAAGACTAGATAAATCATCTCCTATAATCTTATTGGCGTTAATTGAACCTGTTTGGAAATCGCCATCTACAATGAGAGTAAATTCTCTTATCCATGCGCTACCATCCCATACGTGGGGTAAATTCCTTGCTACACCGCCTACCTGCGTATCTTTAAGCCATCTATCGCCAATGACATACGTTCCTCCTGTTGGGGCTGTGGCTCCCTTATATAATGCTATACCGCTAAATGTGCTACCATCAACAGCGTTAGCTACATCACTAATAAATGTTGAATTACCAACAACAATAGCCGATACCGCATTTATTACATCTGCGTTTAGCTCGTCTGTTGTAACGCTATTATTTGTTAAACGACCACCGTCAATCGTTGTTGTACCGTCATCGTTTATGCCACCAATAAGGCTATTAATAAACGTGGCCTTACCAACAAGATAGATATCATCAGCGCTTATCTTAATGTTATTTGTTGGGTTATCTCCACTAATAGAATTTAAGGCTATGCTAACAACATTATTGTCATCAACACTTGCCGTTAAAACTTGCGTAGCTTGAATGGTAGTTACCGCTTGGACAAGCCCAGTACTACTATCGCCAACTGCACTAGTTAGGTCAGCCGTAGCCTTTCTCAATCCTGTCGTATTATCCTCACCAACCGATAAGTTTAATGCCGTTATAGCTGCATTAGCAGTATTCAACGCACCTAGCGAAGCTTTTAGGTCGATTTCGGCTTCATTGGCGCTGACTCTACCTGTTATATTCGTATTACTCGCTATCCCATTATTAGTAAATACTGTATTTATTGATGCTATTGCACCCACATTACTAGTGCTTAAATTAAATGCGCTTGTTGCGGTGCCATTTGCACTTTGAGCAAAAATAAGGACTTCACTCGGCTGAACTAATAATTGAGCTTGATAGAAAGCATTATCAAACAGTACTTTTGCGCCTTTATACGCTACAATATACTGCGACTGAATCGGTATAGACGTAGCGCCAGCACGTGTTAGTGCTGAAACAACAATATCATAAACTTCCCTTCCCGAAACTAACATTAATCTAGTGCCAGCTGGTAAATCGACCCTAAGCGGCATTGTCGTATATGCGCTCAGACTAGTAACTTCTGCGTCAATATCCGCCCCTAATTTTAAAATAGCATTAGCGTTAAAGCCTCCTATTATTTCATTCAAAGCTGCATCGTTGTCAGTATTTTTTGCTGCAAATAAACCAGTCGCTATCTGCTTCGGGAAAACGCTTACAAAAGGTGCGGCAGGGTCTGAAATTCTATCTACATTTGTGTTTTGAACAACGCTAAAAAGCTCGGTATAATTTACGATGTCGTAAGCCTCATCTGAATCAAGCCATGCCTCCAAGGTCTTACTAGTGATTGTATTGCGGGCTTTATCATAGTAAAAAATACGGGGTTCAGGGTCTTGCTCTGTGTAATCAATTTCATAATCATATTGGCCGTCAGCAACCGTAAATCGTGTTCGATCTCTTAGAATGACTTGAATATCAGACCACTCAACAAGAACATCCGTCTGTATGTTTGTAACCTCAATTGCGCCCACCACTTCTTTTACTTCTACGGGTCTAACTAAGGCTTGTGCGGTAGACCTCGCTAAAGAAGCTAATTGGCCAGCTCGATTAGCGAAATCAGTAGCGTTTCTCGCTTTAATATCATTGGCTTCTAACACATCATAGATTCCATCTACAATACGCTGCTGCTCGGCATTAAATGAGCTAGTATTTTGTGGGCGTAGCGGGGTTCTCTGGTTTCTATTCTTCGACATTAGGCAACCTCACTCTAAAATAAACGCTATCTATTGTCTCAAAATAAGCCAGTAAAAGCTGAACAGATTGTACTTTCACGTTATTCACAAAGCGTATAACATGCGTATCTCCGTCCGAAGTAAGTGTTACCGCTGTATTACCACCGCTAGGAGTTAGTTCTATCCAATTTCCCCCATCAAATCGGTAAGAAATACTCTCCCCTCGTGCGATATTTCCGCTATGAATCTGCCCTCGAATAATAGCTTCATATAACCAAAATTCCCCGTTATCGCTATTAAATGTGTAATCGTATGTTACTAGGACTATTGGCTCGCTATCATTGCTACTAAACATCTCAACCAGCTTTGGACCCGTAGAGACATATAAATTGGAATCCATTATAGCTGAACCTTTTATCGTGGTATTATCCACCGATAATGAGCCTGAATAAGGCACGTAAAAATCCCATCTTTGGCGCGAGAAATCATACATCCATGCTTTGCACTTAGTGCTATTGTACTGGCCTAAAATACACAACCGCCCTTCTCTAGGGTCATAGGCTAACTGCATAGAATTGCGCCTAGCTTCGGTTATATCTCTATAACCTACATTGGAAGAGTACCCACCGCTATGTACAGAGCTGCTAATGGTAGTTATAGCTGAGCCTGTGTTCAAATAAATCCCGCTATGATCTGCGTGGCAAATACCGTAAGGCGTTGCACATACGTGATTCTGTGAAATTGCGCCAAAGCCGTCAAACTCACTCTCTATGTATAATCCAGCCGGATTTATTCTATATGTTTTACTCTCTGTATATGCGTAAAGTCTACTCTCAAAAGTAGCTATAGCTGTAACGGGTTCAGGTAGCTGAATAAAATCATTCAGTATATTAAATGAGCTAGGCGATCCCGCAACACTTCTAAAAATTAAACCTTCTGTAGTGTCGAAAAATCTGTTAGTACCAACACCCGAAACAAAAAGGTACTCATTTACTTTAACGCCTTGCGTGTAATTTAATCCATTTTCTTCTAGCGTCTCGGGAATACCGCTATTACTCTCGTATGTAGCGCCTGCAAAACCATCATCATAAAAACTTATAGACTTAACGCCACCGCCAGCCTCGATATTCGGCATGGTTTCAGTAGCTCTGCCACTGAGCCTAAAATCTGCCACAGCCCTAGATTGCCATTTTTCCGTTTGCTTTTCATCATCAAAAGAAAAAAACTTGACAAACTTAAATAATTCTTCTGGTGTACTTTCTAAACTTGACGCTTCGGCTCGATAAATATTCACGCCCGTTACGCGGTGGCTCATGCCATTAGGGTAATCATTTAACCCATTGGTGTAAGAAGTTGGTGGAAATGCTATAAATAACTCAACCTCTATGCCTAGTGCATTTTGAGCTAATTTAATAGTATTAAAATATGAAACTCTAGATCGACCGTCTCCGCGTCGCGTTTCAGATGTCTTTTCTGAATAACTTCTAATTAAAGGGCTTTCTTGATACCCGTCATAAATAAGACTAACAGCGTAAGCGTAACTTTTACCCTCTTTAAATACGGTTAGCATCGTTTCATCATCCGTAAACTCATAAACTTTACCTACCCTAGAAAATGTATCGACGCTATCAGTTACCGTACCATCACGAGAAATAATTCTATTTACTTTAGTACCACTAGATATAAACGAAATAGCAACTTTTTCTAAATTGGTAGGGTTACTGTCATCTGTACTTACTTGTCTATAGGCACCTTCTTCCACATGATAAATATGCCCTTCTACATTAATAAAGGCATTTAGTTTATTATCCTCGATGAAATAGCCGTCAACCGTACCATTCAAAACCTTTCTATCTATATAGCTAATATGCTTGGTTGAATTTACCTTTCCACAAGTAGCAATAAGCCTTCCATCTATCGGGATAAACTGCTGAACCTGAGTTGTATTTGGTGTACTACCTACGTCGGTAATCGCCGCTCCGCTATATAATTTAATAGCGCCAGACGAATAATTTTGGCCAATAATCTGCTGCTTTGCTTGCGCTAAAAATGTACCCAACACATCAGCCACAAAATTAGTTGAGTTAGCAGCATCAGGGCTACCGCTAACCGCGCGCACTTGCCCAGATAAACCGCTATCGGCATTTTCTGCAAATGGATAAAATCCTTCTCTAGGGTCTCGCTCGGAAGCGTTTAGTAATATCCCTTTGTCAAAGTTAGTTATCTTGAGTAGGCGCTTGGGCATTTAAACCTCGATTAGTGTAAAGCATTAAGGTGTCTTGGTAGAGCTGACGCAACAAACCCACTCTATTAATATTTATTTGAGAAGTAGTATTTGCAGCTTGAAGCTCATTCGATTTATTTTGCACAAATAGCCCCACATTTTGCCCATAAATCTGTGCTTCTGCATTAAAAATTGTAAGGGCTGTTTGCGTATTGGCTACTTTTGCCTGCAAATCATTAGCCGCACTTACCACCCTAAGTTGGTCGGATTGAATTTTTGCTAGACGTATTAGCTCTAGGTCTTTACTCATGTTCGCTTGCTCAATCGCCGCTTCGGCTTGCGCTTCTGAAATAGCCGCTTGCAGGGTATTAGCCGCATTACTAATTGCTACTTGATTAGCATAATCGGAGTTACGGACAAGTATCTGTAATTCATTGGCTTTATTTGAGAGCGCTACGCTATCAGCTTGCCCAGCATTTTGTAGAGAGACCTGAATATCTTTGGTAAGATTCGCTGCCGCTATTTGATTAGCGTTATTTGAACTCGTTAGCAATCGCTGTAATTCATTGGCTTTATTTTGCAGCGTAACCTGTGTAGCGGCAGAAGCGTTGGCCAAGTTCACATTAACGGCTAATTGAGAATCTTGTAATTTACCCCTCACATCTGCATCAAACTTTTGTAATACCCCTTGAAGGGAACCGCTATAAGTAGTTAATACGCCTTGAAATTCTGCGTTAGCCTTATCTACGTCTGCTCGGTACTCTGCAAGCAAACTACTAATAGCTTGATTTCTGGCCTGTAAACCTTGCGCTAATCCCTGAAATTCTGCCGCCCGATCTTGGGAACGTAGTTGATTACGAGATAATTTTAATTCTTCATTGGCTCGCTCTAGGCTAGATTTAACTTCTTCCGCACGTAGTCGAAGCTGGTCGGAGCTTAACCCCGCTTGATTCTGAGCTACTTCTAAATTACCAAACTGGACACGAACACCTCTGTCGGACAAGTCTAGCTCTCTATCTTTAAATCCACCCTCTACATTACGCACTTGACGCTCTAGCTCTAATCTAAACTCGTCTAGCTTGACTTGATGGCTTTGTATATCGTTCTGTATATCTGACTGAAAACGCTGAACAAGCGTATTCGCCTGCGCCGTGAGAGCTGCGGCTACTTCTGTATCATCATTATCAGCTAGTCGGTTTGTTATGTTCGTAAGAACAGCCGTAAAGTCGGATAAAGTAGTTTTAGTGTGAGAGGGTACGGCAACGCCGTCTTGATAATTTTCATCCGTACCAGTTGTGGCTGTTATATCCGAGCCGTCAACAACGTAAGACAAGCTAGTGGGAGCAAAGCTATTTAGCGTCTCACTAATATTGCCACCCGCTTCATTACCTGTATTCGAGGTATCAGCTGTAGCTAATTTTATTCTATCTACTATTAAACCAATTTTTGTAGCATCACTGAGTAACGCTGTAACCAATGTACCGATATTGGTATTTTTGGTAATAGTACCAAAGGAGCCTAGCGTAGGTAGGCTGCCAACTGCGGGAACCGTAACAACGTCGTTGGAAGCGTCGGTACTAGAGCCATCGGATTGATTACCTACAGCTACAACCGAAGCATTAGAGACACTAGCGTCCTCATTAGTAACGTCAAGGTCATTAGGCTTAGTAATACTTGCAGCAGTAGCGCTAGAGCCAGAAATAGCAGGATTTGATGCGTCAATCACAGAACCTACTGAATCCCCCGTAACAGCCGCGCTAGTTACATCCGTTATAGTAGGAGTAGTCGGCTCATTACTGGTTACAAACCCGCTAAAATCAAAATTCAACGCGTCTATATCGGCACTAATAATAGATTGCAATTCTACAATAGCTGCGCGGATTATAGACGCTTCTTCTAACTCGTTTGGTAGCCAAGTAATTTCATTACCAGACATATCTATTACAGCAACAGATAATAAATAAGCTTTTGCATTTTCTGTAGAAGGAATAGTATAGAGCTTTTGATTTAAGTAATAATATCGTGGAGATAGTATTGTCGCGCTATTCATGCTATCTGAATCGTTTAGCTCTGGAACTTGTGAAGCTTCGGCTAATAATGCTTGCCTAGACCCATTATGAACGCTTAAAATAATGTCATTAACTGATACCGTTAAGCCCGCAACCGGAACAGTATGCTGAGTAGCTAATTTAGAAATATCTTCAAGCTGTATAAGTCTAAAATGTATCTTAGCACTAGCATTAAGCGCCTCCGCTGCGTTAGTTGCGTTAGCGCCTATATACTGCTGTAGTCGGGTTAATAGGCTCATTTGTATTAATCCTTGTCTATTTCTTTAGCTTCGTTAATAACATCCTCAGCGGTGCTGTATTGGCCTTTAAAAACCAAAACCACCGCGTATACAATGGTTAAAATCTGTATGTAGCTATCGGGAATTTCTGGAAAGCTAAAAGAAGCAGCTGTACCACCAAGCAGCACACCTCCAACGTTTCTAATTGTTTTTCCCAGCTTTGGGGTTTTGCTTAAAAGCTTTTTAATGAATTTCATTAGTATCACCTTAGTTTTTCTTTTTTAAGTCATAATCTTGGTAGAGTCTTTGAATCCCTTCATCATACTTGTCAAATTTGTTCTCAAATCGCTCTAGCGTACTGTTTATGTCTTTGAGTGTCTGAATAATTACGGCGTTCATTTCTATTTGAAAGTCCTCAATCTGGTCTACATTTTTTTCCAATTCTTTTATAGACTTGAAATTCATTTCAACTGAACTTTCAACACCAGCTAAGCGGGTGGTAATTACGCCATAATCAACGGCAATGATAATTACTGCTATAAAAATAGCGTAGGAATGGTTTTTTATCCATTCTATTAGGCTACCTTCATTTTTTACGTTTAAATCTCCCATAATCCAGCCTTCATCATTGCAGCCATTTTTTTGGCTCTCATTGGAGTTTGATTAGCCCACTTTGAATTAAGCATCTCAATAGACGCTTTAGCGTAGTCTTTTTGCTTAATCGCCTCAAGCATCATTCTGAATTTAAGTAAGCCGCTGCTTCCCATCTGAAAAGCCATTTGTACGATCACGCTCTGGCGTACCTCGTCTAATTCATCAAAAAACTCAAATCTGGCTAAATCTGCATATAATTCAGTTACTTGATGCTCAAGAAGGGAAGTAGCGGCACTTTCAGTGATACCAGCATCTACGTTAAAGCCGTAGCCAATTGTCTGAGCGCCTGTAGTGCATCGGTATAGCTTACCGCTAAAGCCCTCAAAAACCTTGAGCATGTCAAGAGTTCTATTTATTTTCATTTGGTAAAGTCTATGCTTAATTGATTATTAATAATGGAGAAAGGGGGTCATAAATGCCCCCCTATACTCCGCAAAGGTGCTTGCGCACATTGTTACCCAATCTTCATAATAGCATGACGCTTCATGTGTTGTAGGGCAATACCCGCATCTGAGAAATACTCGTCCTTAACGCCGTCATAAGCGTTTTCCGTCTTAATATTGGTATTAAAACGATCAGGACGAAAGTAACGGTATTCAATACACTCTAAATCTGGAAGCAATATCCAATTCTCATAAGGCGTACCTCTAAGAATCTCTAGCTTAACCAGCTTTAAAGTAAGATTACCTGTCTCTAAGTAACGTACTCTCGAACCATACTTGTCTTCCTCGCCTGCCGTAATATTAATCTGCCATTGCGATTTTTGCAGCATTACCAAAGAAGACAAATAATTCATTGCACCTGGTCCACAATAAGCCACACGAATACCGTCTTCCATTGTGTACTGACTTAGTTTGTCGGTATCAGTGCCAAAATCGCTAAACGTGTAGTTATCAGGGTCGATAGTAAAGATGTTTTGCTCCGTACCCGTAGTAACACCGTAACGCTCCATTGCAGGAATAAATCCTTCTGTAGTTCGTACTACTTTGCCCTCTTTATCTAGTGTATGGCCTAAGAAATTCTCGCCAGCGGCACCAATACCACCAACACGAGCGCCTAAAAGAACCTTACGCTGTAAACGCATCTTGTGCAGAAGCATTTTATCACGACGTAAACGCATAAGCTCATCAGCCGATTTTTTACCATTGTATTTCAAGCCTTTCAAGGCGGCCTCTTTAAGCGTACCAGTTACCTCAATAGGTGTTCTAGTAATCTCTGTTGAGTTCCATACAATTCTTGGCTGTGTACCGTAAGCCTCTGGAGAATGAGAACCTTCCCCTGCTGCATGGGATATAACCATTAAAACGTCATTGTCCGCTAAAGCGGCTATACGTTGGTTAACAGCAGCAGGATTCGTTATCGCTGTTAGCGTTACTTGTCCATTCCCACTATTAATATCACGAACTCGCGCAATACCCTTTTTAGTTGTTTTAGCTGCGTTCCAAACTTCAACAAGCAAACCCTCTAGGGAAGCGTCTAGCTTTAGGCCTACTAAGCCATCCACTACAAGAGCGTCTCTAGTAGCACCCGGATCACCGTCGTCTGTCCAAGCGCCAGGAGTGGCTTTGTTTATCGTCATTTCCTGACGATACCAAAGACTATCGTCTTCAAACATTTTGAAATCCGCATCATCAGTTTTAACCTTTCTATCAATTAAATCTGTCAATAACGGTGTTGCATCTGGGCGTAATTCCTTTACATCCGAATCCATGTTGAGATCAAACTCGCGACGTTCGGTATAAATAATGCCCATATTTGCTAGCGTTTCTGCTGACATAATATTTTCCTAAATATGTGTTTTTTTAAAATTGTTTATCCCCATACACTGCGCTGCACTGTCTTCTTAGCTGAACCTGAACCAGTAATAGGTTTAGGGCTCTTCTTTTTAACGGTGGTTTGCTGTTTTGAAGCTGCTGGCTGCTTACCTTTTTTGATCTTGTATAGCTGAACTAAATCAGCTAAATCAGGTTGCTTGTCATTGAAGGTTTCAAAAAACTCTTTAACATCATTTTCTGCAAACCCAAACTTAGATCGTAAATCTGTTTGAATCTGCTGAACAGCTTTTTCTCCTTCCTGCTTTTGCGCTCTAGTCTGCGTTTCAGCCTGCTGTAATTTGTCTTGTAGTTCTTCTTTTAAATCGGTGTACTCTAAACGGTCTTCTATGTAATTTTGACGCGTTTTTTCGTATTCCTCTCTTTCTTCATAACTCGCATTAGCGCCTGGTTTTTCGGGGCGTTCAGGGCGCTTAAGGTTCTGTAGCTGCTTGTTTATTGCCTCTGGACTATCTTTCGATACAGTTAAGCCAACGGATTCACCCTTTAACACTTTGTCTATTTTATCCAAAAGCTCAGGTTGCTTCTGAATACTATCAGCAAAGTCTAACACTTCTTTAGATATGCTACCTGTTTGGGCTTTATATTGGTCGTAATCGCTTTTTAGTCTGTCATATTTACTCTGCCATTCCCGAAGTTTTTCGGCAGGCTCTGGTTCCTCTTGATCGTCGTCTTCATTTGAATCTTCATCTTCTGAATCATCTTCATTTTCTGAATCATCTTCATTTGAATCGTCTAAATCATTAGCATCCTCATTGTTGTCTGTTTGCTCTTCTTGGGAGCTGTCGCTTGCTTGATCGTCCGCATTATCCGAAAGGATTTCTTCCGAATCTTGGATTTCACTAACACTCTGTTCGGCTTCATCTGTAGCCCAAATACTTGCGTCCATTTAGTTCACCTTTGCTGTTGGTTGTTTTGAAGGGGGGTTTGAAATTCATTGACAGCCTTATCCATTGAAACGCGGCCATCATCTAGTATTTTATCATTCTCTCGCATAGCTTGAACCTCACCATCCTTTAGCGTGGACTTAAATTTTTCTAGCTCTGTTCGCTGTCTTGCGTGGAATAACTCTCGCTCTCTGGTCTGCATATCTCCTTTGAGCTTGTCTATTTCTTCCTGTTGCGTTTGCATTTGCTGCTGCATTTGCTGCATAATTGCCATACGCTCCATAATCTTATCTTTATCAGGGAAATCAGCCTCTTTGAGAACCGCTTCTTGATCTACTAATCTTAGATTGTACAGCTCTTTAGCTTGCTCAAATCTAGCCCAACGGTTTGACGGTAGTGTAGAACCACTTATAAGCCTAACGTCGGCTTTCATGGTAGATAAATCGTTCAACCTGTCCACTACCTGACGGCTTAATTCATCATAGATAGGTTGGTTAAGTGTGGTTTGAACCTCACTCTTATAATTCGCATCAAAGGTTCTAATAATTTTATTTTCGCTGTAGGTAACCTGTGTCAATTCAAACATTACTTTACCCAATAGAGTAAGGCCATGTTCTATCACATCACGCTTTGAGCGCATACGACGCTGACCAAATTCTTCAAAAGCTAGTGTTGCATGGTAAGTTGGCGGCGCCGCACTAGAATCACCAGCCATCAAGTCATAAACACCAATAATTTGCTTCATTTTCATCTCAGCGCTCTTAAGAAGCTCGTAAACCTGACCTGAAAGCGGTGGAACCTGAATAGGTACGGGTTGGCCAAAGTCTAAGTCTATTTCAACCGTTCCAAAGCCCGCCTTAGACATCTGTTCGTTAATAGCTTCAATATCACTTCCTGTAGGCACTAAAAGTTTAGGACTGGCTGAATTAGCTGCATGAGCCATAACTAAGCTGCTAAGCTTATTGTAGAAGCGTTGCAAACCTCTAACATGCTCTACATCACCTTTAGGGTATGGGTTTCTAGAATGACGGTTCATAACAGGTATAACAGGTATTTGTGAAACCTCTATAATCTGTTGATCAATCTCATGTGAATCAATACTAATAATTCGCTTAACACGACCTACTTCATAGTTTTGCTCTCTTAAAAGGCCTTCTTGAATAAGTTGCTCTTTTACATCTTGAGCGCTAACAAAATTGAACGTAATTGTTGAATCTGGAATAACAGCTTCTGGCATATCACTCATTTCTTCTGGACCAGGCACTAAGGTTGGATTGCCTGTGTTTTCATCCATAGCGTAGTGAGCAAAGTAATCACCGCTTTGGCTCTCGCCTTGCTGTGTGGCTAATTCTGTATAGGTTTGAACCATTTGCTCAGATAGCATAGGGCGATCTTCCACAACAACAATAGTTAAGCCTTCTAAATACTCTTGCTTAGCCTGTTCGTCTTCAAATAATTGCGTTCTCTTATTCGGAAAGTCCTCTAGTTCACAGCGCATTACCTGTATTTTTGTGTAGCGCTCTATAACCTCGTAAAAAACTTCTTCCTCTAAAGTGGAATCTATGCCATGAGTTGTAGAACCTATATTACCCGTAATATATTCTTCGGGAGACATGTAGTTGTTCTGTATACTTGGGCGCCTAATAGCCTTTGATTGAGTAAGCTTTTCTAAGTCCTTACGCTCAATAAACCCCTTATAATGATCTAGTACTTGGCTTTCGCTGTATTCTGTTGCAATAAGTATATTATGGGCGTCTCTAGCAAAACGGTCTCTTGAAGCAGGGTCTATATAAACGCTCAAAGGGTCTATAGCCTGAAAATGAACCTCTCCCCTACCACCATCAGCATCAGGGTCTCCCCAAGCAAGCCATACACCCATCCCAGCATTACAAAAATCATCCGCATGTGCTTCTAAATGTTGTTTACCGTTATTTTGCACCCATAAATACTCTAGGATATTACTTACTAAATCCGCTATACGGCCATCCGAATCTTCTGTACCAATAGCCTGAAAACGTGGGTCATTAGAGGTAATAATGGAAATTAAATTATCTATTAAAGGCAATACTAGATTCCAACTAATAGCAGCGTGTCTACGCTCTGCTAATGTGTCTAATTCTTCCTTTGTAAACTGAGCGCCGTCTCTAAATTTGTAGTTTATTAATGCGTTTTTAGCATATTCATCTCTGGAAGAAGAGTATTCTTCTAACAGTTTTTTCGATAGCTGAGCTTCGTTAAAAGCCTTATTATCACTCTTTTGCAGGCCATAAGCCGTTTTTGTAGAAAATATTCCCATAAAACCCATGTTTTATAGAAAATAAAACTATTTCACTTAAAAACTACAATGTGTAGTTTATAATGTTGACAAAAACTTAAAACAACCATTATGCCAGTAGGAAATTCAAAAAAGAGAATCTATTACAGCGTTTCTAAAGACACTGCAAAAATAAAGACTAAAAACGGTGATAACGTACTTGAATACGATTATCTGGAAGGACGATTAAAAAGCGTTCAATACCAACCCGCAGAAAATATAAACGGCACAAAAATAGGTGCAAGATTTGTATTTATTTTTAGCGACGGGCTGCAAGAAGAAGTTTTCCAAGCAGGAGTAGGAGCTAGCTACATTCATTTTATACTAGGAGCCCTTGATGCTAATGAGGCTATTAAAAATTCCATAAAGCTAAGCCCGTATCTGAGAACGATTGTAAACAAAAGTACGAATGAATCGCGTGTAGGCATAGCTATGTCTGTTTGGAACAATAATAAAATGCTTCGCTATGGTGATGACTTCTATAATAGCTTAGCAGAAATTAAACAGATCAACGTCTCTGGTGAATTACACTTCGATAAAACAGATCGCATCAACCAAATTCGCACAATCGCCGAAAAAGTAAATGCAAAGTACACTATGGCGTGGTCTCAATCTGAGAAAGGAATCAGTAATCAAACCTCGTCAGTTGATCAAGAGCGTTTTGATGATGATGATGATACAGAGTTCGCTGTTACAGTAGCTAGTAACGCTTCTACAAATGAAGATGATGATTTGCCATTTTGAGAAGACGCCAAAACGTACTCCGTTACCTTGAAGAGTTGTACCCACGTATGCCCGAAAGGGCTTATGAAGTTATAGGCTATACGGGAAGACTTAACAAGGAGTTAATCAGATCAATACCCGACAAAAAAAGGGTTTGGTGGATGCGTGAACTTTTAACCACAAGATGGATTGATGTTCGAGACGCTATGGCTATTGAAATCATTCGTTTTGAACGGCTAGACGTAGATCAATTCGGTGAAATGTACCGAAGCGATCAAAAAAAACCCGGTGCTACACTCACCGTAATGCTTAAGAACCCCATATTTGCCCTTGATTTGAAACAACAAATAGAAAAAGTCCTTGAAGAACAAGGCCTCACCAATGAATACCTAATTGGTAAGCTAAAACAAGTGATAGAGATATCCGAACTTAAAGGTGATCTTACAAATATGCGTCATGCTATCATGGACACATTAAAAATTACGGGTGCTATTTCGCCCGCAAAACCTATGAGTAAATCAGGAAGGTTGGAGCAAGCCAACAGAGAAGATGCACTAGCTTTTCAGGACACCCACAAAATGCTAGAGCAAGCTAACCTGGATGATGATATAGAGGACGCAGACATTATAGGCTATGATGCTGTTGAAGATGAAGATGAAGATGAAGAAATCTAATTTAAAAGGAACGCTCGACTCTTTAATAGACATGGCAATAGTATTAGAGATTTACGAGCCATCTGATACCAGTTATGACCCTATTGAAGATACTCAAGTCATATCTAAGCTTATTAAATCGGTGGATGAATTACGCAGGGCAGAGACAGCCTATGTGTACAACATAAACCAAAACAGTAAGAACGCAGGCAACAAGTCAGAGCTAAGAGAACGATTTAAAAAAGTTCAGCTTAATCTGCTAAGACTAAGCATAGCCCATAACATAGAATGTGATTCGATATAGTCTAGTGATAACAAATAGCGCCTTAGTGGGTTTTGATCGGTTCACTAGGATTACACTTTCATAAAAGCCCCAAAAAGGCTAAACCATCATTAAATCAAAAATGACACCAAACCAAAAACCATGATAGTAAAACGTCAAACTGGAATACCTGCAATAACACATAACGATTTTAAAAAGTATTGCAAATTAAAAGGTAAAACAATGAATAAGGTTTTTAATGATCTGTTAATATACAACATTGGTAATTACGGGCTAAACTACCATCAAATACTAAGTCCAAACCTAAAAGATTCATTATCTAAATTAAGTAGGCGAGTACCAAATCACATAGATAAAAAGAATTTTTGCGTTTCAACGAATAAGGTAACTGGCAAATTAATTGACGATTGCCTTAAAGACCGTAAAATTCCCTTCTCGTATTTGATTAGGGCAATCATCTATACAGAAATAAAAATTTACATTTGAAGGTTAGTTCACATGAAGAATAAAAAACTTATTAAAAGATTATTAGCTCAAATTAAATTAATTCAAAGAAAGCTTAATATTCTTGATGGAGACGCTAGTTATAAATTAGATAAGATTTCTAATCTTGCTGGGAATATTGATAATAGATTAGATGAGCTTAGAAAAGAGAAAAAGCAATCTGAGACAGCAGAAGTTGAGTTTGAATTAAGTGCCAACGGCAAAGTATCGCTTCTGTTAGAAAATGCAAATTTTGAGAATATATCTACTTGTAATCACTTTTTAGAAGTTCGCAACATTGATAATATTATTGGCTCTTGCAAAGCTGGTATCAACCCTAGTAAGATTAAGCGAATCTTTATAGAAATGCAGGAGCCGAAATGACTAAACAAGAACAAGTAAAAGTTATTGATATGCTAGAAGAAGCACATAACAGATTAATAAGACTAAAGATTCGTGTTGCAGAAGGTACAATTAGCGCCGAATTTATCTGCGCCGGAATCTCCGATATTCAAGGAGATTTAAAATCACACGGGCAAACGGTAGCACGAAATGAGGTTGAACTATGACTAATCAAATGAGAGGCGAAATATACGAAGTGCTTAAACATATAGCATACGACATAAACAACCATCCTGACACGTTAAGAGTTAAAGTGGATGAAAGCTTCGATCATGGACTTGGTACTGAATACCAACACAGCTATGAGTTGCATCCATGCGGGCAGGAAATGGAACTTGCTCAATACGTTGAGCTAGAACTTAAAAAGGTACTGCCTTTAGTCGAATATGATGCTGAATATACATCAGAAGTCTACTGGAGTCTTTCGGCTGAATATCGGGTCGGGCTATGATCATGACCACGACATGTGGGATGCGCAA
>Ga0222711_1000028_pt1 | contig 42839 bp, 27 predicted proteins | sample AntAcemetage1699_FD_179814 | JGI IMG/M metagenome (GOLD analysis project Ga0222711, IMG submission 179814) | Saline water microbial communities from Ace Lake, Antarctica - #1699 | ecosystem: Environmental > Aquatic > Non-marine Saline and Alkaline > Saline | place: Antarctica: Ace Lake...
TGCTAAGAAGTTTTTATGAACTATGTTGTGTTTTTCGACTGACAGCAATCAATCTATATCAACCTGTGAGCCCAATTTGTTTGGTGGCTTCCGCACTCTGGTGCGTCGATCAATATGTTACGTGTCCGGATATCACCTCGGGCTTTACACAGCGGTATTATTAAACTGGCCCGCCAACCTTATGTGCTGTATTGATTTGCCTTAGGAATTTTTTTTAAGATGTTCTTTGAGAATGGTTGATCCGCCAACTCTAACATTGATAATACCATTGTAGTATTCATCTGTTTCGAGTACTCTACGTTCAAACTGTTCACGGGCCTCTAAGTAACTTGCTATGCCTCTGCTGGGACAAAAATGTAATATTTCACGTGTGAAATTTTCTGCGCCTAACTCTAAAACGTCTGCGTTAAGTCTATCACTGGAGCCATAATATTCTCTCCAATCACTTTCCTTGGTGCTACGTCTTTTATTCTTCTTGCCTTTAAGCGGGGGTTTAGTTACTTTAAACTTTGCTAGTTTCTTGCCTACATACATCATGCTATTGGATAGATTTGTTATCAAGTATACAAATGCTTCACATCCTTCCGGAAGTTCGTCTAGTTGTTTACCTTGATAAGTCCAATGCATAACATACTTATTTTGCCTTTTGCTTCTCAGCCGCCTTCTTGGCTGCATAAGCTATATGTATTTCTTCTTGCCTTAATTTTGCTAACCTTCTAATCTCACGCAACCATTTTCTACTTGCTAGATGTGTTCGATGAGACAAACGAGACTCAAAATTCTCGTTTGCCTTAAAGTACTCTAAGTAAGCCTTAGTTAACTGATCGTGTATGTCGTCGTTAATCATTCTACAATGTCAATATCGTTTTCGTAGCTTGTAAAGCCATTTTCTTTTACAACACGCATAACATAACTTACTCTTCCAATTAATTCGTCTTTGTGTGAGATAAGAAATACATTCTTATCACCTTCACGGCCCATTTTCTTGAGAACGCTCAATGAACTTTCAACACCAGCAGTATCCATACCGCTATCAATCAGCTCATCAATAAACAACAAGTTGATCTTTTGATATAGGCTTTCCCAAACATCGCGGAATGCAAAGCTCATACCTAAGATAAGTCTGTTGCGTTCGCCACGACTCAAGTTATCAAAGTCTAGATCTTGTCCTAGTTGAGTAATTTCAACATTCAAATCATTCTGGAACACAACTTGATGTGGCAATCCTAGCTTGTCGAGATAATATGTAAGCCTATTGTTCAAATACGCTAGGTTTTGATCAATAATCTTTTTACGAATGAAGCTGTCTTTATTTGTAAGTAGCTTTAGCAAGAACTCTTGATGCTCTTTGAATGTAGTAAGATCGTTTACAGGAGACCAATCAATTTCTTGCATAGCTGTTGACAACAATTCATCAATCTGTGCTTGATAAGGATCGTTTTCATTTTGTTTTGTATCAAGCGACTGTTTCAAACTGTCAACGTTTTTACGATGCTCATATGCTTCTTTAGCACTTTCATAGAACGTATTAGGCTTTCCGTTGATATCACCAATGTCACTAAGATCTTTAAGCACAGCAGTTAGCTTTTTGCTAATTTCTAAATGATAGGTGTCTGCATCCTGTAACTCTTTCATCTTCTTGTCAAGAATTTCTTGTTTCTTGTCTGCATGCAGCAGCTGATTACAAGTGTAACAGGTAGCATCTTCAAGATTTAAGATGTCTTTTTCAACCTTTTCAACACTAGCTTTAGCACGTAGCTGTGCTGTCTCTAATGTGCTTTTCTCCTTATTAAGAGCCAAAATAGCAGTGTTATGTTGCGTCCAGTTAGACAATTTTTCATGTGCTTCTAGTTCAGCATCGATGTCTACGTGCTCTAGTTCTGTAATACCATGCTGTAATTTAGCACAGTCTTGCTCCTTTTTAGCAAGCCAAGCACGTTGAGTACGACCTAAGCTATCAATAGTAGTTTGTATTTTTTCGTTTGCACCTTGAATAGCACTAATTTTTAGTGTTTCGTTTGTAATAGCATCTTTAGTTTGACGAGTTTGTTCTTTAAGAGCTTCGGCCTTTTCACTAAGGATAGTAATACCCAGCAACTGCTCAATGATAGCACGTTGATCATTAACACGCATGCTTAAGAAAGGCTCAGTGTAGGTGTTAAGTGCAACAATGTGCTTAAACATGTCATGCGACATATCTAACAAGTCGTTAATATACTCTTGAGTCTTTCGACTGTCGCCTTGTGACTCATCTGTCATCTCTTGTTCTTGCTCGTCGACAAAGAACTTGAGTACATTAGGTGATCTACCACGCTCGACACGATAATCAACACCGTTCTTTTCAAAATGCAGTGTAACTAACATGCCCTTTGAGTTTGTCTTGTTGATTAGATTGTTACGTTTAATATTAGTGAGTGCTTGTCCGTATAATGCATATGATAATGCATTGATAATGGTGGTGTTATGAGAAAGTATTCCGTTTGTATAAAATCTATGATCATTACTGTCTACAGTTAAATCAAACATGTTTTCGGTGTACGACTTTTTTACAATACTGGTAACTAATTCGACCCCGTCTACAGTTAAAATTGTAGATTGATTTTCAATTAAGTCCTTTACAAAAACTTCATTGAATTCTCCGTTAAAAAGAATATGAGTATCTGCACACTTTAAGAACTTACCAGAAGATGTTTTGATTATCCATACATTATATGGAATAGTTTTATGTATCGATGTTATTAGCTGCCAACCAGTATCAGTCTCAATTTCCAAGTCTGATAAGTCTATGCTATTAACAAATTTTCTCTTCACTGTGTTAGAAATTGTATGCATTTTTTTAATACTTCCTCTTTATTTTCTTTAAAATCACTTTCCCAAACAACCATAACTACGTAGCCTTGAGTTTGAGCATATTCGATTTTTTTAATATCACTGGTCCATTTATCAGATGCTTTTATCTTAGTTCTAGGATTTATATAATCTTCTGTATACATCTTTGGATTACAATGCCAAAAGTCGCCGTTATATTCGATAATCTTTTTATCAACTACAATATCATAAACATACTGTTTTTTGTTGTTAACAGATAACGAATACTGCGGATAAACAATTAAATTTTTATTAGCTTTTTTAATTTCATTAATTATTTCTTTTTCTGCTTTTGATACAGTAATTCCTTTTGATAGTTTAAGTCTATTAATTCTGGCCTTTTCTTCGTCAGATTTTACGCTTAATCTAGCTTGCCATCGATCTTGTCTTTCTTGCCAAATCTTTAACCCTTTTTCTTTTCCGTATTTTTCTATGCATATTTCTTTAGAAAAATGCTTTTGTGATTCAGAAACTAATTTTTTGGCATCTTCTTCAGAATAATCTCGAGCGGTATAATAGTCAACGCATCGTTTTGATGCAACATGTCGCACTGTTGAGTTAGCAGATTGACTAGCTCCTTTTTTATTATTGTCGCTCTTTGTTTGTTCTGCTAGATGCATAGCTTCAACTTCGTTATATCCTTTTTTAACCCAGTATTCTTTTCGAATAGGACGCCGACAATTACGTTCAAAATCTGCTTCTTCGATAGTATAAGGTTTATTAGTATATGGATTAATTTTTTCTAACCAAAATTCCTTGCTATATACACTTTTAACATTTTTTTGTTTATTCTCTTTTGACTTTACGTAAGATTCATTTTCGCTCCAGCCGCGTAAACTCCAGTATTGGGTTGTGTGACGAGCATGTTTAGAAGTTAATCCTAACTTATTTCTGATATATTGCTCAATCTTTTTTTTATTATTAATAATACCTAAAGATAAAATTTCGTAGAGAATTAATTCTCTACGATCAGGTTTTAAGTTTTTAATAACATTATCCAAAATATTAATACAATTATCTTTTAGATTATTGTCCCATCGCGGCATTGTATAAATCTCCTACAGTTGTTTCGTAAATTTCACCAGTTTTAGTGTTTTTTACCTTTACAATAGTATTTATACAAACACACTTACCTGTACCATTACGACTTCCACTATCATCTCCGCCTTGATCTAAGTTTTCACCTAGCACAAGTGTTAATTGCTCGCGATTAAAGTTTACAGCTTGGGTCTGATTGCCCACGCTCATAAAATTCTTCACAGTCAAATCCTTAATTTTTATCATAATTCGCTATAAATGTCCATAAGTGTTTTTTTGTTGAAGTTATCTGAGTCAATTGCAGCGATTTCGCCAGCAACAATTTGATCTACACTTTCAAACTGTGCAATGTCTAATTGAGTACTAATATCTTCTAGTGACTTTTGTGGAATCAAACTAATTTCACGACAGTTGTATTGAGTAATGAATGTTTCCTTAATGAAACTTGCTTCTTCATAGCTGATAGGCAAGTCCAAGTTGACACGCAAGTACATATTGGGCTTAATAAACGTAGTTTGCTCGTCAATAAGTTTGCTAAGTTTAACTGTACGATACTTTGGACACTCTGGCCAGTTAATGTACTGTGGTTCCTTATCGTTTTCACGATCGAGTACCATCATACCACGGTCATCGTCCCATGTATCAGCATAGTTGTGCGGAAATGCATTACCAATGTAATGCACTGCACCTTGTTGTTGACGTTTGTGGAAGTGTCCGCTAAAAACATACTTTTGATTAACAAAATCTTCTGCACGTAGCTCACCATGATCGGGCATTTGTACCATTGCGTTCATAAAAAACGTAGGAAGTTCAAAGTGACCAAATATATACTTGCTTTTTAGATGTTTTAGCTTTTTCCACTCGTCGCCTACTAGCCAAGGAACAATAGTTACATCGTCTATGGTGGTAATTTCGTCAACAAATGTAATACCTGGAATGTGTTTAGCAAACGCAGTTGAATTAACAGTGCGCTTGTCTTTGTAATACAGGTCATGATTACCATCAAAGAAGAAAAACTGCTCAAAAGCAGCACCTAGCTTCTCCATACTACGGATAGTTGCATCCATAGTAGTAAGATTTAATGAATTTCGATTGTGATGCCAGTCGCCGCAAAAGATACCAGTTTCACAACCGTTGGCTTTTGCAGTTTTGATGAACCAATCAACAAAATCTTCACAATCTTGATTGTGAATCTTTGAATTACCCTTTAATCCAAAGTGTATGTCTGTAAAGACTGCTGCTTTTTTAAACAAAAGTTATTGCTCCATAAATTTGTATATCTTTATAGTATACAGGTTAATGTTAATAGTGTCAAGAGATTATTTGTTACCTAGTTCTTTTTCTCTACGTTGTTGTGCTTCCCACTCGCCTTGATTTTGTCGTGTAAAGCTAGGATTCATGTTGTTCATTTCTAAAATATCATCACGAATGTTTTGATTACGCTTTTCAATGTTAATAACACGCACAAAACTGTTAGTAACTGCGGCTGTATAGTATGCAAACGGATTATCTGACTTTGATTCGTCAAACTGCAACCCGATTTGTGCTAACTGTAGGATAGCTTGCCCGCGCATTTCATCGTTATAAGTGTATCCACGTACATTACCACGAGTAGCATATCGATCACATAGTTTCATCCACATAAGAGCAAGTTTATTTGTAGCCATACCGCCGCCTAGATTAAAATGTCCGTTTTCCATTCCGCTTGACCAATGACTTTTGCCCACACACTTTAGATTATCTTCTTCATCAAACTTAAAATGTTGGAAAGGTGGAAAGTTAAGTTTTACTTTGTGATCGGCAACTGTCTTTGGTGTCTTCTTGCGCCCCGGCTCGTCTGGAACATGCTCAAATGTCATAATGCGAAATACTAATGAAGTTTTTTTAATTTTTCTGTAATCAATTTCGCACTCAGCAAGTTTAATTTTTTCTCCTGCTAGTTTACGAGCTTCAAATGCTTCGTGTTGTAAGCGTTTAGCTTGTACTCTTTTAGCTTCTGCAATAGTTCTAATATTGATTTTGTCAATATTAGGCAAAATAAGATCAAACTGATGATCAGTATTTGATACAAAGCTACAAAATGTACTCTTTGATTTGTGTATTTCTTTAAGTATATCTTTGTTATTTAAATAGTTAACTTTTCTCATGAACTCTCCAATAGTTATAATACATTATAATATACATACTTAATTTTGTCAACTAAATAACATATAGGAGACAACAAATAATGGCAATTAATTTCGGCGGCCTAAAACAACAGGCATCAGCAGCACTTTCGTCAGCAGCATCGCAGGCTCGCAATTCAGTGTCTCCACAAGCATCAGCAGCAGTAAACAACCTATTAGGTAGTGCTGCTAGTTTTGGTCAAGGATTAATTGGACAAGCTGGTAACGCAGTAAAAGGCATTGCTGAGGATATATTTAGTGCTAAAAACTTTATGAGTTTATTGCGTGGCGGCGGCCTTCCTAAGTTTGGTATGCCAGGAGCTGTTGGATTTTCAGAAGTTAGCTGGCAAGGAGCTGATAACGATGACTGGCGTGTCCGACTTTCTTTACCACCAGGTATGGGTTTAGAACCAACACTTTCGGCAGCATTAGCAGAAACAAACGGAATGATTTTTCCGTATACGCCTAGTATTATTATGTCGCATAGTGCTACTTACAGCCAAGTTAAACCTACACACAGTAACTATCCTTTTCCTGTTTATCAAAGTAGTCAACCTGATAACATTCAGATCAGTGGAGATTTTATTATTGAAAATGAATCAGAAGGAGTATATTGGGTAGCAATGGTACACTACTTGAGAAGTGTTACGAAAATGTCCTACGGTAATTCAAGCAATCAAGGTAGTCCGCCACCAGTAGTACAACTTAACGGCTACGGCGATTATGTTTTTAAAAATGTTCCAGTTGTAGTTCAACAATTTACTTGCGAACTGCCGCCAGATGTAGATTATATCTACATACCCTCACTAGATACCTGGGCACCAACTAGATGCAACGTAGCAGTAGTATTGATGCCGACATACAGCAGACGAGCTGTACAACAATTTAGCCTAGACAAGTTTGTCAGTGGCGGATATGCCAAAGGCAACGGACAAGGATTTATCTAATGGCAAATTATATTGGAACTAGTCCTTGGTTTAACACACCTACACAAGAAGGTCAGTATCTTGACATTTTAAAAATACGACCTATCCCTGCAGAATCAGACGATGTATTAGTTACAATACAGCCTCAGTATACACATCGCCCTGATCTGTTAGCATTTGACTTATATGGCGATAAAGACTTATGGTGGGTTTTTGCCCAACGCAATATGGAAATACTTAAAGATCCTGTATTTGATTTAATAGCAGGAATACAAATTTATGTACCCAAAGGCGCCGCATTATCAAAAGTATTAGGAATATAATATGGCAGTAGTTCCGCAAAATGTAGCGTCGAGATTAAAAGCAGCAGGAAAAAGTTTTTCTGATACTATTGATGCAGCTACCCCGCAACTAATTTCATCGGCTAAAAAGTTTGCGCAAAGCGGTAATATTTCAGTTGACGGAGTTTTAGATTCTGTATCGGGATCTGTACAAGACTTAAAAGGTGCAACAGTTAATCTTGCAAATAGTTTAAATGGGTTAACTGGCCCAGGAATAGGACAAAGTTTAGTTGGTAACATTGCTAGTGGGTTAGGCGTCGGCATAATGGATAGAATTAAAGGCGGCCTAGGCGGATTTTTAGGAGCATCGTTCGGTGGCGGCTTTGGATCACCAAACGGAATGAGCGGCAGTGCACTTCCTAATCCGCTAGAACAATTTACCAGCTTCAATTATGTCTTTACGTTGGGATGCCTAACAGCACAAGAACTATCATTTCCAGATGTCACATACCGTCGTAGGGATCCCAGTATTGTAATACTTAGAAGCGGCGGCGGCCCAACACCCGGCAGTGCAACGTTGTATGAAGCAAAAGGAAAAATTGAATACTTTATTGATGATGTTGAAATTGCAACTATTGTCGCCGGCAATGACGGTACTCGGTCTACAAATGCAACAAGTATTAGTTTTAAAGTAACCGAACCTTACAGTATGGGGTTATTTTTACAAGCATTACAAGTATCAGCAATACGAGCAGGTTATCCTACTTACATTGATGCTCCGTATCTTCTTACTGTAGAATTTAAAGGCTACAATGATGCTGGACAATTTATTCATGCAAGTAACTTACGCAGAATGTTTCCTTTAAAACTGGTAAACATTGAATTTGATGTAACAGAATCAGGCAGTGTATATTCCGTAACTGCAATTCCTTATCAAGAAACTGCATTAACTGACGAAACACAAACAACACATACTGACACAACCTTTACAGGAGCATCTGTTGCTGAAATGTTACAAACAGGAGCTAATAGTTTAACCCGTATTATAAACGATAGACAACTTGCAGGCGAAAAAGCCGGCAAAACAAAAAAAGCTGATCAATATATTATAATGTTTCCAAACACTTCATCTTCAAATGAAGAATCGCAACAGTTTATGATGGGACAACCGGAAGAGACAGCAGACGATACTGCAACTACTCGAGAATTTACTGACGAAGAAATAAGAAAATTTTATATATCGCAAACAGGAGACATAAATGGAAAAGTTCCAGTTGATTATAGAAATGAAATAAAAAATGCTGCCGGAATAACAATTAAACGATCTAGTATTGGAGAAAATATTCGCGAGTATGCCGAAAAAACACAAAACATGAACGACATTGGCAAAGCTAAGATTACTAAATCTAATTTTGACAGTAGCAAACGACCACTTGCAACACCTACTAATTCAGAAAGTGAAACAATCAAAGGCAAAGTAGATAGATGCAAAATACAAATATCGGGCGATGTACGCACTGGTACATTTGCAGCAGGGCAAAAAATACAAACTATAATTGAAGAAGTTATTATTGCTAGTGATTACGGCAGAGCAATTGCATCTAAGACGCCAGACAAATATGGAATGGTTCCTTGGTTTAGAATTCAAACGCAAGTTTATAATAGTGACTCTAGTCCCGAAGTAGTTTCACAAACTGGAACCCCGTCAAGAATATTTGTTTATAGAGTTGTGCCGTATCTTGTACATATAAGTATATTTCAATCTGCTAGTGCAAAAAGCCCTGGCATTCCTCAATTAAAAACCCAAGTAGCTAAAGAATACAATTATATCTATACAGGAAAAAATAAAGATATTATTAATTTTGATATTAGATTTAATACTGCATTCTTTTCAAGTATTGCCGGCGACCTTGGTCAAGCAGGTGCAGATAGTAAAACTGCTATTAAAAATGAAACTACTTCGAGTGGTCAAAGAGCAACACCTAGTACTTCTAAAGGAAATGCGTCAGCAGGAAATCTTGGCAAAACTCTAGATAGAGTAGTTACTCAAAAAAATAAGACTACGTTAGATGGTGCCCATCCTGAATCGCAAGTTGCTAGAATGTTTAATGATGCATTAGTTAATAGTAGTGTTGATTTAGTTATGGTTGATTTAGAAATACTAGGCGATCCATATTATATTTGTGATAGCGGGATGGGCAACTATAATGCATTGCAAGTTCCAGGAGTACTAAACATTACAGCCGACGGCACAATGAATTATGAAAATGGGGAAGTTGATATTGCACTTAACTTTAGAACTCCATTAGACTACGGTCCAAATGGTTATATGGAATTTCCAGGCGGCGGCACTACTCCTGTAGGAGAATTTAGTGGATTATATAAAGTAATATTTTGTGCTAATAAATTTAGTAACGGACAATTTACACAAACTTTACAAACTATACGTAGACCAAGGCAGGATGACGATAATCTTGCACCAGCTACTAGCACGCTAGTTAATACAGATAATGCAGGAGGACAAATAACTACTACTCCGGCTAACCCAGCTGTTGGTGCAAGTTCAGAAGGCACAGCAGGCGAAGCTGCTGCAAGAAGAAATGTAAACGGAGCATCTAACTCAGGAGCTGGTACACAATCAGAAGGCACCGCCGGCGAAGCTGCTGCACAACGACTAGCTAGTAAGCCAAATCCGGCTGCTGGAAGTACGTATGATGATGCACCGTTAAGAGCGTTGAGAGCAAAACAAGCAGCTAATATTTCTGCACAACAACAATCAGGATCGTTCTAAGGAATAAACAATGGCAACAGAAGCAAGAACCCCAGGTGATAATATATTTGAAGGCCCTGGTCCCTTTTTGGCTGTGGTGCGCAATCACTTAGACACTGAGTACATGGGTTCACTAGAAGTTGAATTGTTAAAATCATCAACTGAAGGAAACACCACAGACGTTACTGGCGAAATGGCAATAGTAAGTTATCTAAGTCCGTTTTACGGAATTACACCTTACGACGGAACAAGCGACAACAACGGATTTGATTATACTCAAAAAAGTTACGGAATGTGGGCAGTGCCACCGGACGTCGGGACACAAGTACTAGTTATATTTGCAGAAGGAAATAAAAGTCGAGGATTTTGGATCGGCTGTGTACAAGAAAAGTTTATGAACTTTATGGTACCTGGAAATGCAAGTACAAAATACAACAAAGAAAATCAAACTGCAATTTCTCCTGTTGGAGAATACAACAAAAGAAATGAACCAGGCGTTGGTAACGACCCTACGCAGTTTTTAAAACCTGTTAACACGGATGCAATAGCACAACTTACTAAAGCCGGCTTACTTAGTGATCCAATTAGAGGCACTACTAGTTCCAGTGCTAGACGAGAAGTACCTAGTATGGTATTTGGAATGAGTACACCCGGCCCGCTAGACCGTAGACCAGGAAAGCCTAAAGTAAAAGTAGGTGCTGAAAATGCACAAACAGAAATTCCATCATCGAGACTAACTGGTTCAACTTTTGTAATGGATGATGGCGATCCTAGTTTGTATAGAAAAGGCCCAGCTGCAACAACTCCTAGTGAATATGCAACATTAGATCAAGGCGGTGATCCAACACTGCCTATGAACGAATTAGTAAGAATTAGAACACGTACAGGACATCAGATACTTTTCCACAATACAGAAGACTTAGTGTATATTGCACACGGAAGTGGTCAAAGTTGGATTGAAATGACAGCCGGCGGAGCAATAGAAGTTTATTCAAAAAACAATATTAGTTTTAAATCAGATAATGATATAAATTTTACTGCTGCAAAAAATATTAATTTAAAAGCTGGAGCAGATGTTAATATAGTTGCAGCAAATCAGATGGCAACACAAACTGGTGCAAACTGGGATTTATTAGTGGGCGCTGACGGTAGATTAACTTGCGCAGGAACTAGTAATATTGCTAGTGCAGGCCATTACGAAACTGCATCGGTTATACATATGAACGGGCCGGCGGCAGCAGTTGCTGCGGCCCCGTCTCCGCCATCGGTAATACCTAGCGGATCAGGAAGTGCATCTGGAACTCCGGTTGCTGTAAAAGACGGTGCTACAGTGCCTTTAGGAGATACGTATGAAAAATGTGCTCCGGGTACAGTTGCAGCATCGGGATTAACATCAGCAGAACGAGCAGCAATAAGTAATACAACTGTTACAAGCACACCTTCGAGAAATGCATCAGGTGCAAGTTCCGAAGGAGCAGCAGGAGAAGCAGAAGCAAGAGCAGGAGCAGTTACTACACCGCCTTATGATGATGCTATTTTAAGGCAAGCAAGAGCCGGAGCAGCAACAGTTACTAGTACTGTGTCTAGAACAGGCCGACAAGATTAAGGTAAATACAGTATGAGCACACTAGAGAAAAATCTTTATAAACAAATTACTGTAAAAGGTACTACTCGTCCTGACTATGGTATAGGTGAAAAAACCTATAGGGGATTTTCTACAGTTAATCCAAACAATGTTGGATTTCAACTGTATGATTTACAAATTGTAAAACAAGATATTATTAATCACTTTCATATTCGTCAAGGCGAACTTTTAAGCAATCCTAATTTTGGTACAATTATTTGGGACATTCTATATGAACCATTAACTGAAAATATCAAACAGATTATTGCTGAAAATGTAACTACTATTATTAACTACGATCCTAGAGTAAGTGTTACTAACATAGTAGTTGATCAGTACGAAAGTGGCTTACAAATAGAAGCAACATTGATATTTTTACCCTACAATATTGTAGAAAATATGCAATTAATATTTGACCAAAATAACGGATTTTTAGCCAATTAATTATATACGTGGTTTATTCAAATTAATAAATACACTATAAGTTAAGAGGAAAGCAAATCCATGTCAAGTACAGACAGACAAAACCGTTTATTAGTAGCAGAAGATTGGAAGCGTATCTATCAGAGTTATAGAAACGCCGACTTCAAATCATACGACTTTGACAATTTACGTCGAACAATGATCAATTACATTCGTCAAAATTATCCAGAAGATTTTAACGATTACATTGAAAGTTCAGAGTACCTTGCACTTATTGATCTAATTGCTTTCCTAGGTCAAAACATTGCTTTCCGTACTGACTTAAATGCACGTGAAAACTTTTTAGAGCTTGCAGAACGTAGAGAATCAGTTCTCCGTCTTGCACGTTTGCTTTCCTACAATCCTAAACGTAATCAAGCAGCAAACGGGTTGCTTAAAATTGAAAGTGTTAACACAACAGAAGTTGTTAGAGATTCAAATAACATAAACTTAGCAAACCAAACAGTTATCTGGAACGATCCAAGCAACCCTAATTGGCAAGAACAATTTACTAAAATTTTAAATGCAGCGCTGCCTGTTAATTCTAGTATTGGACGCCCTGCAAAAAAAGATACAGTTGCAGGTGTACCTACAGAGCAGTATAGATTAAGTAGTGCTAATACTGAATTGCCAGTATACGGATTTAATAAAACAATTAGCGGATCAACTAGTAGATTTGAAATTGTCTCAACTGATGTAGACAACGGCGAAATTAAAGAAGAAGCACCGTTTCCAGGAAACAACTTTGCATTCCTTTACAGAAACGACGGCAAAGGTCCTGCAAGTTCTAATACTGGTTACTTCTGTCACTTTAGACAAGGTGCAATGGACCAAGGTACATTTACAGTTGACAGTCCGAGTACTAATCAAGTTGTTGCAATTGATGCAACTAATATTAATAACTCTGATGTATGGTTGTATAAAGTTGACAACTTTGGTCTTGAAGAAGAACTATGGTCAAAGGTTGATGCTGTTGAAGGCAACAACGTAATCTACAATAGTTTAAGCAAAAGTATTAGAAACATCTACAGTGTACTTACAAGAGCAAATGATAGAATCAGTTTAATATTCTCTGATGGTACATTTGGTAACTTGCCACAAGGTAATTTTAGAGTATATTACAGAACAAGTAAAAATCAGCGTATCGTAATTGAGCCGGCAGATATGCGCGGTGTTAGTATTAAAGTTCCGTACATCAGTAAAACTGGTAAAACAGAACAGGTTACAATGGTATTTCAATTAAAGTATACTGTTGATAATGCAAGTTCAAGCGAATCAAGTGCAAGTATTAAACGCAATGCACCTGCAACTTACTACACACAGAACAGAATGATAACTGCTGAAGATTATCAAATTGCTCCGTTAAGTATTAGTCAAGAAATTATTAAAGTAAAAAGTGTTAACAGAACTGCAAGCGGAATTAGTCGTTATCTAGATCTAGTAGATGCAACTGGAAAATACTCTAAAACTAACTTGTTTGGCATCGATGGTATTATAACAAAAGAGTTTTTAATACCTAAATTAAAATTTAGTTTTATTTCTAAAACTGATATTGAAGGTGCAATTGCAAATATTATAGAACCTATACTCACTGATAAAAAAATTAAAAACTATTACTATAATAGTTTTCCTAAAACTCTAGTAGGCGACTTAGGAATAACTTGGAATAGTCAAACAGTCGATACAAATCAAAATACAGGATATTTTACTAACACCGTTGGCACACGTTCTCAGCTAAGTGCATTTACTGCAAGTACATTGAAATTATTAAAACCAGGAACACTTGTTAAATTTGAACCACCGGTAGGAAAGTATTTTCAAAGTGAAAATGATAATAAATTAGGTAATATACTTAGTTCGGGTATACCGTCAGGCGGCACGTTATACAAATGGACTAAAATTATCAGTGTAGTAGGCGACGGAACAGCAACAAATGCAGACGGCACCGGACCAGTAATGCTTAATGATAATATTCCAGGTGATTTACTGGACGTAGCAAATCGTGCAAGGCTTACACAAATAATACCTAGACTAGCAACAGAATTACAACCAGCTGTTTCTCTACAATTGATTGATCAAGTATTTGCATACAATAGCTTTGGTTTAAGATTTGACGTTAATATAGGCGAATGGCGAATAGTTACAACTAACAACTTAAACATTGACAGTCTCTTTAGTATTGGTAAAACTGGTGATACAACTAATCAACAATTAGATGCAAGTTGGTTATTACTGTTTGAAACAAACGGTGAAACATATACAATTACATATCGTGCTAGTAGATATGTATTTGAAAGTGCTGAAGAAATTAGATTCTATTTTGATAGCTCGGATAAAATTTACAACAATAGAACTGGTAAAATTATTAAAGATAAAATTTCAGTTTTAAACATTAATAAGTCTCCTGATTTAACTTCGCCGTTTGCTGTTGATTTTGATTGGGAAATCGTTGAAGAATATAGAGACGCCGAAGGTTATGTAGACAGTAGCAAAATTCAAGTTAGCTTTTTTGACGGTGACGACGACGGTGTAGTTGATGATCCTCAAATATTTGATGAAATAGTAAATGAAACTGTTAATCCGTTAACCAAGTATGTATTTCAATTAAAGACAACTACTATTGATGGTGTAGAAGAATATAATTATATTTCAACAGCCGTTTCAACGGACCTTGGAAAATATGTATTCTCAGATGGTACAGGCAGTATACAAGTAATTGATACTAAGATTTCTTTATCTAATACAACAATGGCTGATAATAATCAAATATTTTATTTTATAGCAGAAGATTTATTTCAGATTTTAAATAAAACAACAGGCGTTCTTACTACGACACAAAGCTATCTTGCTAAAATTGGTCGCGATAAACTTAAATTTCATTATGTACATGCAGCAGATGCAAGTAGCAGAATTGACCCAAGTGTAAGTAATATTGTAGATGTGTATCTATTAACAAAGTCATATGATAATAACTTTAGGCTTTATATTGACGGCACAGTAAGTACAAAACCTCTTTCACCGAGTAGTGATCAATTGTATTTAAATTACGGACAATCACTTAACAAAATTAAGTCAATTAGTGACGAAATTATTTATCATCCAGTTAAGTATAAGATACTGTTTGGAGAAATAGCCGATGCAACACTACAAGCAAAATTTAAAATTGTAAAGAATCCTGATATTGTGATTAACGATAATGACATTAAAACTAGAGTAATTGCAGCAATCAATGAATTTTTTGCTCTAGAAAATTGGGAGTTTGGAGAACCGTTCTATTTTACAGAGTTGAGCACATACGTTATGCAACAATTAACACCTAACTTAGTAACATTTGTAATAGTTCCAAACCAAGTAGCACAAACGTTTGGTAGTTTATTTGAAATAAAATCAGAGTCTGATGAAATTTTTATAAGCGCAGCAACTGTTGCTGACATTGAACTAATTGACGCTGTAACTGCTACAAGGCTTCGTTCAAGTGGTGCTATTACTACAAATGCAACAACAGTTAACACAGGTTTAACAAGCAGTGGATTATCTATAACTGGAGGGCCTTATTAATAATGTCTTACGATAACGACCAAAATGAATCAGCGTTGCCAGCAGACGGCACTAACAAACGCAGCAGTGAATCTTTCCTTCCAAGATTTTTTAGAACAATTCCAAACAAGAAGTTTTTAAATAGTACATTAGACCAATTAATACAGCCAGGCGTAGTTCAAAAACTCAACGGATATATTGGTAGAGAAACTGCTAGAGCATTTACTGCGAGTGACAATTATATCGGTGATGTATCAGCTGATAGGTTTAACTATCAATTAGAACCAGCGGCAGTTATCAAAGACAATTTAGATAATGTTACTTTTTACAAAGACTATAACGACTTTGTTAATCAGTTAAACAATTTTAATAAATCTAACGACAATCATAGTGTGTTCAACCAGCAAGAACAATATGCATGGAATCCTAGTATTGATTGGGATAAGTTTAGTAACTTTCGTGAATACTACTGGTTACCTTTAGGTCCGCAGACAATTGGAATTGCAGGGAATACAGTTGATGTTGAAAGTACTTACACTGTTCGCATCGGTGATAATGTTGATAATAACACTTATGTATTCAGTCCAGACGGATTAACACAAAACCCTACAATTACTCTTTATAGAGGAATTACCTACAAGTTTGATATTGATACTCCAAACTTACCATTTACAATTAAGACAAAGAGAACACTTGAAGACGGATTTGAGTTAGATAGTTCAAGTATTCTAGTGCTTGAAGGTGTTAGTGTACAGGGACTAGAAAAAGGTATTAGTACATTACAATTAGGTACAGATACCCCTGAAGTATTATACTATGTAGCAGCAAACGACCTAGAAGCAAGTGGTACTATTATTGTTAAAGACATTAGCGAAGCAACTTTTATTGATGTTGAAAAAGAAGTAGTCGGTAAGCGTTTCTATAAAAGTAGTAATGGTATAGAACTATCAAACGGAATGAAAATTGAGTTTACCGGCGAAGTAGAACCCGCTGCTTATGCAAACGTTACATTTTATGTTGAAGGTGTTGGTAGTCGTATTAATCTTATTGCAGAAACAAGTTTAAATGTTCCAACAGCATTTACTGCTAATATTGATGTAGAATTTGATGCACAAGGATTTGATAGACTTCCTTACAGCGTAGCAATTGGCTATCCAGAAGATAAAGATTACATCGTAATCAATCGTGCAAGTATCGACGGCAACTTGTGGAGTCGTTATAACCGTTGGTTTCATAAAAGTGTTATTGAAACAGCAGCAACAGCAAATGGACAAATTGTTGATGTAGATCAGTTACAACGTGCTAAACGTCCTATTATTGAATTTGAAGCAGATCTAAAATTAAATCAATTTGGTACTGTTGCTAAAACAGATGTTAATTTAGTTGATGATTTTACGATAGATGCATTTTCAACTATTGAAGGATCGCCAGGATACAACGTTGATGGCATTGATCTTGCCGACGGCATGCGTATTATGTTTACAGCAGACACTGATATATTAGTATCTGGTCGAATTTTTAAAGTTCAATTTATTAACTTTGCAAGTGGTGCCGCAACTAACAGGCAAATCACATTAATTCCAGAAACTGATTCAGTTCCACAAACTAATGAAGTTGTGTTAGTATTAAATGGCACAACTTACAAAGGTAAGATGTTGTATTATACTGGTATAGAGTGGAAACTTACACAAGATAAAACACAAGCTAATCAGCCTCCGTTATTTGATATTTTTGATATTAACGGTAAATCTTATGCAGACACAACTGTATACCCGTCTTCAACATTTGCAGGGAACAAACTGTTTAGTTATCGAGTAGGAAATGGCACACCTGATGACGAGTTAAAGTTTCCACTTTCTTATAGAAGTATTAATAATGTCGGTGACATTGTTTTTGATTTTAATTTATTATTTGATTCGTTTACCTACACATCTGTAAATAACGCTTTTACTAAAAATACTGATATTGGATTTTTAAGAAAATATTCTGCATTAGATACATATATTACCTTATCAGGTTGGAAAAAAATTAATGTACTTAGCGAACAACTAGTAATTAGACAATATATATTTGACAATACTAGTGTTGGGTTTATTATTGACATGTATGACAATAGTGGCCTATTAACTGATCTTTGGACAAGAGTATATTTAAACAATAAATTACAATTTGAAGGTACAGATTATACTATTACTACTAATGTTAATAATAATGCAATAGTAACATTTATAAATTCATTAACTTTAAATGACGTAGTTCTTATTAAGGCACGTAGTGCAGCTACAAAAAATGCAAACGGGTATTATGAAATTCCAGCTTCCTTAGAAAGAAATCCTGGAAATGAAAATATTACAGAATTTACGCTTGGCGAAGTAAATGATCACGTTGCTACTATTGTAGAACAAAATGATGAATTTGTAGGAACATATCCGGGTACAAGTAATTTAAGAGATATTGGAAATGTAACAGAACTAGGTCGTAGATTTGTACAACATAGTTCACCAATGAATCTTGCAATGTATCATATGTTAGATAACGATGCAAATGTTGTAAAAAGTTTAAAGTTTGCAATGCTGCAATACTCAACTTTTAAAAGATTATTCTTACAGACAGCAGAAGATATAAGTTTTAGCGGTACTATTAAATCACATGTAGATGCAATTCTAACAGAAATTAATAAAGATAAAACTTCTACACAACCGTTTTTCTTTAGTGACATGATTCCTACCGGTGCAACTAAGAAACTAACTACTGCCGTAATTGATGCCGACGAATTGTATTACCCGTTGTCAACAGCATTTTCATTAAGTACACCTTCAAGAATAGCAGTGCAAGTATACTTAAATGAAGTACAATTAGTTCAAGGTAGAGATTATACGTTTAACACTGAAGGTTATGTTTTAATTACAGCGGCTAAACAGCCTGATGATATAGTTGATATATATGAATATGAAACTACTAACGGCAGTTACGTTCCACCTACGCCAAGCAAGCTAGGCCTGTATCCTTCATACGAGCCTGCAAAATACTTAGACGATACCTACCAAACTCCGAGATATATTATTCAAGGACACGACGGTAGTAAGATTGCAGCGTTTGATGATTATAGAGATGACTTATTACTAGAACTTGAAAAAAGAATTTTTAATAACATTAAAGTAGGATACGATACTAATTTCTTAAACATACATAGTCTTATCGGCGGTGACTACAGAAATACAGCAGTTAGTAAACGTCAAATTGATAGAGTAATACTAGCTGACTTTTTGCAGTGGACAAAACTAATTGACCAAGATTACACATTACATAATTTCTTTGATAGAGCTAACTCGTTTACATTTAACTACGCAGGTAGTACTGGTCCTACTGGTGCGGTATTACCGGGCTTCTGGAGACAGATTTACCAGCAAGCCTACGATACTGATCGCCCGCATACACACCCTTGGGAAATGCTTGGGTTTACAGTTATGCCTACGTGGTGGGAAACACAGTACGGCCCTGCTCCCTACACCAAAGAGAACTTGCTTTTATGGCAAGATATCGAAGCAGGTATTGTAAGACAACCTGGCGTAAAATATAAAATACTTAATAATTATAAACGCCCAGGGTTAACTAACCACTTGCCGGTTAATAGTGAAGGTAATTTATTATCTCCTATTGAGTCAGGCTATATCAATTATTTTGATAACCAATTGTTAGATGAAAGTTTTGTATTCGGCGATGGCGCCCCTATTGAAAGTGCCTGGAGAGCAAGTAGCCAATATCCGTTTAGTGTTATTACCGCATTTGCAATTAACAAACCACATATGCTATTTGCTACTGGGTTTGATAGAATTAATCAAGTAAGAAACATTTCAGGCGATTTAATATATGCTAAAACAAATACTAGAATAAAATTATCTGATATTGTATTTCCAAATACATATGAAGACACAGTTCAAGTTTATACTAGTGGTGTTGTAAACTATATTGCAAATTATATGGCAGCTGATATAACAACATCGTACACTGCCTACAAATCAAACATTAGAACTATTAAAAATCAGTTAGGATACAAGCTAGCAGGATTTACTGATAAGGACAAGTTTAGATTAATATTAGATAGTCGCACACCGTTAAATGAGGGCAATGTATTTGTTCCAGATGAAAACTATAAAATATTCTTAAACACAAGTACTCCTATTAAAACTGTTTCTTACAGTGGTGTCATTGTAGAGCGCAGAAGTGACGGCTACGTGATTAAAGGGTATGATACTGAAATTGCATCTTTTAATTATTATGCAGCAATATCTACACAATCAGATCCTAGTATTAACATTGGCGGAATTAGTGAAAGTTACTTAATATGGGATAGCGGCAAACAATATGTTGCCGGACAAAATATTGAATACCAGGGTGCATATTATAGAGTAAAATCTAACTTTATAAGCAGTACAGATTTTGATACAACTAATCTTGTTAAACTACCTGCGCTACCGTTAATTGGCGGCAGAACTGCATTTGTAAGAAGAAAGTTTAATAAAAATATTGTTCTTGAAGCAGATTACGGACAATTATTTGTTACTATCCAAGACGTAGTCGACTTTCTATTAGGCTACGGTGAGTACTTAATGGACCAAGGATTTGTATTTGATTACTACGAAGGCGATGCAAAGGTTGTATTAAACTGGCGCCACAGTGTAAATGAATTCTTATTCTGGACTACACAAAACTGGGGCGAAGGCAGTGTTATTACATTAAGCCCAGCAGCTACACAATTAAAATTTGTATCAGAGTATTCAATGGTAGATAATATCTTTGATAGTTTCTACGGATACAGTTTGCTTCAATCAGACGGTACAAAATTAGTACAGGAATTTTCAACATTAGGACGTTCGCCTAACGAGTTTATTATTCGTCCAAGAAATACCGCCGACGGTGTGTTTGCTGTTAAACTTCCTCTTGTACAAAAAGAGCATGTGTTATTGATTGATAATAAGACTGTATTTGGTGATATCATTTATGATACACAACCGGGTTACAGACAGGAAAGAATTAAAGTTCTTGGATATGTTACTCAAGAATGGGACGGCAGTTTAAATATTCCCGGATTTATATATGATGATGCTAAGGCAACAACTTGGGAGTCTTGGACGGATTATGCAATTGGTAGTATTGTAAAATATAAAGAGTTTTACTACAGTGCATCTACTAAATTATCTGGGGCAGAATCTTTTGATGCAAATGACTGGAATCGCTTAAACGAAAAACCCGAAGCAGGACTATATGCAAACTTTGAATACAAAACTAATCAGTTTGCAGATTTTTATGACTTAGATTCAGACAATTTTGATACTGAGCAACAGCGCATGGCGCAACACTTAATCGGTTATCAGAAACGTCAATACCTTGAAAATATTATTAATGATGATGTGAGTCAGTATAAATTTTATCAAGGTATGATACAGGACAAAGGTACTAAAAATGCATTAACAAAACTATTTGATGTATTGAGTAGTGCTGATAAAGATAGTTTAGAGTTTTACGAAGAATGGGCAATCCGTGACGGCCAATACGGCGCAAGTGATGGGTTTGAAGAATATGAATTATTACTTGATGAAAGTAAATTTAGATTAACTCCTCAGCCAATTGACTTAGTAACAAGTACAACCGGAACAGAAACTGATCTAGTCTACAGAATACTCCCTTATGAAGTTTACCAAAAAACTCCTAACTACAACCATAAACCTTTCCCTGAAAAGTATGTAGATACAAGTTATGTAAAAAATGCAGGATATGTAAATCCTGAAGATGTTCGTGGTATTGCAACAAGTTATGCTAATATTGCTGATTTTAATTTTGTAGATGTTAAAATAACTGATTATATCTGGGTTGGAAATGATAATCTTGATTGGGGTGTATATAAACATGTTGACACTGATTATGAAGTTGAAGCAGTTTCAGCTGGAACTACTTCGTTTACTCTAACGCTTACAACTAACGTTACTGACATTGAAGTTGATGATGTAATTGGATTACATAGTTTTAGTAACTATGTAGAATATATTGCTGAGGATTCTATAGCAGCATCAACTACAGAAAAATTTGATTTAGATGGCTTCTATGTTGTATCTGCTGTAGATAAAAATGTTATTACTTTGCTCACACCCACTGTACAAACAGAAATTACTAAATGTGTAGGTTCTATTACACGTTTCTTAAAAGTGCGTGCTGCTAATATTTCCTCAGCAAATACTATATTACAACAAAATCTTGACACCAATGATTATCTATGGATTGATAATGTTAGTGGTCTAGGTAAATGGTCAGTACTTAAGAATGAAAACTTATTTACAGAGCAATTAAGATTAACAAAACCATCAACATCGTCAGATGTATCATTTGGTACTGCGATGAGTGTTGATGATAGAAATACCACACTGATTGTCGGAGCCCCAGACCAGGGCGACGGAAAAGTTTATGTTTATTCTCGTGCCACTGATTCAATAAACTTTGTACAAACACAAGTTATCGAACCCTTTAAGTTTGGTAATGATTTAGAACAATTTGGCGCGGCAGTTGCAGTTAGTCCAGACGGAGCATATGTAATTGTTGGATCACCAAATGCGTCAAATGTTAAAACAAAATATGCCGGTACGTTTGTTCCTGGCAGTGATTACGGCAAAGGTTCAATTGTTGCTAAAGATCAACAATTATGGAAATCATTAGTTGATATAGAAGGTGAAGAAGCAAGTATTCAGTTTAATAGTTTTAATTCTATAACATATATTGTTGATGTATTAAATATAGAAAATACTAGTACAGAATCTATACCAACATTACTTGTTGGAAATTATGCAATAGATCCTAATGAAGCATCCTTAGCATTTTTAAACCAGCCAGTAACACATCTATTAATTAGAGCACCCTTAGCGCAGTATGACGGTAGCGGAGTAGGCAATCAAATTAAACTTGCCTGGAATCAAACAACATACTCTAATCAAGGATTAGCAGCACTTGCATCTCGTTCACCGTTTAACGGATCGTTTGCAGTGATTGATGCAGCATTTATAGAACAAACTCACACAATTCAAAAGAAAATTGATGTAGTGTTATATGTTAGATCGTCAACTGTTCAACCAGAATTAGGCGACATACTGCAAACTCAAACTGCTCTTGGAACAGTTGATTATATTTTTAATGTAGGTGCGGAAGTAGTAATGTACTTAACAGGCGTTAATGGTACATTTAGCAGTACTGATAGTTTATTCCGTAACGACGGTGACTTTATTGGTGAGTATATTTTACAAGGTCCGAGTGATAGTATTGATACTAGCACACAACTGGGCGGCTTCTGGTATATTGATACTCCTAGTTATACACCAACGGCTATTACTGAAAATACAGATCAAGGTAGAGGTTTAGTATTTTACGATGTTATTACAGATATAGCACACGCTTCTACAGTATTCTATAATTCATTAGATTATAACACTGCTACAACTAGCAGTCAAAATACATATAATGCTTATATACAAAAATTAAGTTATCAAGGTTTACCAGGTGCATATGGTTCTACCTCGCCGTTCTTAAGTAACTTGTATGTAGTTAGAGCTCCTAAAGCAATCAGTGATGCATTTGTTCAAGGATACAATATTGAGTTATATGTTAATCAACTACCTCAATACGGTACTAGTATTATTAGAGACCTGACAGCTATTGGATTATCAACATCAACTACTAATGCTACTCAGATAATTTATGATGTATGGGACGGTTATATAAACTTCAACTACACAAAGTTTGATGCTGCTGGCAATCCATTTGAACCTAAAGTAGGACAGACTGTAGCAGACTTAACAACCGGCGCTACTGGCGTAGTTGCATTCTACCAACGAAAAGGCCTTAATGTAACTGTATTCATTAAGAGTTTAACAGGCACTTGGTCTGAAGGCGATGTGTATGGACAAAATGCTGAAATTAGATTTAACCTAATTCCTGGAGATCCTAGTCCAACTTATCAAGCCAACAGAACAATGGGACAGATACAATATGTTAGCTTAGGTTTACCTAGCGAAGGTATTGGCAAACTTTTAGTGTTTGAAGCTCCAACAACTATACCACTAACACTATCATCTAGTTTATTAGATATAGAATATTGGTTTTATACAACTGCAACTGTGTCAGGGATACCTCGACTTGCAAATTCTCCAAGTGCAGTTAACAACGAATGGACACAAGTATATCAGATTCCAGCTGAAACAACGGGAACTTCAAGCGGACTAGCTAATGAAGGTCTTTATACTATATATTCTAAAGCTGCACCGGGTAGATACGATCGTATAGCTAGTTACACAGTTCCTGAAAAACAGGCAAACTTTAAACTTGGTAGTTCTATAAAAATTACTAAAAACGGAAATCTTTACAGAGGATTTGTTCACGCTGAAGGATCTAAAACATCTAGCTTACCGGGTAGATTGTATTTCATTAAAAAGGGTGAAGAAAATAGTCTAACTTATAATTGGGACTATGCAAAGAATAAAAACTTTAAAGGTACATTTAGCCAAGGTCTTAATTATTTTACTAATGACATTGTTTATCTAAGTAATGATCTATATGTTGCAAAAACTAATATTGCCGCTGGAGCATTTAATTTTAACGATTGGAATTTGACAAGCGATTTAGTTGATTACGTTGGATTTATTCCTAACTCAACTGGACTTAGTGTAGGCGACGACAGTACACTTACTATATTAAATCAAACTGGCCTTGAGGAATTTGGTTCGCAATTTGATATTGCAACTTCTGGAGAAGTATTAGTTGTTAATGCATTATATGATGTTACGTCGCCTAATCAAATAGTAGTTTATAGATCTAATAAAGGACATTTTGAAAAATCGCAAGAAATAGATGCACCTGATAAAACATCGGCATTTGGGTATTCAGTGTCAATCTCAACTGACGGAATGTTAATTGCAATTAGCGCTCCTTTAAATGACGACTACAAAGCAGATCAGGGCATTGTCTATATCTATAAACAAGTTGACGGAGTATTTGTTCAATCACAAACATTAAGCAGTCCTAATAATGAGAGAGCTGAAATGTTTGGTTGGAAAGTAGAATTTGACGGAGAAAAATTACACGTTTCATCTAGAAGTGCAGATTCAAAAACTAAAACGTACTTTGACGCATTTGCTACTGTGTTTGATAGCGGCTTTACAGATTTTAAAACAGTTAATAAAGATGTGGGAGTTGTATACGTTTACGAAAAGATAGAGTCGGAATTATTATTTGCACAAACAATACAAATACCAGATAGTGATGTAAACTACTTTGGTAGAAATATTCTTGCTAAAAACAATCACTTGTATGTTGGGTTACCAACCAAAGTTTCTGGCATTTATACTGGCCAAGTAATAGACTTTTCTAATAGCAAGTTATCAACTATGTGGACAACTCATAGAGCTGCCAAACCTACAGTTGATATTAACAAGATTAAAAAGATGTTCCTTTACAATACAAAGGAAAATGAATTATTAACATATATCGATTATATTGATCCAATTCAAGGAAAAGTAGCAGGTGTTGCTGAACAAGAGTTGACATTTAAAACTTATTATGATCCTGCATTATATGATACTTCGCTAATTGGAGGAACTACTGTTGATGTAACTAATAGCTGGGGTAGTGACCATATTGGCGAAGTATGGTGGAATTTAACTAATGCTAAATTCTATAATCCGTATCAAGGTAATGTGATTTATAGCACACAAAATTGGACTAAAGTATTTCAAGGTAGCACTATTGATGTATACGAATGGGTAGAGTCTGATGTATTACCTAGTGTGTGGGATGCAGCAGCAGATACTGAAAACGGATTTGCAAAAGGCTATAGCGGAACTAGTCTACACAGTGACAGTGCATACAGCACTAAGCGCAAATACGACAGTATAGCAGGTACGTTTAAAACAACTTATTATTTCTGGGTAGCTAACAAAAAGATTACACCCGATGTAGAATTTAGAAAAATTAACATTAGCGATGTAGCAGATTACATTGCTGACCCTGTTGCTAAAGGATATACATTTGCTGGATTAATTAGTCCAAGCAGTTTTGTACTCTATAATGTAGAAGGATATATCAAAGGTACTGACGTAGCATTAAGTACGCAATTCTGGACAATTCAAAATCAAGATCAAAATGTTCATACACAATATCAAATTATATCTGAAGGCCTTGAAACAAGTCAACCTAACAGAGATATTATTAGAAAATGGTACGACAGCTTAGTTGGATACGATGAACAAAATCGTGTAGTCCCTGATCCGACGTTAAGCCTAAAACAAAAATACGGTTCTTTAAATAGACCAAGACAGAGTTGGTTTGCAAATCGTTATGAAGCTTTAAAACAATTCATTGAACGCACTAATCTTATCCTTAAAGAAAACTTAATTGTAGATGATAAGATCTTTACTACATTGTTTAATGCGGATCCAGCACCAGGAAAAGTAACTAACATATGGGATGCAACTGTAGATACAATAGATGATTTAGCATTTATAGGTGTTGCAAAAGCAACACAAGCTATAGTGTCTCCTGTAGTTGTAGACGGTAAGATTGTAAGAGTAGATATTGTAAATCCGGGTAGGGGTTATAGAGTGCCTCCAACTGTAACAGTTGCAGGCGCCGGTACAGGAGCAGAGTTCCAGACTACAATTGATGCCCTAGGTAGAATTACTGAAGTTACGGTTGTAGAACCAGGTGAATACTATAATACTAATCCTACACTAACTGTAAGAAGATTTACAGTTTTAGTTAATAGCGATAGTGCTATACAAGGTAAATGGGCACTATACGAAAGAATTAGTGAAACTAGAACTTGGAATAGAATTCAAAGTCAAAGTTATAATGTAAGACTGTATTGGGATTATGCAGATTGGTATGCAACTAGTTACAGTGCATTAACTGAGATTGATTATCTAATTGACAATAGCTATGAATTGACTGCATTAGACGATACCATTGGCGATGTTGTAAAGATATCAACAGTTGGTACAGGGGGTTGGTTATTATTAGAAAAAGTAGATGATCAAAATACTAGCGATTACACTGTTAATTACAACACTGTTGGTAGACAAGACGGTACAATACAGTTTAAATCTACACTATATGATACTGTTGAATCTTCTACAGGTTTTGATACTATAAGTTTTGATACTAAAATTTATGATAGTGAACCGGTAATTGAACTTAGAACTATATTAACATCAATTAAAGATGATTTGTTTATTGACGAACTATTAGTTAGTTTTAATGCATTATTCTTTGCAGGTCTAAGATATGCATTTAGTGAACAAACATATATCGATTGGGCATTCAAAACTAGCTTTATTAAAGCAAAACATAATGTTGGAATGTTAAGAGAAGATATTACTTTTAATAACGATAACCTTCCAAGTTATGAAGCCTATATTAAAGAAGTTAAACCGTTCGGTACTAAAATTAGAGAATATCTAAGTGCATACGAAGGTCTTGATAATACAAGTACAGTTGTTACTGACTTTGACTTGCCACCGTCATACAATGTAGTTGAAGGTAACATTGTTCCGCAGTCCATTAAAGTGCAAGATGGTGTATTAATTGGTGTCAACGCTGACGTTGAAACTTATCCAAATAAAAATTGGTTAGATAACAACGGTTACAAAATTACAAGTGTTAAAGTAGTAAACCAGGGTAGCGGATATAGAAGTTCGCCTGAATTAACATTAAGCGGCAGCGGAGGCGCCGTGTTAAAAGCACACATCGGAACCAACGGCAAAGTAACTAAAGTTGATGTAGTTAATGCAGGTAGCGGATACTACAGTGCTCCTACAGTGTCAGCACTAAACAATATCGTCGATGGCGGAGAAGAAGCAACATATAGTGTACAAATAGGCAATGGACTAGTTAGAGGAATACATTCTACTGTTAAGTTTGATAGAACTACAGGAACATATGTTTATACAATAATAAGTCAAACAGAAACATTTACAGCAAGTGGCAACAAGTATGAGTTTAACTTAGTATGGCCAATGGACTTATCAAGGTCGACTATAAATGTATACGTTAATAATCAAGAAGCATTAAACAGTGAATATACCTATAGTAATTTACTTGATACTACTAAAGGGTATGATCGATATTACGGACAAATCTCGTTTACTGAAGCTCAGGCTAACGGCAAATCAATAAGAGTTGAGTATAAAAAAACTGTTAGCTTAATGCAAGCACAAGACAGAATTAATAATTATTATACTCCAACAGTTGGAATGACAGGCAAGGATCTAAATCAACTTATGACTGGGTTAGATTACGGCGGTGTTGAAGTTAAGAGCTTTGGCTTCGGCCCCGGCCGTGGATGGGATGCAGATGGATGGTACGAAGACACGTGGGATAGTTATGACACTACATTTGAAGATGAAATTTTTGAACTTGATGGTTCGACTATAAGTCTTGATCTTGCTGCACCATTAGCAAGCGGTGTTGTTTATAACATTTATAAAAACGGTGTAAGAGTTGATGACGTCAACTACGGCACTGCAACCCCAGTAACTAATCCAAATGCAATATGTCAAAGTATTACAGGAGACGGAACTACTACTGTTGTATTCCTTGATAATGATGGACTTGATCTTGCTAACCAAGCAGGCGATATTATCATTATTAGAAAAACAACTAGTGACGGCACATACCTTCCAGAGCCTAATAGTTATGACACTATACTTACTGGTGGAAATCTTAATTATTCGACTGCCACTGGGTTAAGAGCAGAAGATATTACTATTGACGGTGACGGATTTGTAACTGCTACTACAAGCAGCGGTCCAGAAGAATTAGTTCCAGGACAATTGCTTGATACAGTTGATATTAAAGTATATGAAAGACCAAAAAACGGCAGTAGTCAAATTACTTCAAGAAATTATACAGGCGATGGAGTAACTACGACGTTCAGTCTAGATATAGCACCGTTGCAAGCAAACAGCTTATTTGTAAAAGTAGAATATAATATTGTATTAGCAGAAGATTACACTATTAACTATGCTAACAAGTTAGTGACGTTTAATACTGCACCTGCACTAAATGCTAAAATACATTTAGCAGTACTAGGAGTAAGTGGTACAGATATATTAGACATTGATAATTTTGTTGCAGATGGAATTACAAGTAAATTCTTAACTAATGTAAGATTTGTAGAAAATCTTCAGTACTTTGTTACACTAAATGGCGAAACATTATCTAACGTAATCCAAGAAAGTGATAACACCTACGAGTATCCAAACAACGTTGTTATATCGTTTGCTACGCCACCAGCAGCAGGAAGCGTTATAAGTTATGCTTTCTTTAGTGGTGCAACACAAAACTTTAGTGAAGTGTCTATTGATACATTTACAGCAGACGGAAGTACAGTAGCATTTGAGTTAAATCAGACTCCGTTTAATAATGAGCCAAGTGCTTGGTTTAGTATTGTAAAGGTTAATAATAAAATTCTAAATGCAGGATATACACGCCGCTTTATTACAACAGCCGCAAGCCGTGAATACCGACTAGAAGAATTCCAAGTTCCGTTGGGGGCTATTAGCAACAAAGAGATGAAAGTGTTCTTAAATAATGTAGAATTAGCATATAATCTCGATTGGACTTACACTAGTAACGGAAGTATTGTTAGATTAAAAACACGAGTTAAACAACAAGACGGTGATATACTAAATGTTTATATTACTAGTGATGGTCAATATAGATATGGATATTTTGATTCGAGCAATGAATTTGTCTCAACTCCGAGTACATTGTATATTGACAGTGCATATAACGAAGGCGATGTTATTACAGTATATCAATTTAGTAACCATGATTCGCAAGGGTTTGATAGACAGCAATATGATATTGTAGATAGAATTTCGTTAACTGTAGGAACAGCTGATTGGTATCAGTACAATCACTTAACTGCTGGATTAATTGAATTATCAAGACGTGCATTAGATGCACAATATGTTTGGGTAACTCTTAACGGTGATTTGCTAATTCCTAGTGTACATTATTATGTAACTAATAATAAGCGTTATGTTAAAATTAATGTAGAAATCACTGCAAATGATGTAGTTGAATTACTACATTTTGCAGATCCTGTATTAGTTAACAAATATGGATGGAGCCAATTTAAAGATATGCTCAACAGAACGCATTACAAACGTCTTGACGATAGAAACGGTGTAATGTTAGCCGCTGATCTAAAATGGTACGATCAGAGTATTACAGTAACAGACGGATCTTCCTTACCTGAACCATCACCAACAAGCAGTGTTCCTGGAATATTGTTTATAGACGGTGAACGCATTGAATACTTTGTAAGAAATGGTAACGTACTAAGTCAACTACGCAGAGGTACATTAGGTACTGGTGTTAAGACAGTTTATCTCGAAGGAGAAAATGTTTATAACCAAGGACCAACTGCAACTATGCCATACAAAGACGAAACTCTAACTTCGCAATTTTTAGCGAATGGCACTACGGCAACATATCCGTTAGACTTTGTTCCAAATAGTGTTAATGAATTTGAAGTATTTGTAGGAGGCAGACGTTTACGTAAAAATACAATTAGTTCTTATGTAATGCCAAATCCGACAGCACAAGATAGTCCAGAGGGCGATGTAACTTTGCCGGCAGAATTTAGTATAAGCGGTTCTGCACTAACATTATTGGAAACACCAATTGAAAACGTTAAAGTAACAATTGTCAGACACACCGGAATAGTATGGAATGCACTTGGGACACCTCTAGGTGAATCAGATACAGACATTAGTAGATTCTTACGTGCAGCAACAGTTGACTTGCCGCGATAAATACAATAAGCAGGATATAAAACAAATGACAGATAAATTAAATGAACAAAGTGGTGTGTTACTTCAAGGACACATTAAAATACACAATCCAGAGACTGGAGAGGTTATTGTAGACAAACGCAACGCTATTCATTATGAAAATATGAGTATTAGTCTTGCAGAAAGTTTAGGCAATGCAGGCACAGGCTGGATTTATCAAATAGGATTTGGCAACGGTGGCACTAGTGTTGACCCTACAGGTATTATTACATACTTGACGCCAAACAGCACAGGCACAAATGCTAGTTTATACAACGAAACATTTACTAAAGTAGTAGATGATAGAAGTGTAAACAATCTTGATCCTGCTCGTAACAAGATTGAAACACGCCATGTGAGTGGTACAAATTATACTGATATTTTAGTAACTTGTTTGTTAGATTATGGCGAGCCAAACGGCCAAGATGCATTTGACACTGCAACAAGTCCGGATAGTCTTTATGTATTTGACGAACTAGGACTAAGAGCATACAGTGCAGGCGGCAATGGTAGACTTTTAACACATGTTATTTTTCATCCTGTACAAAAATCACTTAATAGACTAATTCAAATTGATTATACAGTTAGAGTACAAAGTTTATCTGGCTTTAACGAGGGATAATTTAAATGGCATATACAATACAATTTACTGATAGTGCTGATAAAGATCCAATAGTAATTGAAGATCAAACAATCAACACAACTACAAGTATAAAATTACCAGGTAGGAATAGTACCGGTTATGGCGCTGCTATTGCTGAAGACTTGCTACATTTATTAGAAAACTTTGCAAGTCCTACTGAACCTAATAATGCTATCGAAGGCCAGTTGTGGTATAATAATAACAGCGGACAATTATTAATTTATGACGGTACTGTTTGGCTATCTGCAAGTGGACTTAAAAAGAGTTCCACAGAGCCAGACACTACCCAAGCACTTACTGGCGATTTATGGGCCGATACTGATAACCAACAATTATATTTGTTTACAGGATCTAATTGGATTTTAGTTGGTCCAAATTTTAGTCAGGGCCTAACAACTGGAGCAACACCTAATACTATTATTGGTCAAGATAACGCAGAATATACAGTTATTGAAATTCAAGTTAATGCCAATATTGTTGCCATTATTGCATTTAATACATTTACTCCTAAAGCAACAATTAACGGATTTAGTGGTGTACAAATTCGTCCAGGTATTAACCTAGCAAACCGAGACACAAATGCCGATGGCATTAACGATGTTAAGTTTTATGGTACTGCTGAAAAAGCAGAAAGTCTAATTGTTAGTAATTTAGCAATTCCTGCGGCTAACTTTCTAAGAGGCGATATAGAATCGACAACATTATTTCCGTTAAATGTTCAAAACAATAGCGGCATTGCATACGGTATCAATGCAGAGCTTAATATCGGTATTGAAGGCAGTGCAGGAATTATTCAACATAATATTGAAGGCTCAAATATTGACTTTAGAGTTAGAAATTCCGGAGATAGTAATACTGTTTTAAGAATAGATTCAAGTTTACGAGTTGGTATTAACAACGAAGCTCCGGATGAAGCATTAGATGTTACTGGCAATATTAAAACTAATGGAATTATTACAACAACTAACACTGTCCAAAGTACTACTATTAGTAATGGTGCATTAATTGTTAAAGGTGGCGCTGGCGTTGCTAAAGCATTAAATGTTGGTGATTCAATAATGGTACAAAAGGGTATAACATTAGGCAATAACGATCTAGTAGTTGATACCGCAGCAAGTGATCTAGTACTACCAGATCTTAACAACGCTAGAAACATCGGTAGTGCAACTTTGCGCTGGAAAAAAATATATGCAACTACCTTCTTGGGAAATTTAGAAGGACAGGTAAGTGGCAACGTAAGTGGTAAATCAGGTAGTGCTGATAAACTAACAAGTTCAACAACTTTTAGAATGACCGGCGATGTTGAAACTGTTGAAAATGTATTTGACGGACAAACCGGCGGCGGCGTAAAAACATTTGCACTAACATTAAAAAATACTGTTATTAGTGCTAAAGAACAAGTATCTAACAGTTTATCAAGCGATGAATTTTTAATTGATAGAATAAGCGGCGTAGCCACAGGATTGAAACGTATAACTAGGTCAACATTATTTAATAGTATTACAGGGTTAACTCCTATCGGAAGTATTATGCCGTATGCAGGACTTGCTGAACCATCAGGATGGAAATTTTGCAACGGCCAAGAACTAGCAACTGGTGTATATAATCAATTATTTCAGCTAGTTGGAAATAATTATGGACCAACTCCAAGTTCGGGATATTTTAATATACCTGATCTAAGAGGTAGGTTCCCACTAGGTAACTTATCAATGGGAGGTACAAGTCCATCTGTTGACGATCCAGACATTAGAAATAGAGGATCAAATGCAAGTGTAGTAGGAGCAGTAGACGGAACAGATACAACTACTATAGGATTAGAAAATCTACCAGAACACCAACATAATTTAAAGTCGTCCGGCGGACAACAATTTTATGTACATAGAGAAGTTGACGGCCGAAGCAACTTGCCGACAGGTTCAGAAGGATCTAGTTTACAAACCGGCGCAGAAGATTTATCTCAACGACTGCCAAATAGTGGTGATGTACTTGTACCTGCTGGCAGTGGGTTTAGTAATGTGGGTGCAGCAATTGATATTATGAATCCATTCCAAACTATTAATTATATTATCTACACAGGAGTTACTGCATGAGCTATAAAATAAACAAGACCAATGGTGATCTGTTAGTAGAACTTACTGATGGCATAATTGATACTGCATCTACAGACATAACTTTAGTTGGACGTAATTACAAAGGTTTTGGCGAAGCATTTAATGAAAATTTTGTTAAAATAGTTGAAAATTTTGCATCAACTAGTGCTCCTAGTAATCCACTAAAGGGCCAACTTTGGTATGATAACAGCGAAAATAGATTAAAAATTTATGATGGTATTAGTTTTAGAACAGCAGGTTCGCCGACGGTAAGTAGTAGCCAACCTACTAACCTTGTATCAGGAGATTTGTGGATCGATAACGCTGAAAATAAATTATATTTTTGGGACGGAAGTGATTTAGTATTAGTTGGACCACAATATAACGCAACTCAGGGCAAAACAGGTCTTGAAGCAGTTACTATGGTAGATACTAGTAATCAGATTAAAACTGTGTTAGCGATGTATATAGGCGGCGTACTTGCTGGAATATATAGTAGATTTGAATTTACGCCAGGAGTAGATTATAATATACTTCCTTATACACCAGGCAGATCAATCAAAGTTGGATTTAATCCAACGGTAGTTTCAGATTTTAAACATCAAGGTACTGCATTATCTGCAGAATTGTTAATTGATGCTCAAGGAAATACGTTTTCTGCTACTGATTTTATACGAACTAACGAACGTGATAATTCAAATGCAGTAGTCGATCAACAAATGGAAGGCGCATTGTTTGTTAAGGGCGATACTGGTGTTACTGTAGGATATGGCGATACACAATATGCATCGTTTAAAACAGTTGATAGTGGAACTACAACATCTATAGAACTTAAACAATTAAATTATGATTTTTCAATTAGAGTGCCTCTAGGCAATGACTTTATTGAAGCATTCACTCTTGACACAAGTACAGGTCGTATAGGTATCTACCAAGATACTCCGACAGTTGCACTTGATGTTACTGGAGCCGGCAACTTTACTGGAAATCTTACAGTTGGAGGTGACCTAATAATCGAAGGCGACACTGTTACTGTTAACACTGCAACAATGACAGTGGAAGATCCTAACATTGAATTAGGAAAAGTAGACACTCCTACAGACACAACCGCAAATCAAGGTGGCATCACACTAAAAGGCGCAACCGATAAAACTATTAATTGGGTTCAGTCAACAGGAAACTGGACATTTAATCAAAACATAGATTTAATTGCTGGCAAAGAATATAGAATTGAAAATACACAAGTACTTTCTAAAACACGACTTGGTGACACGGTTACAATTGCCGCCGGACTAACTACAGTAGGTACATTAGGAAGTTTAAGTGTCACTGGCAATGTTACATTAGGTAGTATATCGACGCCAGGCGCATTAAGCATCACAACTGGCGGCACAATTACACTTAACAGTCAAAAAATTACAGGAGTAGCTACGCCTACTACTGCAACAGATGTAACAAATAAAGCATATGTTGATACATCAGTCGCTACAATTCCAATTGCATTTGCTTTAGACATTACAGGACTAACTAGTCCTAATCCCGCAGGAACAGGCAACGGCCCGATTGTAGATGTTAGAAGTATATTAGAAAGTATTAGCCCTGCAAATAGTGCGAGAGAAGGCACAGTTGCTACTATTCATTGTACTAGCTACGTTGGTGCCACAGTTACTGGTATTAACATAACTGTGACCACTAATGGCACTGGGGTATTACAAAAATCTACAATTGCAGTTGACAGTGCCGGCACTCAAAACGAATCAGTAATACAAGATATTACAGCAGCAAATCCGGCATCGGGTACGGTAGTTTTAACTCCGTCACGCCACACAATGATATTTACAGTTACGGGCGCTACCTGGACATTTACCAGCACAGGCGTTTATCCTTAACTTGCGATAAATACTAACAGCAAGGGGTTATTTAAATATGGCGTATACAATTAACAAATACAACACAAATCAGTTAACCATCGTACAAGATGGTACGTTGGATCAAACAACTGATATCAAGCTAGTTGGTAAAAACTATGCAGGTTACGGTGAAATACAAAACGAAAACTTTGTATTTTTGCTAGAAAACTTTGCTGGGGCCAATCAACCACCGAGAGCAGTTACAGGGCAACTTTGGTTTGATACTGCAAACAGCAAACTAAAGTTCTATGATAGTGCTAAATGGCGCACGACAGGAGGTGCCGAAATCAGTGCTACGGCCCCTGCAGGGTTAGCAACTGGCGATTTTTGGTGGGACACTGTTAACGAACAGCTATATTCATATAACGGCACAGATTTTGTACTGATTGGACCGCAGGATGCTGGCTCTGGTATTACGCAAATGCAGAGTAGATCAGTTCGTGATGATCTTGCAGTTAGTAAGAGTATTATTGCAGCAACAATTAACGACGAAGTAATGTTTATTATTAGTCCTGTAGAATTTACAATTGATAGTGCCGATGCTGAAAATGCTATTTCTGGATTTGATGTAGTACGTGCAGGAGTAACCCTTAAAAATACACTCAACGCAACAGCTGGTATTACTAGCGGAACACAACGATTCCACGGTACAGCTACTAACGCTGACAAACTAAACGGCATATCAGCTGCTAATTATGTTACTGCATCACCTGGACAACCGAGTGTATTTACTGAGATCACTAACTTCCAAACCGATGCAGGTATTGCTATCGGCGCAGGACTAGATTTAAAAATCTTTATTGAAAACGACAACCAGGGTGTTATACAAAATGCGCAAGGTGACGAAATTCGTTTTAGAACTAAACAAAGCGGCGGCCTATCTAAAAATATTATTGTATTTACACCAGGTGTAGTTAAACCTGGCCTTAATGCTGCCGGAACCGCAGCTGAATCAGTTACGCTAGGCGATATTAGTAATCAGTTTGCAGCAGTATACGCAACTAATATATACGGAACTTCAGAAAAAGCAAGTGCGCTTATAGTTGGGGGCACTGCACGAGTTGGCGCAGTTGACACAATTGGTACAGGTACTAGTAGCAGTGTTGCAGTGCGTGATGGCTCAGGTAACTTAAATGCAGTACTGTTCCAAGGTACAGCAACAAGTGCTCGATATGCTGACTTAGCAGAAAAATATTCAACAGCAGAAGAACTAGCACCAGGTACCGCAGTAGCAGTATGTGCTTGCGAGGACCACGATGTAGAACCTGCAAAAGCAAGTGATCATTGTATTGGTGTAGTATCAACAGCTCCGGCGTACATGATGAACAGTGATAGTGAAGGACAATATATTGGTCTTAAAGGTCGTCTTCCTGTGCGTGTTAAAGGTGCTGTTAAAAAAGGTCAAGCAGTTTATGCAATGGCAGACGGCGTATGTACAACACTTGCAACAACTGCATTAGTGGGTATTGCTCTAGAATCAAACGCAGACGAATTGGAGAAACTAGTCGAGTGCGTTTTAAAAGTATAAATAAAATACATAGTTAAAGAGGAATAAACATGGCAGTAACAGTAGGTCAATTAATTGGCGAAGCAGAATATACAACATTAAAATCTGGTATTAATCTTGTTATGGGAACTCCTACTGGAACTGGCACAGGTGCTGCTGGGTATAATCAAGCACTAACTGCTCCGGCAGTTAACCCAGGAGATAAAGTTACAGCCGCAGCATGGAACGCACTTAAAACAGATGCAGATAAAGCATATACGCACCAAGTTGGTGCAGCACCAAATCCTGTACTTGCTACTGTAAATACAGATAGCAGTATTACAAAAGTAATACATGATGGAATTGAAGCAGTAGTTAATTTTATTAAACTTGATGGTAATAGATTTACACTAGGTGCAGGACAGTTTACAACAGTTTCTGCTAGAAGTGCAACAAAAACTAACTGGAACGGAACACAGACACACGATGTTACGTATACCTGGACTAGTTCAACAGCAGCAAACGCATTTTTTAATGCAGGCGGCAAACTTACACTTACGTCAACGTTATCTTACACAGGCGGCGAAGCGAAAACATTAGACTGGCAAACAATGATGGACCCGGGTACTATTACAGTGAATTATGTTGATGTGACCAAATCAGGAGCCGGCGGCACGATTACTAATAGCAGCGGATATTATGATTTAGCTGGGGAAGTAGAAATCATGAATCGTAACGGTGCAAATCCATACTCGGAAAACCGTTATAAAATCTTTGCAAGTGCAATCACTAACGGTGTTAGAATTCGTATGCAATACCAAGACAATGACGTCGGTGACCAAACTGGTATCGGCGCAGCAGTTGACGAAAACGTACAAGGTACATTAACTAGTGCAATGAGCTACATTCGTCCAACTGGCTCAAATGTACAAGTAGATGCTCCTATTATTGCAACTGGCGCAACAAATACTTTCTAATTTTACTTGACAGGCTCCAAATTATAGTATATAATAGTATTATATTAGGAGTTGTCATGGACGAGCGTTTAGCTAAAGCATTAGAGTTTTCTAACTTTTTAGAAACACAAAACAATCAAAAGCGTATTTTTCTTGCACAGTATAAGGAAAATCTTATACATTATACCCATGGACATAAATTTACAGTAACACAAGAACTAATTAATTTCTGCCATACGCTATCTTGTATGTATCCAATTCATGCAGTAATATTAGACGATAATAATATTCCTTTTACTATTACAGACATTGATGAATTTACCAAAGAACTAATAGGTGTGTATGTGTTTGCATCTCGCAAATATGCTGTCGATTATGAAACAATTAAACAAAATAGATCAGTGCAAGGACTAGTCGATCTATGAAGCAAGGCATAGTACTCTTTGCATTTAATAATAGTGATATTGACTATGTAAAACAGGCTATATATTGTGCAAAGCGAGTAAAACAATATCTCAATCTTCCGGTTCAGTTAATAACTGACACTGTTGATTATATTGAATCTACGTATCCGTTTTATAAACGTTATATTAATCTTGTAACTTATACTGCTGCTCCTAGTAACAATTCTATTAAAACATTTAACGACGGAATATATTCCAGTAAAAAATTAGAGTGGAAAAACTCTGCACGTAATAGTGCATACGAGTTAAGCGTATTTGATAAAACAATTGTAATTGATAGTGATTTATTAGTATCAAATGATAAGTTATTAGCATGTTTTAATACTACCGAAGATTTTATGATTGCTAATCATTATAACCTAGTTAATCAAGGCACAGAACCTAGTTTTGATAGAGTAAGCGATAAAACTATTCCAATGTATTGGGCTACTATATTGTATTTTACAAAAAGCAATACTGCAAAAACTGTTTTTGATTTAGTAAGTCACATTAAAGAAAATTATAATTACTACAGAACAGTATACGATATCACAGAGTCTAAATTTAGAAACGACTTTGCATTTAGTATTGCAGTGCATATAATGCGTGGATTTGAAAATAGTAGCAACTGGCCAAAACAATTACCTAGTGATATGTGGGTATCAACGGATAAAGATATTTTAATAGATGTTAATAGCAACGTTATTAAATTGCTTGCACACAAGTCATATGATTATCTTCCAGTAAAACTTACAGATGCAACAGTTCACGTTATGAATAAGTTTAGTTTAAATTCTTTCATTGATAAGGAGTTTGCAAATGAGTAATGGTGTATGTGTACTTGCACAAAATAATAATAAAACAGATTATGTACAACAAGCATATGCTCTAGCATTAAGTATTCTTGCAACTGCACCTAACACAAATATTAGTATTATAACTGATGATGAAATTCCAACTGCATATAAAGATGTGTTTGATCAAGTTATTTCTATACCTTGGGGGGATTTAGCAAAAGAATCTGATTGGAAAATAGATAATCGTTGGAAAATCTACCATGTAACTCCTTACAAAAATACACTAGTATTTGATGCTGATATGTTGATATTAGATAATATTACTCTAATATGGGAAAACATTGATCCTATTATTTTTACAAACACAGTAACTACATATAGAAACGAATTAGTAACTAATAGATACTATAGAAAAACATTTGATTCAAACAATTTACCTAATATATACACCGGTATGTATAAATTTTCAAAATGCGACGAAGCTGATACTTTTTTTAAATTATTAGATGTAATAATGCAAAACTGGAAAGTATTTTATCAACAATATGCTCCTAAAAATATGCAAAATTGGAATAGTGTAGATCTTAGTGCCGCAGTTGCACTAAAGATTTTAGACTTTAAAATTAATAATGATCTAACATTTACTCATATGAAACCTCAAGTACAAAATTGGAGTCATGTACCGAGTAAATGGACTGATGTGCTGCCTGTAGACTTTGGTAATAATAAACTTTATATTGGTGGATACAAACAATCAGGCATTTTGCATTATGTTGAAGATGAATTTTTAACAGCAGATATGTTAAAATGGCTTGAGGAGCGTGTATAATGTATTATATCTATTATAACAATGCTGGCGCAATTACAGCAGTTGCTAATATAACAGACGATTCTTTTGGCGAATATTATATTGAAGTTGATTTACAAACATATACTGACTTTTCAAACGGCATCAAGCAAATATTAGATTACATTGTAATTGAAAATGCAAAAATAAAAGGTAAGATACACATTGTACTCAAAGACATTGACAAGGCAGAAGACCAAGCACAGTCTAGATGTATTGTTGTTAAACAAGCAATAGAACATAATGCAATTATTTTAAATCAAAACTTGTTTAACGGTACTTGGACAGTTACAAGTACAATGGATGATATAGTATGTACAATGTTTGCACAAGGAGAAAATTATATTAAAGAGTACTATGTAGTTGATCCTAGCAATCAATTTATATTATTAGATACATTGCAAGTTAATTTGAAAACACTTGCATTATGCGATACTGTTACATTAGAAAATTATAATACAGAAGTATGTAAACAGCGGGTAAGCCTTTTGTGTAGCGCATATTATGTAAAACACATACATAATGTACAGGAGTAATAAATGAGAATTATTGATTACGATATTATCTATCTGTCATATGACGAACCTAATGCAGAAAAAAATTATGCAGATTTACTTACTAAAGCACCATGGGCAAAGCGTGTAGAAGGAAGTGACGCAGCACACAAAGCCTGTGCAGCACTAAGTGAAACTGATCGTTTTATTACTGTTGATGGTGATAATATTATACGTCCTGGATTTTTACAGCAAGAGTTAATTATTCCTGCAGGCAGTGATTTAGAAAAAAGTGTTATTAGTTGGTGCGGCAAAAACGAAATTAACGGATTGATGTATGGCAACGGTGGCCTCAAATGCTGGCCAAAAGAATATGTTCCTAACCAATCTCCACTTGACAAATCATTAAATCCAATATATACTAGTAGCAATAAACTAGGAGTATAACTATGGACGAACGTTTAGAAAAAGCACTAGACTTTTCTAATTACATGCTAACACTCAATAATCAAAAAAGATTGTTAGCAGAAAAATACCAAGAAGAATTAATACACTTTTATAACGGATCACAGTTTACACTTACTCGCGAACTAATTACTTTTGTAAGTGCAATGGTATCTGCTGAACAAGATGAAATTGTTATTACTGACGATAACAATATTCCGTGTATGGTAGAAGATCTAGAAAACTTTTATAGTGAGATTATAAACAAGTATACTATTGCATCTAACGATTACTACACTGCATACGCCGGTCTTAAAACGAATAGAAGTGTAGAGAAGTTAGTCAATTATGAGTAAAGGCGTATTTTTAATTGCACGAAATAACAGTCATATTGATTATATAAAACAAGCAGTATTTCTTGCAAGGCGAATAAAAAAATATTTAAACATTCCGGTAACTATTGCTACTGATAGTGTTGATTATTTAGAAGACGCTTTCGGTACAACTGACTTTGATACAGTTGTGTCATTAGATTATACTGCTGAATCTAATATGCGTTATTTCTTTGACGGTTCTTTATCTAAAAAAACAGCTAGTTTTAAAAATAGTAATAGAGCAAGCGCATATAATCTTTCGCCATACGACGAAACACTGTTAATGGATACTGACTACATTGTATCTAATGATTTGTTAAGCTCGTGCTTTAATTCTAACTCAGATTTTTTAATTTACAAGAAATCTAATGATATCGCAAAGGTACGTGACGAGCAAGAATTTTACACTATTAGTGATACTAGTGTTGACTTTTATTGGGCAACTGTTGTATTTTTTAGAAAAACGGAAACTAACAGTATCTTTTTTAATCTTGTTGCGCACATTGAGGAAGAGTGGAATCATTACAGACGAGTGTATCAGATAACTTCTGGGCTATTTAGAAATGATTTTGCATTTAGTATTGCAATTCACATTATGAACGGATTTCAACCAGGCTCCTTTGCAAACCAATTACCTGGCAGCATGTTATACCTTACTGATAGAGATATTCTGTGGCAATTAAAAGACGACGAAATGATGTTTTTAGTAGAAAAAAAGAATCACCTCGGCGAGTATACTGCACTCAAAACATCAGGCCAAACAATACACGTAATGAATAAAGTTAGTCTTAATAGAATAATTGATCAGGAGTTTGCAAATGACTAAAGGAATTGTAGTCCTTGCACAGAACAATGCAACTGATAATTATGTAGAGCAAGCAGCATTATTGGCAATGAGTCTACACACTTATAATGATTCAAATATTAGTTTAATTACTAATGACACTGTACCAGAAGAATATATAAAATTGTTTGATAAGATCATTCCCATTCCGTTTAATGATAGTGCATCACAGTCAGAATGGAAAGTAGAAAATCGTTGGAAAATATATCACGCTAGTCCTTATGATGAGACTATTGTAATGGATACTGATATGTTAGTTTTACAAAACATTGATACATGGTGGAACGTTCTTTCTAATTACGAAGTATTTTATACTAGCAATGTGTTAACATACAAAGGCAAAACTGCTGATACTAGTTACTACAGAAAAACGTTCATTGATAATAATTTACCTAATTTATTCTGCGGATTTCACTACTTTAAAAAATGTGAATTTGCACAAGAGTTTTATACTTGGCTAGAACTAGTAGTTAATAACTGGGAAACATTTTATCAACAACATTTGTTAGCAGCATCTCGTCCTAAGCATGTAAGTATTGATGTATGTTCTGCAATTGTGGCAAAAATATTAGATTGTCAGGACAGTATAACAAATAAAGTTTTTAAATTTCCAAGTTTCACTCATATGAAATCATATTGCCAAGGGTGGAATACTGTGCAAACAAGCTGGCAAGATCAAATAGGTGTTTATATCTCTAAAGACGGCAGTACTAAACTTGGTAATTATGTTCAAACTGGAATACTGCACTATACCGAAAAAGATTTTTTACAAAAGTCTCCAGCAATTGAACGATATAGGAATTTAACAAATGTCTAATTTACACGACTTACTTAAAAAACTTAGTGTTAGCTCAGTTAGTACAATGTCTTATGTATACTACCATAAAGAAAACGGTAAAATACATAAAATTAGTTCAAAAAACATTCCTGAAGAAGGATTTGAAATTTTTGAAGTTGAAAACAA
>Ga0222711_1000029_pt1 | contig 42695 bp, 42 predicted proteins | sample AntAcemetage1699_FD_179814 | JGI IMG/M metagenome (GOLD analysis project Ga0222711, IMG submission 179814) | Saline water microbial communities from Ace Lake, Antarctica - #1699 | ecosystem: Environmental > Aquatic > Non-marine Saline and Alkaline > Saline | place: Antarctica: Ace Lake...
CCATTATTCAGATTGAACAAGCGCATAAAGTGTTGATGAAAAAATCAACTCCTGTTTCAGACAAGCAGCAAGCTAAGAAGCTGTTTGAAGCTGAGGCAAAGAAGAAGTTTGGCAATGTCTCGGTGCAGGTGAAAAAAGCCCTGTTTCAGGGAAAGGATATTAAAGTTTGAGTCATAGTTGTTTAAATCACCTTTTAAACGGTTATTTTGGGTTTTTTGATTAGTTCGCAAGTGTCTTACAGTTGCAAATTTACCCACTCGTGCATACTCGTACCGGATAAGATGGTGGAATAATTCGGTGTTTAAGACGATCCACCTATCGGGTTTTTAGCAGTACCCAGTCTTTGACCGTTTGATTTTAAAGTGCCATGCAGATAAACAATGCTTCTTGATACCTCCAATTCCTTAGATGCAAAGAAGGCACAAGCCTATCTGGATAAACTTATAGAGAAAGGAGATCAAATTGAGATCCGAAAGATCATCAAGCAGCGAACAGTTCGGCAAAACAGCTACCTACATTGTTGCCTGACTATGTTCTGTAATGAAACAGGCTACACGATTGACGAAGCAAAGGAACTGTTTTCTATGCAACTGCCGGACATCATGCGTTATGAGAAGAACGGAATCAACTTCCGTAAGTCCACTGCCGATATGGACACAAAGGATATGGGAACTCTGATTGATAAAATACGGGAAATGGCCTTGGATAACCTTGGGTTGTATATTCCCGATTCGCAGGAATACCTGATCCATAAATTTCAGATTGAAAAAGAGCTGAGCTGGGTAAAATAAACCACCATAATAATTGTAAAGTCTAAACTTTCGGAGTGGTTGGTAAAATAGCAGCTAACGTCTAGTATAAGAAGCGTTGAGAGGCACGAACAATGATTTTTATACATTGTTACCTGTTTTTTAAAAGGCGCGGTTTTGCAAAAACCAAATACATAAAGAGAATAAATATTAACAATTAAAAACAAAATTATGATTATTACAATTATTTTACTATTACTTACTGGATTCGGAATATACCTATCAATAGAAAGTTATGATTACGATATACTTGGTCGTGTTATGGCTTTCATATTTGGTATATGGCTTTTATTAAGTTCTTATTGTTTGTTGACTGTAAGTTACCATCACGAATTATTTGTTGTTAAAAGAGATGCGTTTGAAAACACTTTAAAAAACGTTAGAAAAAACGGCAATGAATACGAAACATTTGCAATAGCGACAGAGGTTGCTAAATGGAACACCAGACTTGCAGAAGATAAATATGATAACACTACTTGGTTTTATGACCAATACATTGACGACAGAATTAACACACTTGAGCCGATTGAGTAAGTCGCCTTTTTAATTACAGGTAACGGTGGTAATATGAGCCGTTTTTTCTATGGCTTTTATACCGTGTTATCGCCTTTTATTAATCTTAAATAAATATCAAAATGAAAACAAAATTAAAATGCTCAAATGGATGGGTAAAAATCGAAAGAATAATTGATGAAGAAGAAAAAGAATCAGTTAAATTAACTACTAATATGGATGATGAGGGAGAGCTTGCATTAACACTAAGTTACGACTGTGAAAATAAAGCGAACACTTCATTTGATAACTTATCAAAATCAAAACCAGACGAATTGCAATCGGGAATATTGAAAATGCTCGGTCTTTAATTGGCAATAACGTTTTGCAGCTAAACGAGGTGGCGTATTCCGCCACAAAACTTAATTAAAAGAACGAAATTATGAATACAGATAAAACTTCATTAGAAAACGAAATCCAGCCATCTATTTTAGGTGCTGTTAGCACTCGTACTTTCCATTTCTCTGATTGGGTAGATGGTAACTTGATTGATAAAATACGGGAAATTGCCTTGCATAATCTTGGTCTTTACATTCCCGATTCAGAAGAGTATTTGATTAACAAGTTTCAGATTGAAAAAGAGTTGAGCTGGGTGAAATAAACTACTATGAAAGACAAAAAAGTAGCCAATATTCTAGCATGTCACAAAGCTGGAAGAATCGAGTCCAAAGAGGCAATTGATCAGATTGCTACCGTGTACGGTGAAGTAGCCTATGCAAAGCAAATCAAAGATCCGCACGGGTGCTTAGATTATAGTCAAGGATATCTCCGATGTGATTGGCAGTGTGTGACGTGTAGGGAGATTGAGTAACACCTTTTAAAATCATAGATCACAACTAAAACTATTATAATGGTATCGCAAGCACAACTAAAAGAAGTAAAGCATCTATTCGATCACAATGTAAGTTACAACAAGATAAGTGAAAAGACTGGGCTTACGCTTGCTCAGATTTGGCATCTCATTAAAAAAAGGCTCAGAACTGGGAGATACGATTGCAGCAAGTTCACGTCGGCTGAATTGGCTACGATTAAGAAGCTAAAATCAGAGGGTAAAAACTCAGCGGAGATTGGGATCAAAATGGGGTATAGCTCCAGCAAGGTAAAGTATCAGTTACTGAAATTAATTTAATTATGGCAATATTTGAAACAGTAGAAGTAGGAAAGATTGCATTAATCCAACAAACCGAAGAAGGTAGAATTTTACAGATTGGTTTAACTCCAGAGCAAAGCGATACGTTGCAGTTATTTTTAGCAATGCTATCTAAAAATAGTAAACTAATACGGATGTCAGAAGAACACGACTTAGTACTAAAATCGTCTTTAAAAACAAAATAAAAACCAAAAACCCGATCCATTAAGTTAGATCGGGTTTTTATACGAATTCATCGTTTGCGCTGTTCTTTGGGTAGCGTATGAATTACTGTTACGTAAATATAGAGATTTTCCTGACTACTTCTTCTTAATCGATGAAATAGCCTGTTTGGTAGGCCCTACCCTCTTTGGTGCAGACGCCTTTGTCATATTGGGCACTTTTCCGTACGGATACGCTTGAGGCTTAACCTTATGAAACTTAGGGCCATCATGGGGACTCAAATGATAATTAGGCTGTAAGTTGACTGGCTTCTTCTTTGCCTTGGATGCCATGGAAGTAGAATCACCCCCCGTATTGGTGTTTTTTGTTTTCATCATCAATTTTCCTGATGTTTCTTGTTTCTTTTTCATCGTATATAAATTTTAGTTTAGTTGTAATCCCTGTGCTTTTCCTCCCGGCATACCCATCTGTTGTTGAAGGGCTGCCATCCCTTCAGGGTTAGCCTCGGTAGGCATTCCCTGTGCTGCTGCCATTTGCTGCGCCTGTTCCAATTCCTGCTGCTTGCGATTGATCGTCTCACTGAGCTTGTCTGCAAACGGCATAGAGGTCAATTCGGTGAATATACCTAAATCAATCAATCCCTGATCAAGAAACTTCAATAGCACATCATCCTGAATCTGTCGCATTACCGGAGTGTTGGTAGCCCGGCCCATGCTAATCATTACATCTAGGTCACGGCCTTTCGCTGCTTCGTAATACTGAATGTCATCGCTGTAGTCCTTACCTATGACCTGAATATTTCGATCATCGGTGTAAAACTGCTGAATAGTCTTTACTGCTTTCAAGTCTCGCTTGCTTCTGCGCTGAAAGAAGAATTCAAAATACACTCGGTTGTTAATTTGGGCATTACTGGTCTGTAGTTGATACATTCCCAATGGAGTACCCGAACTTGCTTTCTGTCCCTGTATCGCACTGGTGACCCCTGAAATCTGCTCCAATAAGCTCATTTGTGTCTGCAAGAGTTCAATTACCCCAATGTTTATGTTTTTGGCTGACATCTCCTCCGGCTTCAGTCCCCTTGGGTTTTTCTGAGCATTTGCACTGTATGGTACAACTCCGTCTGACTTGCTTATTTCATTGGCATAATCATCATTGGTCCATCCGTCTGCCCGTGCTTCTTCAGGTAGCAACAAGGCCCCTTTAGAACTGGATCCGATAATTTTGTCCAAGGAGGTCAGCAATCGGTTGATCTGAATCTGCTGATCCAGGATGTCATAGGCAAAACCCCAGATATTGCCATCCACCAAAGGATATAGCCCCAACGTGTACGGACTCTGCTCATGCTCGTATGGTGTCTCTCCGTGCATCAGGATATCGCCATTGTCTGTCAAGAACCAGAAATGAAACACATCCTCGTATCTCATTTCGTAATCCAAATAAGGAATGTTTTCTTCCGGTACCCCTTGCGCTGAAAATTGCTCGTATCGCTGATTGTTGATTTCTTCCAGTTCCTCTGCGTCCATTTCGGATTGATAGGCTCTGCCTGACATGGGATCTGTTACAATCATCAAATACGTGCTAATCTCCTGCCAACATTCAATGACTCGGCACATATCATTGTCTCTGGGGACATAGAAGTCCACGTTGTCAATCATATCTGAATCCTGGCTCTGTGATTGATAGTGATTGCCTCTTTTACTTTGACTTGCCTTGCCGTACCATTGCTCAATAAGCTGCTTGTCGGCTTCATTTTTGGCAAAAGTTCCAACAACCTTGCTCAGAGGCACATCGTGAATCTCTCCTATGAAATTCAGTTCCTTCAATCGTACATCTTTAATGCCTGTATTAAAAAACATCAATGCAGGATGCACGGAATCTATGATTAAATCGTCCCTGTTTTTATCCTTATGGTAGCCATAGTGGGTTTTCCAGCCAAAGGCACCTGAAATAAAGAACTCTTCAATCACGCTCACGTCAAGCATGTGTGTGTCGTTGAGCTGAAGTGCTGCCTCTAGCGTCTTGGACATCATTTCTGATATCTTCTGATCTTCCCTGTTCCGTGCTACTACAATGGATTTAAAATCATTCTCAATGAACTGGCCTAACAGGTTCTTAATATGCTGCCGAATCATGTTCTGTTTGATTGGAATCATGTTCTGCTTGCGGATATAGGCATCCATGGTGATAGTCCCACCCGTGTCAGGATCTATCATGGTGTCATTCCAGTGATCGCCAATGTAGAAGTCACGGCACTTTTTACGCCTGTCTCTGAACGGCCTGAGCTTATCATAGTATAATCGGGCTTGTTCCAGAACATCATCTGCCCTGCGCTTCATTTCAGGCTCGTTATAGATCAAGGTGGTTGAATTCTTAATCTGATCCTGCGATAAACGCTTTTCCATGTACTGCGAAAAATCAATGTCCTTAGACTTGTTTCTCAGCAATTCATCGGGGTTAAAATCTACGTTGGTCTTTTTCATCTGCTTTGGCTTTATGGCTTTTGGCCTTTTATTTCAATGGCTGTTTTTTCTTGTGTTGCCTGATCACTACCCTGATTGCTTGGACTGTTTTTGGTTTATTGCTGTATCTAAGGTATAAGGATTAAAACAAACTACTTCATGTTCAGGATTTCTTTGATTGGGTTGGGTCTGTTTTTGTACATCACCTCTCCGTATTTCCTGTTAAATCCTCTCATTATTTTGGTTCGATCTTCATAGAGTTTTTCAATATCATCTTTATAAAGCTCCTTATCTGAGGATTTCATCTCCCCAATAAGCTTGTTTAGATCCTTTACCAGCGTCTCATAGCCTTTGTACGTCTCAGACAAACCAATCAATCCTTTGTTTTTCTCATAGAATTTGGCTGCATCTTCGCTCAATCCTGCTTCCTGCATCTTTTCAAATGCCTCCACTGCGGTAATAGCCTTGTCTCTGTTTTCGTAGAAACTTGCTCTTGCTTCAAAGTCTGAACCTGTTTTTTGCACAAACGAACGGACAAAAGGAACCTTTCTGATAAATGGGTCTTCGAGAATATTCTCTCCGGAGATCACCTCAGCTACGGTGGTAGCGATGTTCTTGGTAAACTGAACAGGACCGCCCAAATACTGCTCCATGCCATATTCCAGCCATTCAGGATTTATATCAATTTTCCCTGATACCACTTCATTTCCTCCACTTATCTTGTTCATGAACGTAGTGGACTCCTTGATAAATGGATTCACCCCTTCGAAATACATTTGACTGTCCGGTAGCTTAAACTGATTGGTGGTGAAGTTCTCTCGGTAGATTGGCCTTCCTGCAAAGTTTCTATTAAATCCAAGGTCTGCCAATGGCTGAATTACGGAAGGTGAAGCAAGCATCATCGCCTGTTGGAATCCGTTTTGGTCAGAAGTAAAGTCATATCCTCCGATAGGTGAAAACACGTTTGTCGATGCGCCTAACATTCCCATAGCCTCCTTTTCAATATCGGATTTACCCATCATTGTTCTGCCTATGGACTCTCCAAAAGCATAAAAGATGTTCAGTCCATAAGGCAAAGGAATCTTGATGTAGTCTCCCGGAGTATCACTGAATAGATTTGGAAGGATTACATGGTTTTTCCGCACGTAGTCAGGAATCTTCTCGTAGTAGCTTCTTCCATCTTCATCCTCCTCATCCAGCATTCCCAACAAAAGAGACTGCATCATTCCTGCCGCCATTATTCCACCTGCATATCCCAAGGCTTTTTTGGCTGTCTTTGGATTGGTGAAGCTTCTGGCCAATCGCTCTGTACCCTGAACCGAAGCATTGAAGAAAATAAAGATTGTACCCATCACTCCGGATGATCGGCCTTTCCGGTTGAAGTTTACCGTCAGGTCCTTGGCTTTCGCTGCGGATTGCTGCTTGCTCATTCCCTCCTCTCGCAAGGTTTTGTAGTAGCTGAATCGCATGGAGTTTTCCATAGTCTTGTTGTAAATCTCCAATCCCTGCCCGAAAAGCTGTATTGGCTTGATTGCTGCGTTTCCTCCTCTTCTCCAAATCCCTTCCTTATCTGCCTTGTCAATCTCTTTTTTGGTCTGGGCAAATACTTCCGCTGCGCTCTGAAGCTCGGTATATCCTGTCAATGCGCCTTCCTCCATGAATTCCCTGAGCATCTGCCCGTCTTTCCCTGTTGGGTACTCCTCGTTTTTCAGAAATTTACCCAAGGTGATAGCGGACTTGCCCATTTTGCCAATGGTTTTTCTGGCTATGGTGGCATCCTGCTCTACCAGGATATTGAACGTGCCAAAACCCACATCACGGATTAAGTTTCTGATTCCGAATTCCGGGCTATACTGCGTGTACATGGAGGATAGCCATCGGGTGTATGGGCGAAGCTTTTCGAAGAATCCCGGTACCTGATCCTGATTCATGTTCTTGATCGTAGGCACAATGCCGTATTTGGCTGCTTTCGGGTCGTTGTAGTTTACATCCTTGAACTCGATGAATACTTTCTTGCCCTTTACCATGACATCCAATACCGCAACCTGATCACCCTGCTGCTGTACATGGCGATGAACTGCCGGGTCAAAACTTCGCATGGCATCCCCATTGGCCATCTGCGCGGCTGTGGGCTTGTTCATGGTTTCTATCCAGATATCGTTTCCGTTTTCGTCTTTGCTTTTGGTGTTCAGGTAAAAGGCATTTCGGATGAAGTACCTGCCCGGATCTACATTCTCCTTGACAAATTCCAGTACGGATTGCTTGGTTCGGTTCTTTTCCCCTCGCATGATGGCTTCCTGGGCTGCTGTAAACAGGAACGGCAATGGATCTGCGGACTCGGAGGTTCTTCCCTTGGCACTCATCAGCAAAGTGTAAACCTTGTCATTGGTGCTTTCCATACCACTCCAATCGGTCAATGGAACGTAATTCTCATATCGGGTCATCAGATCATCAAAGGTTTCCTTGGTGATCATTCCTGACTGATAGCGTTCCATGCTGGTGTAGTGCGAAATCGCCCGTACCTGCTGATTGAGCTGATCGACCATGGCCTTGTCCACGGAGGTTTCAAATGCTGCGATTCCGTCTGCGGCTTCTTCATCGGTCATTCCGGTAGGCCATTTGTCGTCCGTTGGGATTTCCTTGCCCAGTTGGGTATATTCTTCTATGAAATACGCCTTTCGCTCGCCATGGTGCTTGAATTTGAGGTAATTGGAGATATCCTCCGGGGTCAATCCTGTGGCGTTCTTAATTTTGTTGGCTGTTTTGATCAATGGATTCCAAAGGTCTTTCTTGAAAACCCGTGCCTTCTCCAGAGTTTTGCCCGAAGCAAGGTTTTCTTTGGTGTAGAAATCCGCTGCGTCTGATACGTTTCCGTTGGTCTTGGACTGGATAAGCTTCTTGGATCGGATCATCCGGTCCTGAAGTGGCTCGATTACCTTTCGCTCAAACCAAGATAGCTTGGCCTCATTGAAGTTTCTGACATTGATTGCTGTGAAATCCGCTTGGGTAGATCCGACTTTCATAAACCGGATATCACTGTTCTCCCCGTCAAAGGCTCCGGAGTTCCCGGTTGCGGATTTGATCTGGGTGGGGGAGAATACGGCATAGATAGTGCTTTTGGGTGCGTCCCTGTTATATCCATACGCATCAAACACGTTTTTTATCACCACACCATCAAATCCTGATTTCTCAGCAATCTTTGCAGCTATATTTGTTGTGATCTCATTAACTCCTTTTTTTCCTAAATCTCTGATTGCATTGTCGTTGTTTTCTATTCCCCTAACTGAAATACTGTCCCACATAGACCCATTTGCATCTACAATCATCGGGTTAGAAATATGCAAGTAAACGGGGTAATTATTTTGATTAAGCCCGCTTTTTTTTGATTTCTCTTGAGCATATTTCTGCCCTAACTCTGCACTGCTAGAAAAAAACGAAGGTCTTAAACTACCCTGTGTGTTGAAAGTAGATATATCCTTATCCGTCCCATGATAAACCACCAAAGGTTCTCCGTTGCTATCCACTATTTTGCTGTCTCCAAACCATTTCTTGAATGCTGCGGACTGCGTTTGGGGTTGGGTCATGCTCATAGCCGGACCGCTTGCATTCTCCAGGAATATCTGATCTTCTCGGGAAACATCCTCGGTGGATTGAAGGGTTTGAGTTCTTCGCTCTTCTAGGGATAGGTTTGCTCTTGATTCTACGTTACGGGATTCGACTTCTCCGGCTATCCTCTGGTATAATCTAAATGCCTTTTGAAAATCGTAAGTATTGCTTTCAAGGTCTTTAATTTGATTATTAATTCTTTGCCATTCTCTCAAAAGGTTTCTGCTTTCTTCCGTTTGGCCTTTGTACCTCTTGGCAAATGCTCTATCCTCCCATCTATTGTAGATAATTTTATATTCTGATTTTAATGTTTTTATTTTTTCATTTAGCTCTTCACGGGTTTTAACTCCTGCTGCGCTTAATTTTTCTTTAAGTGCCACATCATTAATATTTCCACCGCTAGCAAATCCTTCTTTTTGCTGAATAGCATGCTGAATCTCATGAAGCAGAGTGCTCAATATCTGCTTGTCGTTTTGGTGTTTGTCAGGATTAATTGTTATCTGTCCAAAACCTCCGTCACCTTTTAGTTTATTAAAACTTCCATACGACCCTGATTTATTGTCCATAACGACCTTGATCCACCTTAGTGCTGGGTACGCCTTGAACAGATTGTTATCATTTACAAATTCAACTAAATCAACACCGTTTTTCGTTCTTGCTTTTTCCGATGCTTTTAGTCTGTTGTCAATATTTTCAACAAAATCAATATCCATCACCTCATACCTCCATTTCCCATCTGCACCTTTTTCCCATCCTGTCGCTAATCGGATAGTTGCAGCATCTTTCTTCGCTGCCTCCATTTCCCTTGCCACTCCAAGGTTATCTATTCGAATAGTAGCTTCTTCCTGCTGATCAAGGTTTCTGGCTCCTTTTTCTCCGATAATCATCTCTCGTGGTAAATTCGTCTCATCTATCCCCTCCCGAACCATCATACTGCCGTTTGGCCCCATCACAATCCTTCTGGAATTCCCTAGCATAGCTCTGATCTCTGAATCGGATAAACCTAATGTAATGCCCAGGTCACGTAGTATCTGTCGAAACTTTGTGATAGCTCGGTCTATCCACTGGTCCTGAACTCCGTCTTCTGCTAATTTCGCTAGGTATTCATCACCAATGATCGTCTGCTCATTGGCCGATAGCTCAGAAGGTTTCTTTCCAAAGTATCGCTGTGAGATATCCGCAAGTACTGGATCTGCTTTTTTGGCATCAAATACCTGCTGCATAAATGCTACATAGGAATCCACATACTTCTTTCGGTCTCCGTTGGCTTGCTGCTTGAGGAATTCACGGACTCCGTAATGACCAATCACCTCATGGAGGATGGCTTTTTCTACGGCTCCCTTGCCTGATAGGTAGGAATGCGAAGCGATCAACACGGCTTTTGGTTCGCCTGTGGTCGCATCTTTGATGAATAGTGCCGGAACTTGGTTTAAATCCTCCTCGCTGTACTGCTGCGCAAGATCTGGGAATTGTGCTAGGGCTTCTTTGCTGTTCTGCAATACCACAATCTCGGGTGCATTGTTCCAGTTCTCGGTGAACTTGGCTGCTTTGTCGGTGATCTCCTGCGCTTTCTTGGTGGGCTTCTGTTCTCCGTCTAGGATTCTGTTGAGGTCGGAGGCTGTGGAAGGTTTGGAGAATCGAACATCGTCTGGGTTGGGTGCATCCTGAAACATTGGTCTGAAAACATCTTCATCTGACTTGTTTGATTCGCCTTCTAGCTTGTTCATTTCAGTAACCTCTTCCGCTATTCGCTCTTGGTCCTGCAATGCTTTTTGATATTTTGCTTCGTCTGGCCATACCTCTTGAATTACCTTCTCGGCTTGCCCTATTGATTTTTCAGCTTGTTTTACCCGTTGTTCATTTCGGTCAATTATATATTTTATTTCAGTGGTTGTGTACGATTTAATAGTATTGATGGCATAAACAGGAGATCCGGATAGTACGCTTGAATCTGGGTACAGTCTTCTTCCATTGGTGTCATTTACCGCTATTTGATAATAGACTGTCTTTCCTCCGTCTGGTTTAATTTTATTGAACAGGTATAAGTCCCATCCTAAAACGCTGGCATGAGGGGATACAGTCTCCCCGCCACGCTTCATTCCGTCTAGCTGCTGCTCGGTATAGGGATTGATCTTTAATAGTGCTTCACCTGCTTGTGTTACCTTTTCAAATTTCTTGCCTTTAACCGTGATTGGGTATTCGTCTAATATCCCAGATTTTTGAGCAATGGAATTGTATTTATCCAACTGAGTAATAACCGCTTTACTGTTGGTGATTGCATCTGTTTCTCGTTTGATATCCGAAGATGCTCTGCCAATGGAACTGTTAAACGCCTGTCTGCTGGTACTTAGCTGATCTAAAAGCTTGTCGTTCTTTGCTTTCTCCTTAATTACCGGGTTTCCAGTAGCTGCTGCCATAAATTCAGCGAATGATGCTCCGCTTTCTTCATCGCCCTCACCTTCATCCATGATTCGGTCTGCTGTTGCGCCTGATTTGATTTGATCGATAAACGCTTGCTTTATTGAAAGTAGCTCAAATTTGTAGGCATCCAATGACCGTTCTACGCCATAGACCTTTACATCCACTTCATTATTGTAGAATTCTTCGGCAATTAAATTACCCTGTCTTAATGCCCTTCCGTTTCGCTGCTCATAATCTGACGGCCTCCAGGGAATATCAACATGGTGCAATGATACAATTCTCTCCTGTACGTTTACGCCTGTTCCCATTGTTTCGGTAGATCCAATCAGGATTCGTATTTCCCCACTGTTTACTTTAGGGAACAGGACTTCTTTCTTCTTATCGGTTTTATGGTTTGTCATCAACTGAATCTCAATGGCTGGTATTTTATATTCTTCCACCAAAATTCGTTTAATTTCCTGCTCTCCGTTAAAGGAAAGGTTGTACTGTGAGGTTTTACCAGAATCCATGAATACAAGTGATACCCCTTTGTGCTTGGATGCCTCTTTGTATTGTTTGGCAACATCGGCAGCAACAATCGCTAATTTACTTGTTGGATCGTATGGCGCATCAGGATAGATGAGTCTCAGATCAATCGAAGCTTTAGTAGCTAGGTCTGTTACTTTTAGCATCTTGGCCTTTTTTGCCGCATCACTTGTCGAATCAAAATCAGGGATATCCAACACATCGCCATTCCCGGTAGATGCGTAGTAAATCAGCTTTTTATAGAATTGCTCTAGATTTTTACTCGGTTTGATCAGTACAAAATCTTCTTTACCTCCTTTTATTCTGGGTTTTGGTAGTTTTAGATTGGAATCATTCCGCACATCAGCAATATCGGTGTAAAGCTTTGCAAGCTCAGGCACGTTTACGAATCTTCTGAATCGTTCTTTTGCTTTCAGCATTCCAGAAACTCCAAATTCCAATTCATTTGTTTTTTCTGCAAATGTTTTAGCCCATGAATCAAAGGTTGAAATACCTATATCCACAAGTTTTTGAGGTCTTAAATATTTAAGTATCAAATACAGTTCTGCCATTGTATTTGATATAGGTGTACCTGAAAGGAATGTCGTGCCCTTATCTCCCTTGTGGATCTTCTGCAAATGCCTTATTCCCATCAGTAGGTTGAAGGTTTTTTGCGCTCCTTCCTTAGATCCTAATCCTGCTACGTTATTATGTACGGTGGAATAGTTTAGGTTCTTGAAGCTTTGGCTTTCATCTACCATGATGTGATCAATGCCAAGTTTGCCAAAATCCATGATCTCCTTGTCTTTTGTAGTATCGGATAGCTTTTTAAGCTTGGCCTCAAGGTTCTCAATTCTTTTTTCAAGTCCTTTGATCTGTGTTCTAGTCATTGGCGTCTGACTTCCCCCCTGCATATCCTCTACGGAAAGTCTCAACAACTCTATTTCATCATCTATTACCTGTCTGGCTGTTTCCGGATCTGGCTCAATATTTCCAAAGTTTTCATGGGTAAGGATAATTGCATCCCAATCATTGATTGCAATTTGGCTAAGGATTTTCTTTCTTTTGGCTGCTGAAAAGTCAGTCTCGGATGGTGCTAATATTTTTGCCCCCGGATATGCCTTCATAAACGCCTCTGCAATCTGTGGTACCGTTGATTTCTTACCAATAATTAAGGGCTTCTTGGCTACTCCTAGTCTTTTTAGCTCCATTGCTCCGGCTACCATGATGAAGGTCTTTCCTGCGCCTACGATATGATCTATCACACCACCGTTGTTCTGTATGATCATATTGATTGCATCAGACTGGTGTGGTCTTAATTTTACGCCTCGGAGTCCAGGGAAATTCATGTGCTTCCCGTCAAACTTCCTTTTTACCGTAGAATTGAACAGCCTGTTGTATGTTGCTGCAATTTCATCCCCTTTATCCTTGTTTTTGGCTAACCATGTTCTCCATGCTGTTTTAAATTTCTCAATGGCTGCTGCTGCTGCTGCGGTCTCTACTGGATTAAATACCGTGGTAGTGGTGCCATCGCCATTATTTATAGTGTCATTTACTCGGATTGTCTGGTCTGAAAACGCTTTTTCAATAATCTCGTTAGACTCAACACGATTTGTCTTAAACTCTTTAGAATCTATTCTTGCGTTAATTTTGTAAGAATCCAGCCCTTCTAGGTAGTTTACTTTTAAGTTAGATCCATATCCTAACACCTCTCTGAGGAACTCGCTATACGTTTCGGTATTTACATATCTGGCACCAAGCGGAACGGCAATCAATTCAATGGGAATCGCTATTGGCAATACTTTTTCAAGCTCTTCTAAGTTCTCACTAAATTTAGGGTTGTCTTTTACCTGCTCAATCTTCTCGAATATGTTTCCGGAAAGGTATTGATCTCTTGATTCGTATGATCCGTTAGGAAGTTCAAAGAGCATCCCTTTAGACTGCGCTACCCAATCCTCACCAATCAATTCCTGCATTCTTACCGGATTGATACGGTTGTATTCATTCAGGGAAATTAATATTGCTTCCTGTGGTGAATCCGCTTTTGTAGGTCGGATATCAGGATTGATTGTTCTTTTACTGAAAATATCAGCCAATCCTTTAAACTTTCCTTTTTGGTCTATTAACTCAAGCGCAATAACCTGATAGCTATCAATGTCATTACTGAAATCATTTTTGTACTCGTTTAATCTTCCGTGCGCCTTGTAGAATGCATTGTATTGACCCTGAAGCTTCTTACGGAGTGGATTCAATACCTCATCCCCTAAACCAAACCGTTCTTGGTCTATCAGCTCGTTTAGGATGTTTCTCACTTCGATAAAATCTCTGAATGGCTGTTCGTACTTTTTAAATACGTTGAACTTCTCACCTATCAAGCCTCCTTTATCGTCTTTTGCAGTCACTTCATAGAATGCACCATTTTTTTCAAATACGTTTCCTGCTCTTATCGCTTTATCACCTTTATAGGCTTCTGTTTGCCGTCCGTCAATGGTTTTGTCCTGAGATACTGTATAGGATACCGTCTTGGCATCTTTTGATAATGCTTTTACAATTCGTGATCTTAGATCAGTTGAGCTTCCATCTACGGTATAGCCTGATTCGTTGCTGTATTGTCCACCTCCTTTTATTTCCCCAAGGATGTTTTGTGGATTGGTGATAAAATACTCATTGATGCTAAATTTAGATCCGTCTGCTTTCTGCTCCTTGGATTCGACAAACTGGTGCGTCTGGTTTATCGCTTCTCCTGCCTTTCTTTTTTGCAGGAAGATAATGTCTGTCACTACTTTTGTTCCTGAGGCACCTTTGAAAGCTGTGTTTGGAAGTCTTACCGCACCTATGAAACGGGTATTGTCTGCCATGTACTGACGGACGGATTGGTTCCCCGGTGTGTCTAATACTGAACTTGATGTGAGAATAACCGATAATCCCCCTTCTTTGGTGGATTCAATCATTTTTACCACAAAGTAGTTATGGATTTTTTGGAGGGATGTTCTGTAAATTGGCTGCTTTTTGCCTTTCCAGCTTGGATCGTACAGTTTTGCAGTGCCAAAAGGAATATTGGTAATTGTCAAATCCTGTGAGTTCTCTCCAATTGAAGATTCCTGTAAGGGCTGATTGAACATTTTTGAACCTGGATATAGCCTTCTAAATATCTCTGCTGTAAAATAATCCATTTCTACCCCGGTAAGAGTGGAGTTCACCATCATAGATTCAGGCATTGACCCAAAGTAGTTTCCAATACCTGAAGAAGGGTCTAGGATCTTTCCGGATTGAAAACCCATCATTGCCAATAGGTCATAATGGGCCCTGATTATTTCAGGCTCGGTAAAGTGTGCCGTGTTGATACTTGCCTTCAGTGTTTCAAATACTCGCTTTGAACCATCTGGGTCAAGTCTTTTTACAAGTTCCTGAACTTTGATTACCCTGTTTTTTTGAGTTTCAGAATCAAACCTTTCATAATATCGGCTTGGATCTCTCGCTACATCAGATAACCCACCAAACCCGGAATAGGCAAAAAGTATCTGCTTCTCTTCCGGCGTGGCTTGAGTTCTTCCCTGTTCGATCATTTCTGTCAATAGCTCCATTGCTTTGATGTTCTGATCAAATCGCTCTGCTGGCTTAAAAGTATCGGGATATTCAAACCCCTTATCAATCTTAAAATTCTCCTTATTCTTCTTTTTCCTTGAAGCTCGCTCTTCTACTTCGCTTTTAGAAGATCCTGAAAACTTGTCGGTGTTGGTGTTTCCTGCTCCTCTTGGCTTACTATTGCCTCCATCAGAATCGGATTTACCATTTCCTCGGCTGTTATCAGGTCGTACCCCTGCCCCCTCAGCCTGTCCATCATTTGATTGGCCTGTTCCTGTTTGTCCAGTACGTACTGGTCCAGCTTGCCCGTCTTTTTCAGATCCAGATACATTGCTTGGTTGTGGTCCTTTAGGCCCTGTTCCAGCCTTTTCGCCAACCTGCCCTTTACTTCCCTGTCCTTGTTTTCCATCTTCTTTGTCTGTTTTTAAAGGCGTTTGGTTAGGATTTTTATAATCAATTGCCTCTGATCTGAATTTAATTAAATCTTCTGCCGTCTGAAATGATTTGGGGAATACTATGTCAGGGTTGTCAGAATAAACTACTCTAGTTTCTTTGCCTCCTGATTCGAGGTCTTGCATAAACTTATACTCTATTCCAATTTCAGTCTGCTTTTTAGAAATAAGTTTTACATTTGAAGCATAGGGTAATTTGCCTGTTTTTGGTTTTTCAGATAAGTTTTGTTGTTCATCTTTTATACGCTTTTTCGACGGCTTTGGTTTATCCATCGCCTCGTTCAGGTCCTTTGCAGACTTGATCGGTTTTTTGGCTGGCTCTGCTTCCGCCTTCTCTTCCTCGAATAAAGAATCCTCAACCTTTGAATTGAAGATTTCATTGAAGTCCTCGTTTTCAGGGTTATCATTAAGAATCTGAACCTGTACATAGGTTGCTTTCAATGCTTTGTAGTGTTGCTTCAGGAAGTCATTGCCCATGTTTTCAGCAATCCACTTCATGAGCTGATTAAACTTTACTATCCCTAGCTCTGAAGCATCGGTAATGATTTCACCTATCAAGGTCAAATCTTCCTGTGTGATGCCTCCTGTAGTAAGGTTGCCTCTATTCTTACCAAACTGTGCTAGTTTGGCCTTCATTCGGGCTTTGAGTTCTTCTTCTCTTGCTTTTAAAGACTCTGAAGTATTGTTTCCAACGCCCTTTGCTCCGATGGGGATAGCTTTAACCTTAGGCTTAGTTCCTGCGCTACTACTGCCGGGTTCTTGTTTAGGCTTAGTTTCAGGGCTAACTCCGTCAGATCCTCTAGCTGGCTCTGGCTCCTGTCTGTCTTGAATCGATTCATCAGAACCAATAATCTGTTTTGTGTCTCCATCTTTTACATTAAATTGAATAGGGTCGTGATCAATCCCGAATACTTGCTTTACCGCATCCTTTGGGCTGATTCCCTGAACTGGGCTTCTTAATAGATCACCGGGAGTTCCTGTAGTCAGTGAATTGTATTCCTTGAACAATTTAGCGATTTCTGTCTGGGTTTTAGCAGCATCATACTTTTTGACCAGACTTAAACTTAGCCTACTGAACTTCTCGGAAGGTGCTATTCCTCCCATAAACATATCAGGCTGATTTATCCAGTCGCTAAACCTTTCAACTCCACTTGAAGAAAACTGATTTAATGCAGTTATGGAATCCTGAATTTCTGAAAGTATTGGTGTTGGGGCATTTAAAATGTCAGGAATGGATTTTTCCAATGCCTTTTGCGCCCTATCAGGCATGGCATTAAACAGCTCAGGAATATTGGTGTCACCACCTTGGAAGATAAACTGCTTGTAGATATTGGAAATATCCTCTATTCCGTTTGGCTTTACCTCGCCTGTTGCTTTGTTGAGGATTGTCTCTAGCTGTGTGCTGTTAATAATACCTTTGTCATACAGGTATTTGGTAATTTTACCCACCTGATCTCTTACGATTTCAGTCAACGTGTTGCCACTTGATTGACCCATGAAATTAAGCATCGCTTTCTTATCTGCTTTGCTCATTTTATTGGTAGTCGTTATTGGGTCAATTCCTCTCTCCCCTCCGGATTCAATGTCTTTAACATCGTAATTCCCTAGTTCAATTGCCCTTGCATCGGAAATGTTTGTCATCCGGACCAATACAGGATTTTTCATCCCTTGTATATCATCTGGATTCAATCCAAACGAAACAGCGTTATCAACTAGGTATTTTCTGTAATTACTTGGGTCTTTAGGGCTGTTTTCCCAATACTGCTGAATGGCATCGGACCTGTTGTTTCCTTGAATTACTTCCCCTCTACTGTTTACGATTGGTGCCCCTGAATATGGGTTTGGTGATTGTGAAATCTTTTCAGGGTCAAGCTTGTCTGCGATTTTCCTTGCAGATTCCTGAGACGAATCTGTTTTTCTGTTTTTTGGCTGCGCTTCAGGAATGAAGTGCATCACGTTTTGCGCCCCCTTTTTGTGGGAAGGCTGAATCTGTGCGGATTCTATAACTGCGTAACTTGCTTTTTCGCTTATATCTTTGGAAAACTCAAGGTTTACTTCTTTTCCTTTTGGTCCTTCAATTGGTTTTTGACGATCATATCTTACCCCATCCTTTTCCTTAAATCCTTGCTTCCGTGCTGTTTCAGACAAGCTGTCCTTTAGCTCTGACTTTGGTGCCAACGGGGCAATTACTCCTCCCTTTTGCTCTTCATTTGGCTTGGCTTGCTGTACTGCTGGTTCATTTGGTTGGTTGGTTGGTTTAATTCCTACTGAAACAATTACTTCTGCTGCCTGAATCATTTTTCCATTAGGCCCATTTATTTGAGGTTTTAGAACTTTTGTAATTATTTCCACACCTTCAGATAGTGTTTTATCTTCTATGGATGATGAAACTATTAATCTCATCCCTTCATTGAATTTCTGTCCTTTTAAATCAACTATTTCATATCCCGCTGCTTTTGCTTTTGCGGTCATTTTTTCAATTATATCAGATTGGTCTTGATCTATTTCAGCACCAGCATCAATATTTCTTTGAAGTGTGTTTAGTGCATTTAATATCTTTATAGGATCGTTGGCTATGACTCCCTCCCGTAAATCCTTCATTCCTTTATTTATTTGCTTTTCTCCTCTTTTAGCTACCTGAACCTCTCCATCAGCTCTTTGACCAACGGGTTTTTCTGGTACATTTTTAGGAGTAGACTGTTTCGCTGCTGCAACGATAGGCTTGGCTGGTTGTAGTGGCGCATCTGGGGATTGAGGTGTAATCGCTCCGGTAGCTGGTTCATTCTGGCTGTTTTCAAATCTATCTAATCTTGACTCAATTTGGTTGCCTATTCTCTGAGGCATTCCAGTAGGGAATTTAAGCACTTCATCTAATATACTCTGAATCTCTTCACTTCCATTGTAATCTTGGCCTATGACCTCTCTGATCTCACTAATCATCCGATTGTAAGTCTCAGTGCCGATTAGATTCTTAATATCTACTAGATTTTTTTCGGCTAACTCTTTAGCATATCTGTTTCGGATTTCTGTTATCTTTTTGTCTGCTTTTGAGAAAACTCCTGATATTCCTTTTAGTAAATAATCTGTACTTAAAATTGTGCCTATTCCTCCGGTCAATAAGTAGTCTGCCGCAATAGTATTATCAACTGTGCTTTCCTGAGCTCCGGTAGGTGGTTCATTCTCGATTACTTCTTCTTTGTTCCCTTCTTGGGGACGCAATTCGGCACCTTCCTGCCCCCTTTGTCCTTCATCCCTATTGCCTGGTAGCCCTTCCAGCACGGATCCTTCTTCGCTGATTTTTTCATCTTGTTGTGGTTTAGGTGTTATATCCTCTTTCGGAGTAAACATACCCCGAAGCTTTTCTGCTCCTTCATTAGCCTGTGGTACTGCCTCGGCTTGCTGTGGCTGTCTGAACTGTTGGAAGTCTGCAACGGGAATCGTTTCAAAAATAGTCCCGTCCTCATTCTCCAACTGAACGATTCCTTCCTCTAGGTTTACGCTTGAAACTTTAAACTCTTGGCCATCAATAGGGATTTTCTCACCTATCTGAATAGGGTTTGCGGGATCGAATACCTGTGTTTGTTCTGGAACAGGGCCGAAAGTCTCGATAAACTGATCAAATGGCATTGTCTCCTGCTCGGAAAGTCCTAGGCTTGATACCACTTTCTTTTCCTCTCCGGGCTTCTGTATGACTGCGTTTCCGTCAGGGAACATTGCTGTGACAAATACCTTTTCTCCGTTGAATTGAGCTGCTGAGATCATTTGAACTCCGTCCTGACCTTGGAAAGTCATCGCCTGATATTCACCTCTGATTGTGTCGCTCTCCTGATTGGCTGATTGTGTCGCTGCTTCGTTAGCTCTATTCTCCTGAAGTGCTTGTCCCTGAGACTTGCCTTTCAAAAGCTCTGTAAATGTTTCAGGCTTGATTTGGAAAACCCTATTAATGTCATTTTCTGAAACGGTTGTCGTTGTCCCGTTTGCCCGAATAGCATTATAGAACATTTCTTGCCCGATTGTTCCTTCAACAGATCCTGAAGCTGTTGTTCGTTGGCCTGTTTTAGGCTTTGATTTTGCTGGACCAACAATTTCTACTGCTCCGCTGTTGTCTGCCATCTCCGCAAATACAAGAGTTTGTGCAGCACTCCTTCGCTGTTGGTTTTCAATTCTGTTTGCAGCGAAAGAAATGGGACCAATCGCAACTCCCATTACTCCTCCCAACACATAAGATTCTCCTGATTCTTTCAAGATTTCAATCGGCTTTTTCCAATCCTTTCTTTCCTGAAACAAGTAATTCGAAAATTCCTGTCCAAAAGTGGTTGCCGATTCTGTTGATCCTTCAATCACAAATCCTCTCTCTGCTGATTTCAGCACTCCCTCAACCAATGTGGCTCTGGATTGACTTGAATTGGCAAAATCTGTAATTAGGTCTTTGGCTGTTTTTTCAACTACAGGACCAGCACCCATGACGTCTATTACTGATTTAGAAAGTTTCGCCTGTACTGACGCTGGTATGAATTTGGATAATGCAAATCTTTCCATTCCAAATTCAAGACTTCCATACAATGCGCCCATTCCAAGTCTTGCGAGTGGGTCAGACTCTTGGCCCTTATCTTTCTTGTACTCGTCATAAGTTTCAATTCCAGAACCGAACGATACGGCTGATAATCCTACAACATTTGCCAAGCCTATTGCCCCTGCTACCGGTGCGGATATAGGCTTTGTCACTACTGCTGCCAAAATACCTGCTGTATAGGGGACAACGGATCCTATTTTATATCCCCAAGATTCTGTGTCTCTGGTTTCGTTCAGCTCGTCTGCCTCCTTGTCTCGGTCTGCTGCGTACTCCCTTAATCCTGCTCCTATGCCCGTATCTATTCCCGATGCTTGCAGCCTTTTTTGTTCTAGGTAATTCATCGCCTTAGCTAGGTAAGGCGTCACCCCACCAGACCCCGAATTCGCTGCAAGCGTAAGATCTGCTGCTTCTGATATGCCTTTTGCCCCTAATGATTTAACCTTTTCCCATGACGGATGAATACCGTCAACAAAATCCTCGTACCAAGCTTTGTCAATCTTCGGTTTTTGGGCTTGAGCTACTGGTTTTGGGGCATTGTAAGCCTCTAAAATCTTTGAATTTTTAATCCGCTCCAATTCAGGATCGTTCATCACGCCTAGATTTCCTAGGTTTTTTGCGCTTTCAGACTGCTTGATAGTCTGAGCTGTCTGTTCCCGTGTTAAGGATTGACCATTGGCTGAATAGCTGGGGGTTTCTGTAGGATTGATGCCTTTGGGCAGTTCTGGCATGAACTGATCCAAGGTGCCTCCAACTGTTCCGGGCATAGGCACCGGAGAAGGAGGAGTTGGCATATCCTTTAATAATGGGGAAAAGCCCTGTCTGCCTGTTTGTGGCGTTGGTACTTGACTAGGGTTTGAAAAAATTGGGGGTTGGTTAATAGGTTGTGCTGGTGCCGCTGGTGCTGGTGTTGTTTTTTGGCTAGAACCTGCGTTCACTTCCAAATACATATCCTTTAACGATTTCTTTGGTTTAGGAGTAGCATTTTGATTACTTACAGCATTACTGGATTTATTTGCAGAATCTTTAAGTTTTGCAAATCTGGACTTTTCTTGTTTTTGCATCAATTTTGTCTTTTTGCTAGGGATAAAATCATATCAATCGCTTCTTCTTCGTTCTCTGCAATACCTGCGTTAAGTAGATCATTGATCTCGTCTATTAAAAATTGAGCTGTTTCAGGGTCTTGATTTTCCTCATTTTCAAAATCAAATGCGTTAATCTTGCTTGCATTTTGGATAACTTTTTGTCCGCTTGAGCTCATAATAGCCATTTTCTCCTTTTCCGTAAGGTTTTCCCCTGCTGCTTGCTGTCCAATGTTAAATCCTTGGCCGGGAGTGAATGGCTGTCCTACCCCTTGCGGAGTAGACGCTTGACTTCCCTCATCCCCTTGAATTCCCATATTCATTATTTCTGCGTCCATCAACTCGTTTTTGCCCGGATTATACTCTCGGACCTGCTTGAGCTGTGCATCTATTGCCTCTAATTGTCCTTTGTCTCGGAAAGAATCTAGCCCTTGCTTCTGAGCTTCCAGCTGATCAATCATTGCTTTTTTGCCTCTTTGAAGTGTTGGTATATCGAATTTCGGCTTTTCTGGACCTGTTCTTCCGTTACCGCTGCCAATCTGCTTTTTTCTGTTGATTTCAGTTTTGAACTGCAATCCTTTTGCTTTCAGGTAATCATCATACGCATTTTGCCCGTATGGATTAATACCAACGGATTCCATCTCCCTAATTTGATCAGCTTCTGACTTGGCTAACAATTGATTAAGCGCAGCACTGGCTCTTTGCTGCTGGACGGCAATTCTATTTTCCTGATCAATAGTCTGGTCAACTTCACGGTTTTGTAATCCAGTGTTCGCTTGATCGACCTGAAAACCTCGATTGGTCCAGTCTTGCAACCTGTTGCGGTAATCATTGTCCATGACTTGCAACTGATTCATGTTGAATGGCGTGACTCCGTCTGGCACAAATGGCGCATCGCCACCTGCTGCGACTCCTGCAAGTCCTGCAAGTCCTGAAAAACCTTTGGAAAAGGCATTCATCTTGGCCCTGCGCTGGATGATTCCTTCCTGCTCGGTGTCTCGGGTTGGCTTGGGCTGCATCATTTCGTACATGGCAAACCTGCTTTGCCCTGTCTGTGCTGGTTGTCCACCCTGCTGCGGTTGACCCTGCATTAATGGGTTTCCTCCCTGCGGCTGAAGCTCTGGAATGGGTTGGTTCTGGAACTGTGGAGAAGTCCTCATTCCTGCTGCTGCCTGATTGTTTTCAGTACTAATCTTCCGCCCGAAGTTGTCCTTGCCAAGTAGTCGGGCGAAGAAGTTGTTTTTTGTGTTTGTGATTGCCATTATCTGTTTGCGAAAAATGGTTGGTTAGGGTTCGTGAAGTTCAGTTTATTGTTCCCTGCTCCTGAATTAATTCTCATTCCTGCTGCTGGACTTGCCATTCCTGCTCCTGATTTACCCATACCTCCCAGCATCTTGTCGAACACCCCTGCGTTCATGGCTCCGTCAATACCTCCCTGCATACCTCCAACAATGTTATTCATTGAATTCTGCTGATTCTGTCTGTTGGCAAAACCTACGGAAAACAGTTGTCCTAGCGCACCCTGATACATCTGTTGATTTCGTTGCCTCCAAAGACTTGCCTGACCTGCCATGCCTGAATATGCCCCCTGCTTAGCCTTCATGTTCTGACCCATCATTGCGATACGTGCCTCATCTGTCAGTCCGTTCATGTTTGCGCTGGCATTGATATCGTCCATGTTTGAGCTGGAGTTCTCGTCAATCTGGCGCATGGTGCTTAATCCTTCGCTTGAATCGAAGTAATCTTGACCCATCTGGCTCTTGTAGATGTCTGTAAGTCCCGAAATACCTTTGGAAGCTTTTTCCTCTTCTCGCTTTCTTCGCTTGCCTCCCAACAGATTTCCGATTAGTCCGGTTACGGCTGGTATGGCTGAGATTCCTGCTGCTGCTAATAGTGGTAATGGCATGGCTGGTGTGGTTTAAATGCAAAAAAGGCCATGAAGATAAATTCTACATGGCCCTTGGGCTGTTATTGGCAAGCAAAATACTAATTTATGGCGAATTAATAAAGAAGATTGGTTATTAATTTAGGAAATGGATTATATTTGGGTTCTATGATAGTTTTTTGTTTGTGATTAATCCCCTGCCTTTGGTTGGGGATTTTTTTTTGGTCAGGAATATCCTTAATAGGTCATTCTCATTTCCTGAGTAGTTAACTCCCGATAGCAGCGTTCAAAAACGTCCTTTGGTGACCATGATAAGTAACCGTCCTCATATTGAACTTTGTACCCGTTTCCATAAGATTCTTGACCTTCCTGCCATTTGCCTTGTGAGCGAAGCCAAGATTCATGATTCATTGGCTCTGCTCTAACTACCTTCGTTCCAATGTAAACTTTGCCAATTTTTGTTGGACTTTGTGTTATAGTAGTCTTTGCTGACAACTCTTCTGTTAATGATTTCATGTTTTCCATTTTATAATTTAGTTTAAGTTTTAAAAACTCGCAATATTCCCGGCTGATTTCCTGCGAACAATCGGTTTTAATTCGATCATTTTTACCGGAGGCATGTAGTCCAGGCATCCCCACGCTCCAAGACCGTCAACAATTACGTGATCATCGTGCGCTCCCTCAACTGCTCCGGTCTTTCCGTTGCCTTTGTTCTCGAATGAATCTGCCTGATCCATAGACCTTTCATCGTAATTCATAATCGCATCATCCCGATAGGCTGCATTGAGTGAATTCAGGATCATTGGCTTGGTCTGTGCATTCATGTGGAACCCGTACAAAGCTGGCATACCTTTTATGATCTGTTCTGGGTTGGTTCTGCAGAATATATTCCCGTAATGCCCGATAATTTCATCCACCAAGGTATAAAACTGATCTCCTTCATCGAATGTGCTGGTGTCCTCTCGCATTTTGTTGATCTCTGGAATGAAGAAGGCATTGTCATAGGTTTTACATAGCTGCACCGCTTTCCATGCCAAGTGATCAAAGTCAATATGTCCAGCCCATGTTGCCACAAGCTCAGGAAGTCCGGCGTCCATCATCCAGAATCTATCCCAAACCTTGATTACCGATTCATCTGACTCCTTGCTTCGCCCTCCAATATCCAGGGTGACTAGGTAGCGGTTCTCATACTTCACATCGGGAAACGTCTCAGGCATGGCCCATACTGATAGATTACCCTCGTTTGCTTTCTCTATTCGAATATTGTTAAGCGATTCAGGACCTTTGTTTGCATCTCCGTAGATATCCCCACGAAATAGCGGAGGTTTGCAGAATCTTCTGGCCTGTGCGATAACTCGCATCGGGAAGAATCTCGCTCCGGAAGATTGGAAGGCTTCAACATCGTTGGAGGGAAATTCCGAACACATACTTACCCGATCACCTTTGTATTCGCCTAACTTCTTGCGATACCATTTGATCCCTTCCAGCGTTGCGCCCTGCTCCCATAGATCAAATTCATCTGTACTCAGGGTTTTAATTAGCTCAATTCGCTCGATTTCGTCTGCAAATGGGATGTGGTACTTCTCAATTTCATACCATGCCACAAAAACAGGGGTATAGCTTCCTGTTCGCTTGGCTTCGGTCCAGCTTTGGTGAAAGAAATTGCCAACTCCTTTGGCTGTTGATTCCATCACTACCATGGTCATTGGCTTCATGTCAATGGTTCCTAGAATCGATTGTATCAAGTCCTCAGGCTTTTTTCCTTCGGTCTTGCGCCATAGCCCTACCTCAGACAGGTGAGCCATGGCAATATCGTCAGATCGTATGGATTCAGGAGTCTGCATTGAACCAATCGTGATCTTGTTGGCTCGCTCGGATATAATCTTGATGTTCTGGGTGCCCTCAAATGGTGTAAGGCTCAACGGTTCCCATGGGTAGTTGGTTACTGCTTTTCGAAGCATAGCCCGGATGTTTGTGGATGCTTGGTTCTGGTGTGCAGCAATTAGGCTGTTCCAGTTCTTCATGTGCCTTGCCTGAATCCAAAACATAAATACCTGCGTGAGAGTAGATCCACCCCATTGTCTTGCTTTCAGGAGAATGATCCGGATAGGTAGCTTCTTGTCAAACATTCGCATCAATTCCTTGAGCAGCTTCCGTTGTCCGTTGTTGAGTTTGAATCGTATATCATTCCCTCCGTCCTTGTTTTTGATCAAAATGGAGACAAACGCCCAATATTCAAAGTCAAAGTCCAATCTTCCTTCGTGAATAGTCTGGAGTAGCTTGGTTAGATCGATTCCTTCGGCTTCTGCGTAGGCTTCTGCGCTTTTATGCTTGCTGGTTACAATAGACTGGATGTGAGGTATGCCCAACATGGTTGCTGGTAGTCTTACCGGGGATTTTTGGGTCTTGTAGTAGAAAAAATCAAAGCGATCAATGGGAGATCCTTCGCCCATAATCGGGTCGTAGTGCGAAAACATGGCCGCAAACCTGCGCTGGTTCTCTTGGATGATGTAGGGAATGGATTGGTTCAATATTCAAATATAGGTATGTATTGTGGATTATAATCCCAGACGAACCCCCACCCGGTATAAGCGAATATGATTGGTTCGGTTGCTATGTAGGCAAATATTATCAGTATAATTGCTAGAATATTCCAAATTGTTTTTGCTTTCATAAACTAGTTATTAACCGCCAAATTCCTAAGCAAATCATCTTCATCTTCAATTTCGTTAAGTGCTTCCAGAAAACAGGAAAGAAATACTTTTCCCGATAAGCTGCGCTGTATTCTTAATTCTGTTACAACAAAAATACAGGTACTTTGAATGTACTCCCTCACATCTTCTTCGATTGCATCCTCCATATCAATAAAATCGGTCAAAAAAACCTGATCTCCAAAAAATGGTCTGAAATTCATAAGTGCATCGAAATAATGGGACTCTATTTCTCCTTCTGGTGTAATCGTTTCGATTTCAAATTGTACTTTCATTGTCCTGTTTTTTACTGTTAAAATTATAATTTACCGATTTACCCCCAGGGTAACACTTTTAAAAATTGCACTTTACTTATTATTAATGTAATTATTTATATCCCCGAAGAAATTGTTCTGGACTGGTCCGGTTCCTTCCAATGGCTTAGGCTTGGTCAGTCCAGTCATTTCTTCGAGAACCGCTAAGGACTTGTCTTTGTCGGCTATCTTATAGCTGATCTCCCGGCTAAGGACTATTCCTCCGCCCTCTTCATCTCCCTGCTGCATCAATACTTTCTCTTTTATCGTAACCTGGTTGAGTGCTGCGTAATGCTTCGGGTCGATCTGGTCCTTATTCTTCAACCGCCATTCGTTATCAACTAAATCGGTAAGATTGGTGAAGGCCATGTTTGATCTCTCCCTCAATACTCGCTCCTGGGTGATTCCAAGGGCTTCAAGTAACGGTGCAGCGTGATTATCGAGGTATTTTTTAATGTTAACATTTGTCAACAACCTTGAAGCGGTGGCCCTTGCCGTTTTTTCCGCATATCCCGTTGAAATCGCTGCTTGTGTGGCGTTCTTATTCGAACTCCCTAGATAATACTCACAAAACATCTTCTCACGCTCTGACAGCCTTATTTCTTCTCCGTTCCTCAGTGTGATGATCTCCTGCTTTGCCATATATGTAAATATAATAATCATTTTCGTAAAAAAAATTACTATTTATTAGGATTATATTATTACTTGTAGTAATATTACATAATCAAACAGGACAACCCCACGGATAGGGGATAAACTAAACAACTAAGGTTATGAGAAAATTTAAAATAATATTCTTGCATACAGACGGTGACACTCGTGAAATCATTATTGATGCTTATAACAAAGAAAGGGCTGTTGGGCGATTTAAGGTAAACTGGGGCTTAGATATGAAAATTTTAAGTGCCTCCCAACATAGCATCTAACAAAGAAATCTAAATCATTCACGGGGGAGCAATCCCCCACTCAATCGAACAGGACAAAAACTAATAACTATGAAAAATTCATCATTTGTGGCTCTAATGGCAGTCACCACATTAATCATCGGGTTCGGGGTTTATTTCGTCTCCCAAAACAACTTTATCTACTAACTATGAAAAAGCTACTAATCAAAATATCAATACTCTCACTATTCGGAATATTCGGAGTAGTTGGGCTTGCTCAAATGAACTATCAGCAAGCAGTTGCCAAGGCCCGTGAAGTTGATACGGAAAGCGAAATTAAGTCTGTGTTTAAAGATCACGGATTTGATTCAGGGATCTATGACAAGATCACCGTATCTGAAAAAGTAAAGGCATTCTTCACTGTAATAATCTTATAATTATGAACACTTACGCCAAGTACACCGCAAACGTATTCTGTGCAAAATGCACTGAAGAACATGAAAAAGGATCTATCATTCAGGTAGAGACGAAATACGGAAAAGAAAATGATTCAATTGTTTTCAACCTGCTATTGAAGAAAGACGGATTTTTCTATTACTCGATCGTCCGTGCAGATGGTTATAACATTCAGGAGCGTGCCAAGGCGAAGGCTGAAAGATTGTTAGGATGGTCCGCAAGTGCTTCAAAAAAATCAGATGCTTATCATGAGGCTTCCAATGAAGGCCGTGATTTCCTTTCTCTGGCTGAACCAGTCAAAGTTGGGCATCATAGCGAGAAAAAGCATAGGGCATTGATAGACCGAAATTGGAATAGGATGGGTAAATCAGTAGAGTTTTCTGATAAAGCCGGAGAATACGAGTCTAGGGCTGACTATTGGGCTTCAAAGGTTAATGATATAAATCTTTCAATGCCTGAATCATTGGAATACTATGAATTCAAGCTCGAAGAAGCAAAGGAAAAGCATGAAGGCTTAAAGTCCGGGAAATACGAAAGAAGGCATTCCTATTCGCTTACCTACGCAAAGAAGGCTGTTAATGATGCTGCAAAGAATCTTGAAACAGCTAAAAAACTCTGGGAATGAAAAACTCTGACCTCAGCAACCTAGATCGAATCGCTCTCAAAAAAGCAATCAAAGAAACTCCTAGCCTTCGGGTTGGGAGTTCAGTTCCCAAATCAATGAACAAGGGGTTTAGCGATACTCCTTTGTTCTCCAACGAAAAAAATCAGACGAACCTATGGTAGTTATTGACATTAGAAAATTACAAGTGCTTGCGAGCACAATCAAATCACGCAGACAAATTATGATGCTGACTCAAGAACAGCTATCAGATAAGTCGGGAGTAGGCCAAGCAATGATCGCTATGGTAGAATCCGGTAAGAGACTCCCATCGCTGATCAGCATGGTAAACATCCTAAGTGCGCTGGATCTGGTGCTGAAGGTGGATGAAACGGAAGATTAAGAATAATTAATAATATTATTAGAAATATGTTGCAATCTAATAATATTGTTATAAATTAGCATAAGCGAAAGGGAAACGGTTCTCTTTCAAACCAAAAAACATCATGAAAAAGCAAGAACTGATTACTCGATTAATTGAAAAAGGAACTAAAAGCACTAATTTGAAAACAGCTTCAAACGCTGAGGAGAAAAGAGCTATTGAATCCCATGGGTTTGAAAAGGTCAAAGGTTGGCTAAGTCTGATCGAAAGAAAAGAATCAAACGCAAGGATGGCTATTGAATATGCCAAAAAAGCAAAGTCTTTCGGACTGTCATCAAGGAAGGAATATTTGGCATTGTCAGAAAAAGCGAGTGATATACTTTCGGATTTTCAAACAGGACATTCTATGGGTTGTTATAGAACACTATTGTTGAATAACACCGCTTTTCAATGGAACCACAACCTCGATAATTATGCTAAATCTTACAAATTTAGTGCAACTTATGGCAGCTTGAAAATCTCCCTGAATAAAAAAGAGCTGAGACAAGTAAAGAACATTCAAGGTGTTTGGACAATTGAAAGTGAAGATGGGTCTGCTAAATGGCTTGAGTCTAGCGGAAGAAAATCAACGTTCTCCGTTGAATGGGTTGAAGGATATCTTTTCAAAGATTCTCACAGTAATGAAAGTCTCGATGCAGCAAAAGCACTACAAGAGCTTAAAGATATTCAAAAAGCTGCTCAAAAATCGAGAGATGGCCAGTTTGTAGGGGCTGTTCACATGAGGGCGAAAGGGGCGTGTATGCCAGGTATAATAGCTTTCTGCAATCGCCATGGATTAAACGTGAACCGTGGGTATAGTGTAGGGTTCTTAAAGTCTTTCAACGATCTTTATTCAGTACCTTTCCTGAAATAAAAAATAATGACTGACCACGAAAAATTCAAAGCCCTAATTGAAAAGTTAGGGCTTTCAAGACAAGATCTTGCAGACATGCTAGGCATGAAGTTCACAAGTGTAACCAATCAGCTTGCTCCTTCGAAGGAACTGCCTAAATGGGCCAAAAGTATGCTAATAGTAGCTGATCGTAATCCATTCAATTTTTTCGATAAAGAACTGATTTGGGAAAAAATGAAACAGGGGTAAGCTCCTATTTCTAGGGAGGAATTCTTATACAGATTCGATTTAAAAAGGAAAAACCCGGACTGATTAGTCCGGGTTTTTTTGTGCTATGTGGTTAATTCTTCCTCCAGTTCTTCTTCCAGTTCCTTTATCTCTGCTGGCACTGCGAATCTCCAAGCGGCGAAGCTTCGGTAAGGATCGCATCCTGCCATATCGATTTCTTCGAGTACGAGTCCTTTACCTCCTTGGATCTTTAGATTCAGAACATTGATCACCGTGTAAGGCTCTCCCTTCTTGATCCACTTGGATGATGGAAATTCTGCTGGTCGGTGCTGGTCGTTTAGGCAGATTACTTGGAAGGGGTTCATATCAATCGTTTATTTAAATATCGCTGTGGTCATACAATTTACCACGAAACAAAATAAAGTCACCAAATCCTGTTTTTATGACCGTGTTTTTTTTGATTATTTCTTCCCTGGCCTTTGAAAGATCTTCATCCGTCATTGATAGGATTGTTTGATCAACATGGCTCAATCCTGTTAGATTTAATCGTTTCGATTTCCTATTGTGCTTGCTGCTCATATCAAAATGGCTTAGTATCGTATTGTGAGGCTTTGTAGCCAAAATAGAATCCCTCGGCAACTGCAATGGCTCTGGACTGGCTAGTGCAGTGATCATCAAGGATGGTTTTGATTATTTCTTGATTTCTGTGCACTTTCCATACCCAGAATCTGTTTCGCTTTGATTCTACAGTCAGGTGGTACTCGCCAAGTGTTGCGGAAAAACTTTCTTCCGCTTCATCGCAAATCCATGGCATTTGTCTGATTGCTTTTTTCCAAACTTTAGGCATAATGAACCTCCCTCCAGCATAAAATTTGCCCTTCAAATGGTTTTGGGTATTGGAACCATGACAATAAATCATCGATACTCAATCCATCATTTATTGCTACCGATGGCAGTATTGATAATTCAATCGGACTAGATGCTACATGGAAATACTTTTTACCGATATCAATGTAGAAATCATCCTCATACTGTTTCATTTTAAAGCCAATGGCTTGCTTAATCTCCAACTCTGGCGCAAATATGATCTGTGGCGAATTGTAAGGCTTTCCGAACCATACCCGTAGGGATGCTTTGTCACCTGCTTTCCATCGGGACCCATTTCGGATTGTATGCTTTTTTTCACCCTCAGCAATATTGTTCAATGAGTGCTGGAAGTGAATTAAATCGTATGTGGTAAGTTTTTTATCCTCTAATGATTTCAGGTTCCATCGCTGAAGATTGAAGATATATTCCCTATCGCAAGAATTTATCCCTAACGAATTCAAGACCTGCTCCACAAAGAAGGTAGGTTGTCCTACTTTCGGGTGATATGTCGGAAACTTACGGCTGAATGTGATTACTTTAGCCATTGTCGGCCTCCTTTCCTTTCAGCTCAGGGTTATCGAATATGTTCCCGATTACCTCGCAACGCCCTGCGTCTACCGCTTCGCCAAAATAATGATCGTACATCCATCCTTTTGATTGTAGGGCAAAGGAAGCAAGATGCTTGCTCCAGAGCACTCTGAGTTTGTTTTCTAAGTTTGTCGTTTGTAGGACATCGCCTTCAAAGATTTTTACTTTATTTTTACCTATCAGCCCGGTAAATTGGCCTACTGATTCGGGGATTACTTCATGCCCCCACCATTCATCAGGATATGAGGTTTTAACATGAATTTGTCCACCCATCAACTCCCCTTCTACCCATTTTCCGGTGCCAACTATTTTGCCTCGGAATAAAATTTCTCTAGACATCGGAAGGCTCCTTTCCTAATTCGTTTAACAATCCTTTTGCATATAGGATTGCTATCCTAGCCACCGATTCTGTATATTTAATTGGATCGTTAGCATCTGGGGAAATGATATCAATTGCTTTAGTTATATCTTCCATCATACCCATATTGGAAATAATACCCTGCAATGCTATGCCTGAGAAATGCTCCAGCTTGTTTAAGCCATCGGTTATTGATTCGATGTTAGGGCTTTTGATAACCTGCCCGATTGGTTCTGTGTAATTCTTCATCTTAGTTTTTATTTGTCCTGTTCAATTATTTGTTTAGTAGTTATCAATGCGCCTAAACTTATCGCTTATTTTGATTCTGTGCCCTATTTTGGAAACCTCTCCTGTTTTCTTTTTTACTTTGTGCCGCCTTGGTTCCCCCTCCTGATCTGCATGTACCCGAAATAGTGAGGACCTGATTTCGATCAGTTCTCCTTCGCTGAATGTAAGGAGTTTTATTGTTTTTTCAAATTGAGGCTGGCACATTGCTGAATATAGCTAATTTTGAAGTCTTTATAATTCTTTTCGTTAGATTCTAATTCCTGAAAATTGATAGACTCCTTCAGTGCTTCAATCACTGTTTTGCTTTTTTCGGGTTCTCCCTCTACGGTTTTAGCTGTGAATTCAATATCCTGTGCCAAATTGATACCCTCCTGAATCTTTTTCATTTTTTGATGCTCTTTCTCCCGATATCCTGCCTTCTCATCCAAATATTTTTCCATCCAGGAAAATATGACCTGCCCGTCCAATCGATTGTAAAGCTCTCCGTACTTGCCTGTTTTCGCTCTGTTGAACATGATTACAAAATCCTCAATCGTTTCGTAAGGGTACTTGTCGAGTAGCAGATATCCGGTCTCAATAGCCTGATCTTCGCTCATAGGCCTGGATAGGTTGAAGAAGTTGGCAGTCCTGATTATTTGGCTTACCAGTGCGGTTATAACCAAGTCCTCACTTGATTCCCTGCAAGCTGCTTTAAGCGTGATCCCGGTACAGGCATTCAGCATCGTGATTGACCTGTCATGTTTTGCAATCTTGATTGAATCCCCGGACTCAGCTACTAGCACTAATTCTTTGATAAAGCTTAGAGATTGAACCTGCTGCGCTGGAAGGTTTGATTTGTTTTGGTTGATTTGAGGTAATAAGTTCATCGTTCCAAGATTTATTGTTGAGAAATGTGGCTGGGTCTTTCCTGAATTGCTTCTCAGGCTGTGACTGGATGTAGTACGGAATGAATTCGATAGCAGCTTCTTTTTCCGCTTGCTTCAAGGCTTCCCATTTTTTTTTGATCTTGGCTTGATCCCCTCTTTTCTTGTCGTAGGTTTCCCAGAAATCTTCAAAAGTAGGCCAAGTCATTAATATTTGATTTTCATCTACTATTTGAGTAGTTTCCGTTTCCCTTTTGGGTAAGATTTTTTCTTTTATGAGGTTGGGTTGATCAACCAATTCAGGTATTTTTATTTGGTTGCTGGCACAAGAAAATTCCGAAGGATTTTCGTCTTTTTTTAATATAGTATTATCTAGTATAGTATAGTCTAGTATAGTATGTTCCTTTTCTCCGCCTTCACTCCGGAACGTTCCGCCTTCACTCCGCCTTATTGGGTCAATACTCCGCCTTTTTGCATCAATACTCCGGAGTATATCATCATAATTGACACAAGGGTTACTTCTCTTACGATAGGCATCTTGTATGTTTTCGATGAACTTGTGACACCAAATTAATTGATAGTTATCCCAAAGTTTACGGTCAAACTCCCCTAAATTGACTAAATCCTGAATGATTTTAAGCAGCTTTTCTTCACTTACTTTGCACTTTGCAGAAAGGAACATTACTTCCATTTTGTCGCCTAAATCCAGGTAGTGATAATTGGTAACAGCAAGCTGTCGCAAGATTTTAAACCACGTTGCAAACCCATCATTCCCGTAAGTATTTTCCATGTAGAACATGGCCTTTCCCTCCTTGCATAAGAAGGGAAAGTAATCAACTGTATTTTTCTCTTTGTGATTTGCCATTGTTTGATAGGGGTGTTAAAAAGGTAGCGTGTCCTCATAGCTATCAGGCACACCCATTGGTCCGCTGATTTGAGGTGATTGATTGATACTGGCGTGCGTTGTGCTGTTATCGCCTTTGCTTTGGTAGGATTGTCTGCTGTCCTCGGTTTGGTCGGGCTGTTTGCTTCCCAGCATAGTGAAGGAGGTGACCCGGATCTTAACACGGCTGAACTTATGGCCGTCCTTCTCCCACTTCTCGGTTTTGATCTTGCCTTCTACATAGAGTTGGCTTCCTTTCTTTAGGTACTGCTCTGCGATTCGTGCTTGCTGGCCCCATATCTCCAGATCGTGCCACTCGGTATTTTCTACTTTGTTGCCTTGCTTGTCTTTATAGGACTCTGTAGTAGCCAATGTGACGTTGGCTACTAGGTTGTCTCCTTCAAATTGCTTGATCTCCGGGTCTTTGCCCAGATTACCGATTAATTGTACCCGATTAATTGATGCCATATTTTCCTTTAGTTTTGATGAAATTTTTTGACTAATTCCCTGAGCCTACCCTTCTCCATTAAGGTTCCGTGCAGTATTTTTAGGCCTTGATCATTGTCGCTCTTCAGGATTAATACCCGTGCGATTAGAAGCAGATTGACTGCGATGCTGGTTAGTAATAGAGGAAGGAGTAGGTTCATGGGAATGGATTGGATTGGTTAGGAGTTTACCCGGATGCAGACAAATTTCTTGGCTAATTCCTGGATCTGAAGTGCGACAATATCCTTGGCTCCTTGTCTTTGAAGTAGTTCCAGTTCCTCGGTGAAGAATGCAAACCGTGCCTCTGGCTTTCCTGAAGTCATTGCTACTTCAACCTCAACTTCTGCGGAAAACTCAATTGAATCTCCGCCATCATACAATGGCATTTTCAGGTTGATAACAGAAGGAATACCTGAGCCCGATTTGTCAAACTCGGTCTTGATCATATCCTCGGTGTTACCCTGATTGTCATTTGCTTTTTGGACAATCGTGTTGAACTTTGCATTGTAATTTTGAAGCGACTTACGGAGTGTTTTTGCCTCTCCCTTATTGGCGAAGCAATGTGGATGCTTCATGATCATTTCAGCAAAGGTCTTGTTGGTGAATGCTCCAGCCTCGTTGAATCTAAACTGCACCAAGTCTTTGTTTGACTTGATGCTGCCTGTTACCGTTTCATTGATTGTCCGGTTAGGGTACATGGTCAATTTGATATACGGGGACTTTCGATTGTCTGAATACTGGACAATAGCAATTGTTGCAGGATATTGACCGCCTTCACCCTCCCTGACCGCTAAGTCCTCTTTTGCATAAGCTGCAGGGGCGAAAATATCGCCTTCAATTAAGATACTGATTGGTTGGCTGACTTTAATCGGCTCTGGTGCCGGCCCTTCAAGCAAATGGATTACTATTGGATTACCTGAATAATTTTCAGATACAGCGATGTTTACATTTTCAATTTTTGACATGATTTTGATTGATTAGGAATTTGAAATTTTTCTTACTTCTGTTTCATTTCCAAAGAATCCAAAAGTCTCTTTCTTCTCTCGGATAGAAAGTGATCTTGTGCGCTCTTCGATGATATTTCCTTCGATGTCGAAGTAGTACATTTGCCCATCTTCATTTGGCACTCCGAAGATTGTGAATGTGTGTTCAATGAACCCTTTGTCCACTTCTCTTACCAATCGATCCCGTTCCTCTGTTAGCGATTTAATCCCCGTAGTCTGTGGAATAGTGGTTTCATATTCATCCGAATTTCCCTTGGTAAAAGCATCCATTATTAACTTTTTGGCATCATTTAAGTGAATGATATCTCTGGTGTAATCCGTGCTCCGCTTGTGCTTTTCAGCGATTTCTTCTTCCGTGAAGAATTCTTTTTTGGTGTGGGTGAACGATTCTCTGCTTACCTCTTTGATCCATTGCGCCCGTGCCTCAATGGTCATGGTTTCTGTTGTTTCTAATGCGTGATGCAGCATTGCCCTGTTTTTGTTTAAGTGTGAAATATTAATTTTGATTTTATCCTTCTCTTGACATTTGCTCGTTTCCGGCACATACTCCCGAACAGAATTCGAGACTTGTTGTGGTGACACAAGCCTTATCTTCGTATCTGTTTTTCCACGAATTCCAGACTTTCTTTCTTCCTCGTCCAATTATATTTGAGGTGACTTTTTGCTCATTGGGAGTCTGCTTCATACAATAGCTACACGCAAAATGGTTTTCTCTCGGGGCGTATTTAGCCATCATTTCAGCTAATATTGGCTCAAGCAACTCCTTATTAAATGAAATATTGGGCTTATCTCCTACCCCTATCTCGTCGTAGCTTACCGCTGAGGTGGATGTGTATTTGCCATCAGTCGTAAACTTGTATTCGACTAGGACTTCGTTTGGGATATATGCATCAATAAATCTTTTCAGTTCAGCCACATCTGTTTTCTTGGCAATCTTATCGATCCAAGGTCTCTTTTTCATTTTTTCCCTCGTTCGGAATTTTACTACTTCAATTTGAATAATCCCTATCACCCATCCATATAGCCTGAATAATTCAGTAGGCTTTACATTTTCCTTGAAGAACTCAGTCAGGTAATCCTCTTCCTTTTGCTCCAAAATGAGCTGTAGTTCATTCCATTGGTCTATTAGTTTCATAAGAATGGTGTTTTGTTAAGTTGAATTTCTGTTCCCGGACTTGCGATGGCTACGGTTTTGCCCGTTGCTGCCAAGGTTCGTTGTAGGAATGATTCTGGATCCGCATTTCCGCTGCTTAGGTGAATGAGAATGATATTGTTTACCTCCGATAAATCATTTGCTTTCAGGAAGTCCAGCGTGGTCTGAAGGCTCATGTGGCTCTTCATGGTCCGTGCCCGTACTACTGCGTTCAAGCTGCCTTCCAGGAATCGCTTAGTCATTATTTCCTCGCAAAAATTTGCTTCAATAATAATGTTGTTCAGTCCCTTGAAAATGTATGGGCAATAGTGCGTATCGGTAATGAAGCAGGTCTTTCCGCTTTCGGGATGGTCCAGTAGAAAACCAAACGTGGGCACATCGTGGATCACTGAAAATGGCTTAATCTTCCATGGACCAATAGTCAACTGCTTGCCGGACTCCATCTGGATAAATCGATGCCCTTCTAGCCCGTTGGTTGCATCTGTGTACACGTCAATCCCTGCTTTCATGTAATCGCTGGCGTACTTGATATGATCCCCGTGCCTGTGGCTGATAAGGCACCCTTGGACTCCGGATAAATCGAAGTCCAAGGCTTTCTTAACTTCCTTGAGTCGGACTCCTGCTTCCAGGATCAGGCAGTTCCCTTCGCTGTCCTGAAGGAGATAGCCGTTACCTGCGCTGGATGATCCAAGGACGATCAATATCATGCGAATGATGGATATTCTGCCTGTACTGCTTCTGCTGCCACTGCCACAGCCTTTGCCTCTGGTGCGGTTTGCTTTGATGATACTTCTTCATGTTCGTCAAAATCAAATCTTTCAGCGTTGGCCTTTTGCTTTACTGCCTGCGCTGCTTCTGATCCTTTAGGGCTTTCATTCCCTTCTTCCATTAAAGAGGAATCATTGCTGCTACCAATTATGGGTTTCAATGCTCTTCTTTTTACCGTCTTGCAAGCCATTTCATCCGTGAATTTTTGATGCGCTGGGCTTAGTCCTTGGCCTTGTCGCTGATTCCAAGACATGATGATTTGATCTTTTGACATAATGGTGAGTTCTCTTCTCCCATCTTTAAAGGTCACGACACAATACGCCCCTTTGATTTTTGTTCCGTTTCCGATTGTGTCCAAACTTTGCTCATGTTCCTTTATGCGCTTTATGCCTGATTCTGCTTCAACTTCATAAGCAAATTTGTCCCCTTCATAAATTGCACTGGCAATTACACTAAGCACTCCACCGTCTCTTTTAGCCTTTAATTCATCTCCTGCGTATGAGCTTACAAAGGTCAATTCACCTCCATAAGGGATTAAATAGCATTGCTTTTTCACGACTGAAAGTCCTGAGTATAGCATTTCTAAAAATGACCGTTGAACAGACTTTGGAGTGCAAGACATTAATACTGAATTACCATCCTTGTCTTTAATCCCTAGCATATATAGCCAAGAGATATTTAGATTTGAAAGTGCTGCATAATTAGCAGGGAAAGCCCTTTCTTCTGATGATGAAATAGTGTTTACTAATTCATTTTTAACTTCCATCAAACCTTCTTTTTTTGGTTTTACTGGTGTTTGATTGTTGTCCTGTGACATTTTGGTTTTTATTATAAAGTGATTGATTAGTTTACTGCCAATGTAGGGTTAGCTTCTCTTGAGAAGGGTTCACTACTAGGTTAATTAACTGACTCTTGGTTTCGGGGATCCACGTAACAGACTCTCGGTTGTCGATGAAAATCGGGAGATACAGCTTGTAATGATCCGATAAGGTGTTGATGATGTCAAGCCCTGCCTGAATCCTTCCTGCGTTGTTCAGGTCGCTGAATGGGACTCCCTTGAACAGGGTTTCGCATACCTCTTTTTCAGTGCCGTTTAGCGGCATGTAGAAAAGCTTGAAGCTGACCAATGAGAACTTGGCGTTGATCTCTGACTCAATCATTTCAACCCTTGCTTTGGAATAAGTGAAGCAAGCATCCTCCATACCCTCCGCCTCGGAAATTTTCTGACCGATTATTTTTTCAGAATCTTTGAGTTCCTGAATCCGGATATCTATCTTTTCAATGGTTTCCTTGTTGCCAAGGGCCTTTTGAAGTCCTTCCAGGCTGGTTTGAATAGCAATCTTACTTGTCTCCAATTCTGACGTGTTCACTTCCTGAGACTTAATAGGCTTGTTGGATTCCAGTTTTGCGATATCCTGAATTAGGAATGTTGCTGTTTGGGATTGAAAATCATCTACTGTCTTTTTATCCTCTGGATTGGCGTACCACTCCTTCAAGGAGGCTTCAAGCGTGATTAAATCTTCTTTTTTTACGGAAAGGAAAGCCTCGGAATCAGACTTGCTTTTTGAGGTAGCCCGGATTGCGTTGTTTGAAGATTCAATATCCTTCTGGGAACCTTCAATCTGATTTTTCAGCCTCATGCCCTTCTGGGTGATTTCTGATTTTCTGTCTGTTTTATCCTTATTGAATCGCTCTCTTGCCGATTCCTCGGCATTGAACAGCATATCCCCTTCCAGTGGACGTTGGCAAGTTGGGCAGGATGAACCGTTCCACATGAATTCCTTGGCGTTCTCTTTCTGCCATTCTGCTACAAGTGCCGCTTTCTCCGTTTCTTTGGAAGGAATTGATAATCCGGATGTTTCAATATCAGATTTATGTCGCTGTATCTGACCAACATAGGTCTTTATTGAGTTCTCAGCATTTAGCGCATACTCATTCAGCTCCTTGATTTTAGCCTGAATCTCCCTTGGAGACTTCTCGCTATCATTCTTCCACTTTTCAAAATCCTGCTGCGCTAGGAATTTAAGCTTCTGAAGCTTTGATTTTGCCTCATAGATTTTATTTTCCCACTCCTGAATAGATTTGTTGTAGACCGAATCTGAATTACTCAAAGTTCGAATCGATAACTCTACCTCTTCGAGCTCATTTTTTTTGCCTGCAATGATCTCCTGAAGCTCGCTGAACTCATAAGCCTCTTCTGGCTTCGACCTTTCGGCCTCGCTAATTTTTACGGGAATATCTGCTTTTTCCTCTTTGAGGTTCTTTTTTTCCATTTCGGCCTTCGCACGGATCTGATCGAGATTCCTACCTATGGTCAACAGTTCCTCCAACTCTTTAATGTGAGGGGACTTCTTTGACTTTGAAGTAAGTCCTTCAAAAACCTGCGCTGTGCTGATTTCCGATGCCATGGAGATAAGAGCCTCTCTTCGGTCTGCTGGCTTCATAGAGTTGAAGAATAGCGGATTGGTCAGGAGTTTGAAAAGCTCCTCTTTGAAAAACTCCTCTACCTGCTTGCGGTAGTTGGATTCCAGTGTTACAGGGAATCCATCGATTTGATAAGCGGTAGTATGGCCTTTCAATACTCCCTCTTTGCTCCACAATTGCTTGTAGGTTCTCTGGAAGGTCTTAGACTCGCTATCAATCTGGAAGGCTGCAAACACCTCATGGTACACTTTCTCGATTGGATTGTTGTTAGCATCCAATGTCTTGATACCGAAGTCTGATCTTCCTAGACTGTCTTTTCCGAAGAAAAGGAACCAAACGCTGTCGAATACGGTGGTCTTACCGCTTGCGTTTTTGCCGTGAAGGAAGTTCTCACCTTCTTGAAAATCCATTTCCAAAGACTTGATGCCTTTGAAGTGGGATAGTTTTAACTTTTTGAGTTCTACTTTCATTGTCCTGTTCGTTTAAATTGTTGTTGATTCTTTGATTAGGGTTTGAATTTTATCCCATAGCCATTCTGGAACCTGATTACTATCGTTTTCAATAGTCATTAGCAAATCCAGCATTTCAGGTGCTTTTGAGATTAGCATCCTGTCCATTTCCCATTGGATATTATTTTCTTGATATGGAATAGGGTTTTCAACCACTATGCGGATTGCGTCATTTGGACCTAGTGCGATGATTGATTCATCATCGAATACCCATTTCTCTTTTGTTCCTTTAAATTCGCTCATTGTCCTGTTCGTTATTTAAATTGTTTAATTTCCTTTTTTACCTGCGATTGGCTTTTCTGCCGTTTCAGGTAGTTATTCCCTCTCAGAAGTGGTTGAATCTTGTAATTTCCTAGCATCTGATGTTGCGATCTGAAGCTTTGCCCTCAGCTCGTTTCGGCTTTCTACAACCGCAACTAGCACGGTGAGGATTTTGTCATTTTCGCAGACCCCATTTAGTACAGCGTAGACGTTTTGCCTTTTAGGAAGCTCAGTTTCTGGTTGAGTTGATTCCCATATCTTGTCAAAGGCCCTTTTGTAGTGTCCAGGAAGAGCATTTTTCAGCTCCTCTAGGTCTTTAGCAGTAAATAGCTTTTTGTTATTTTCCATACGTTTATATTTTCTACCTTAGTGTTTACCAAATGTATATAAATAATTAGAAACGTAACATAAAAGAATTAAAAATAATTAAGAAAATATATAAATATCTGATAATTAAGGATAAAAATTATGGTGCAGGGGAATAAAAGCTGATTGAAAAAAATGCCTATAAACCAGAAGACCCAGCCAAAAGGCCGGGTCTGTTGAAAAGTTCGAACAGGACAATTCTAACTTAGCATTGTTAGCTTTCGCTAACGACTCAAATATAACTCATTTTTATCAAACACTTACACTTTTTTTCGGAATGCCCTGATAATCCTAAACACAATATAGGAAAGGATGACTAGGCCAAATAATACCAAGCCTGTTTTGAAAAACTTCCAAGCCCGTTGAAAAAGATTCTCTCTCTCCCTAATTACAATTCTTTCAAATTCCGTCCTTAGCAATTCCCTTTCCTCAATCATGACGGTGATCATTCTTTCCTGTTGATCGCATACAGCCATCAAATTGCCCAGGCTGTCAATCAAGATACCGGCCCTCATCTTTGTGTCCGGATCTTCCCTATATAAAGTTCGCTCGATTATTTTTGGATCCACACCTGAGCGGATCATTTTTGCCAAACTGTCTATATTTATTTTAAAGCTCTCTCCGGAAGTTCCAGGCACTAGCACCTCTTTTTCAACTGTTCGGAAAATAACAGAGTCACGAACTATCCTTTCGCTCTGCAGAACTTTTGGGGCACTGCAACCAGCCATTAAAACTGCGAGTATTATTATCTTGACGTAATCCATCTGAATGCTTTTAAGGTTTGCTCAATCCTATCGTCCAGCCCATTCCTGCCACCATTAATAAGAATACTAACCTTTTCTATTGTTTCCTCTTTCATGTCAATACAGGCCTTAAAAATGTTATTTTCATCAAAGAAAAACTTAGCACTTTCTAAGGTATACTTTGCAGCAACCAAATCAGGGTTGGATAATATTAAAGGATCTCCAATTATTTTAGAAAAATCAGTATAATTATTTCTGCCTGTCAACTGTATAACTCCTCGTCCTCTAAATCTGTATCCGTCTCCAGACTGTGTTGAGCCATTGCCCATCCTGTTTGCATAAACCACATTTGCAATTTCTTTGGGCTTATTAGCATACTCACTAGCCAACATTTTTAAGTTAGCTTTCCCCTGACTTCTGTCAACAATTTTTTGTTCCTTGGTTGTAAAATACTTCCCAAAGATTTTTAGTAGACCATCTTCGCTATAATTTAGGTTTTCCTCCATTACTGAAAAACCTACGCTCTCGTGCCAACACTGTCCGATAAAATGCGCACCTGCCACTGGGTTTAGCTTAAAAAAATCAACCATCGCTTTAGCAGATTTTGGGCCAAAATTTCCATCTTGAATTGCCCCTATTTTTTTCTGTATTGTTTTTGTAGGATCCATATCTTTTTAGTCTTCTCTGTTTTCGCTTTTACTTTCTTTTTTTTTATTTAAAAACCTAATCAAAAACTTTTTAGGATTGACAAAACTGTCGATCATTTCAAATTGTTCTTTTGTGATAAAATTAAGATCTCTAGCATTTTCAACGCTTGAATATATAATTGAAAGGCAGAAAACTAAAAAAAGACCCTCAATAAATACTTTTTGTATTATAACTGGAGAAACTAAATGTAAGTTATAAGTTATCGCAATAAACCAAGTCATCACAATAAACCGAATTGCTGACCTGTTAAGCTTTGCATAGCTTATACGCTCCCCCTTATTTATGATTGAATTTGCTAGTCCAAGTGCAAAATCTCCTACTGAAATGATTGCCAGTAACCATATTCCTGCGCTTGGCGAATATATATAGCTATTAATACCTATGTCCAACTCGATAAAAATATAAGCAATACAGGAAAAGGAGGTTGCATAGACATGAATCATTGCAAGCTTAATTTTAAGCGCAAAAACAGCCTGAATTAACTCAGCAATTGATTCATACCCTATTACTTTGAACATTTTATATTTTACTTGCTTGAATAAAGAAATCATCTGTTTGGTCTTCGGTCATTTCTAGCATAGCTGCCATAGCTGCGATGTGTTCATTGTCTCTATCCCAACTAAGAGCATATTCCCAGAAGATTATTAGTGCTTCGTTACTTGAATATTCAATAGAGGCTTTTACGGTTGACAATAATCCCATCTTTAGGAGCATCATTCGCCCCTGAGCTGGTGTGATTGAG
>Ga0222711_1000030_pt1 | contig 41883 bp, 38 predicted proteins | sample AntAcemetage1699_FD_179814 | JGI IMG/M metagenome (GOLD analysis project Ga0222711, IMG submission 179814) | Saline water microbial communities from Ace Lake, Antarctica - #1699 | ecosystem: Environmental > Aquatic > Non-marine Saline and Alkaline > Saline | place: Antarctica: Ace Lake...
TTCATTGTAAGTCTTGTTTATTTCCATCGCTATTTTTTTAATTTAACTACTTACAACAATAGCTATACGGCATTAAAATGACCGCATAGCCGTAGCCGTTGTGCGTAATGTTAATCATACAGCATCACCTCACCATCTATGTAGTCATAGCTACCGCTTCTACCAAGCACCCAAAAAAGACAGCTTACATCCTTTTCATAGTCCTTTCTTACTTGTTCATTCCCACACTCTCTTGCGTGTTCTAAACCTGCAATAGCCATACGCAGTCTTTCTTCTATCTCAGAAACACTACGCACAACAACAGGTATATGTAATTGCTCGTTCTCGTTTCCATTTGACGTTATTTCTTCGTTCATAATATTGTTTTTTAATTTAATTCTAGTTAATTATTTCGCAACTACACATACCCCAAACGTTGGTGGCAATTATGAAACCGCCACCAAACTTGCTTTTAGGAATTTGATTGCCTCGTTTAGGTTATTAGTCCAAAGGACATCATCATGTCCGCGAACTAAGTACTTTGCTTGAGCCCAATGGTTTTCTCCCCACTCGGCATACACTTCAATGTCTAATTTATACATAAGTCAAAAATTAACTGCTGCCAACAATATATAACCGACAATAGGCACAGGCAGCGTTTGTGCTTTGGTCGGGGTTTTGTCAAGTGTGCCTACTGCGGTTATACTAAACATTACCCATACGCTCCGGCCGAGCCGCTAGCTAGGTGTTAGGGTGCATTTGCCAACGCACCCATAAAGTCAGGTGATTGCTTCATTAAGTCGAGCGCAATCATCTCAGATAGTTTTTTATGTACCAACTTAAATATTTCTTCATTTCCAAAACCAAAATATAATTTTGATAATTCATTACGCCATTCAAATCCATCTACAAAATCAGAAATTAGAGTTTCAAAACCATTCAACTCAAATTTTACGTGAAAGTGCATTCTATTCATTACAATATCATCTTGGTAATAAATTGCAATAGCCTTTAAATGGTTTTGTTCAATAAGCAATTCTACGCTTTTGTCAGTAGGTGCTCTATGTTCATTTACTGTTACACTTTTTTCGTAAGGCACACTTACTGTTTTTGTGTGGTGATGATGTGTTGTAGATAATAATCCCATTTTAAATTAATTTTGTTGCCAACGCTCAAAAACGAAACGCTAACAATGTGTACAAAAAATAGCCTAATTAAGTTTTGTAATAATTACGAACGTCCGTGTATGGGCTACTTTTCATACACTCGTCGTTATAAAACAATTACTTGGGTTAGGAATCGAACCTAAATCTCCTTCTTGCGGTCGGGCTTTACCTACCTTTGCGAGGCGGTACTTAATTACCATTTACATTAAGCTACCCAAGTAAAAGTTTATAACACTATTTATATTTCATATTTTTTCGTTCCTCTAAAATCCGCAACATAGATTAACCATTACCCACCTATCGGGCACTATCCAACACCAGGAGGATTGAAACGGATTCCAGATGAAGTAGCAGGTCGCGTTTTCTTTAGCGAAATTAGATGCTCCCATAAATGATAAAGATAGGTGAATGAATAGAGAATAAAAACCCCGAGGCCACCACTCATCGAGTGGGGACCAAGAGGCTTTACCTAATCACGATTCTTGGGGAGGTGTGATACATACTCCCAGCGCCCGGACTCGTCGAAGATAATGGTGACGAGATCTTCCCGGCGTATGTTTTTGGCGACGGAGTCTGCCACGATCACCTTCACAAACATTGGCGAAACGCTTGACTCCAGTTCAATCATACTTTCGTACAGGTCGTGAGGCCACACCCCATAGACACTTAGCGTGTCCATTAGGGGGCCATCCATTCGATCTAGCGAGGTTTCCCCGCACGACCCACACTGAGCCATGCCGAACAGGACGAAGGTCGTCAGGAAACCAAATAGGGCTTGCTTAATCATTAATTTAGAGTTAGGTAATTTTCAAACTTCTCTTGGTCAAAGTTAAGGGATACTATCCCCTGGATCCAAGAGCTCTCAACCACGGCTTCGAACACCTGATCCTCCCATTCTGAAATCTTGGGGTCGTCGTGTTCATCCAATGATTGCTCCAGCCAGCACCAATATCTAATCAAGAATTGGCGCTGGGCTGGTTTTACTGAAGGGTGATGGTGATTATACCATCCCCTTCTCGTGCCACTTTGTAGCACTTTAGCACCCCATATTGAGATACCCGTAGGTCGTGTTGGTCCCTCATTGGAGTTTCCCAGTCTGCCGCTGTGGGGGCTTCTGGGTTGAATTGCTTTTCCCAGACCAGAATGGCCACGCTTGGGAGAGTGTCGCCCTCTTTTGAGAATGAGATTTTCTCAAAAATAACTACGGAGGGCTCACCCAACGACATCGAGGCCTTCCGTCCGTCGATGAGGGTGTCCACCCAGTCCTGCTCACCAATGGTGATTGTTTTGCAGGTTTTCTGGTATGTGATCCTCATGTCGAGGGAGGACACGACATCCAGCCCAACGTTGGCCTCATGTCCTTTTGGGGAGAAATCGCCGCACCACTTGTTTGGTCTTTCGCTGGGGAGTAGCGATGGAGAGCAGGCGGCAATTGCGAATGCCGCGAAGAAAGAAAGATACTTCATAGATGAATTGGTTAAAAACCCTGCTGCTTTAACCATCGGCTAAATGAAGCAGGGCCTGCTTTACGCTCCCCAGATGCCGAGGAGGTATTTGGCTCTTGCCTTTACCTCCTCAGTTTTGAGGAGTGGAATTTCCTGGGGATCAATCCCCAGGTTTTTGCAGGCATCCTCAAGTGCGAGGATGTGCAGATTTGCTTGGGCCTGAATGGCCTGAATTGTTGTCATAATTATTGATTTAAGAATAAAAACCCTGCTTACCTCAGTCATCGACGAGGCAGGCAGGGCCGAGGGGGATCGGAGTGGCTACTTGTTATCGAGCCAAATCTGCTGGCCTGCTGCTTCGAAGCCCGTGGGAGAAGCGTTGTTCAGGTACTTTTCCAGGAACTGGAGGGATTGCTCAGAAAAAAGAGGATTGTCTGCCATGTGATCGTAACGTAATTAATCGGGTGCAAATGTAGAAATAATTCGCACAATCTACATGACCGCATGCACACGAAGAATCAGACAGGAGCCCTCTGGAACGGCTGCCTGCTTCCAGGGTTCTCCAAAACCGGAATTTCCCTCACTGTTGCGTCGCGCAGCCTCTTTTTATTTAGTCGCCAGGTAAGCAGTGGGGAACATTCGCTTCATCCGTTGGTCGATGTCCCTGACCGTCACCACCCCATCGCGGTTGTCATCGAGGCCGATGTTCATTTTGTACTGCTTACTGGGCTGGGCAAACAGGCCATAGCAAAGGTCTTGACCGACGGCACGGGGGTACAAAATCGCTAGATAGAGATCGCGCAGCGAGTCAAATTCCCCGTATCGCTCGCGTACGGTCTGGAGGTATTCCTTGACCAGGTCCAATTGGACGTGGGCGGGCATGCGCCGAATGTCAGACATATAATATTTGGTGCCCAAGCGGGCGTTCAGCTCTTGGACCGTGGGGACCATAAATTGAATCAACCCCGTGGCACCGCTACCGCGCAAATTTTGAATGCTAGGGTCAAATTTTGACTCCAAATACATCACCGACATCAGCCATTCTGGCGGAATGTCGAGCGACTGAGAAATGTGCCTTACCTTAAACTCAAAGGCATTGACATCAGTGATGTAGTAATTGGCCTTCTCCATCAAGTACAGGGGCTCCTCTTTAACGTCCGCAATCAGGGTATGACCACTGCTGCTGCGCTCCGAGAGGAGATAGGTGCTCAAGTTGGTGACCACCATGAGCACAACGACCCCGGTGAGGAGACGCCAATTGATGTTGCTGACCTGATATGCCGGTCGGGAGGAAACCAGGTAAAACCCCCGCGTTTGGTCCATGGTGTATTTGGGGCCTGAGATATGCATAGTTGCTTGCTTGATCATAGTTGCTAGGATCTGAAAGAGTTTGGCTAGCTCTATAAGCAAAAATGCTACAAATATGAGAGCTTTGCAAGCGTACCGAAGGAAAAGGGCCAGAATAGTTGCTAACCAGCAGACCTACAAAGTCGAGTCACTCTTCCGGTACGGCATCAACCAGATCGCACAGCATTGTCGAGACTGGACCGACTGCTTGCGCTTTTTGATAGACAACATCAGACGCGCCAAAGCCCAATACCAGAGCCCCGATTCCATAATTGTCTAGGAGTATGATGCTCCCATAAATGAATAGGTGAATTGAATAGAGATTAAAAACCCACAAGAAACTCTAATTTAGAGGTTTGTTGCGGGCTGAAAGGCGGGAACCGGCTTAGTTGTGGTTGCCGGTTTGCGTAATGACGCAACCTCCCTTTCGGGTGCATACCATCCGAGACTCGCTAATTTGCGTCCCAGCCACAGGGGCTGGGACGAACCAACTTGATAAAGGGTACTTCTCCAGAAACCCTTTAGCCCCGTTCAAATAACGGTGGGCATGATGGCTTTTGGCCTTCTCCCACAAGTGGGAGGCTTGCAGGCCTCTTGCGGCAGCCTTTCCGGAGCTGCTGGCTAGGTCAATAGCTTTATAGGCTATTGTCAGCCCTATTAAAGAATCGGCCAAGGAGGGGCTGATCCCCTCGTTCTTGGCCATCCGTCTGCTTGCCTTGTCGACATCCTGCCCGAAGGCGGTGGTGGACATGGTAATAGCGGTAACAGCGAAAACAACGAGTGTGGGCAATAACTTCATAACTTAGTTGAATTGGTGAATTAAAAACCCTGCTTACCTCAGTCATCGACGAGGCAGGCAGGGCCATTTCCTGCTTGGTCCCTGAATCAATCAGGCCGATCGTCATGAGCGGTTGAACATGGGCCAAGCCAGGAGGGTGAATCGTCGCCCTCCTGGGCGATTACTGGGTGATCTCCCTGGTGGATCATGACCCTTTTGGCCAGCCATCCATCGAGCTCAATGACAAGGCCCTCTGCCTCAATCACTGATGTCATCCCTGTCCGGAGTCGGACTTGGCTGCGTAGCCACGTGGGAAGCTGAGCAGGGGCAGGCAGCTCGTAAATGCGCCATTTCTGCTCGTCGCCCTCTGCCTGAAAAGTGTGGTATTCCATATCCACGACTAGCTTTTCGGCAAACAGATTGGCTTGGGCCTGAATTGTTGTCATAATGTCATAATTATTGATTTAAGATTAAAAACCCACAACAAACCCTAATTTAGAGGTTTGTTGTGGGCGCTATTAGAATTCGATGTGATACCCTTCTTCGAGGAGGGGAATCTAGGCCAGCTTTTTATTCGCTGACCCCGAAATCTTTAGGCATTGGCCTTGCGTTTCGAGCGTTCCATCTCGCCAACGCCTTCAAGTATTCCCTCTGTCCTATCGAGTCTTGCCACCCAGACTTCTCTCTTGTAAAGCATATCGTAAACCCGTAGTGCCTTGGGTCGGGCCTTAAGTCGGGTTTTGGGTCAGGGCGATCCACGTAATACCCTTCTCGAATAAGGGAATCCGGGTCAGCCACTACGACTAGGGGTAGCCTATCTCTCCCAAAGAAGAGTTCCCCTGGCGATGGGCACTCTTCTTCCATGTTGCAGATTTCTGCAAACCAACCTCCCTCCGGGGTTCTTCGAAACCCCGCTTTGAGGTTGGCCGGAGGAGCCGAATCCACGGGGGGGTGGGTCGCCCCCCAATGAAATGTTCCCCCCTCCTGTTTGTATATTCTGAAGGGTTGCCCTTCAGAATAGATGATCCCCCCTCCACTGTTTAAGTGAAGGTAGTGCGCCAACAGGGGGTAAAATCCCCCTTTTAAGTCTATCGCTTGATACATATATTTATGTATCGTTTCGTCGTCTTCGGTCGCCTCGCAGAGGGCTTCCGCAAAGGCGCGGTCCATGGCCTGTATGGTTTTCAATTGGGATTCACTGAATTCACTTTCTTCTAGTTCCTTCATTGTATATGAAGGAGCTGTACTTACAATAAGGGCGACCTTGTCGCCCTCAATCCTTCTGAGGATGAATTTCCGATCCTTTTTCGAGAGGATCCACAAAACCCGCCACTTGCCCTCTACCTCGTAGAGGCTCTCATTTGCTGGGATCGTTACCTCGCCATCAGTGGCGATTAGGTATTCATCGCCACTGTTAATTGTGAATGAGCTTAATGCTTTCATAATCTTGATAAATGATTAAGGTTTTAAGATAAAAACCCTGCTTACCTCAGTCATCGACGAGGCAGGCAGGGCTACGGGTGTTTACTTAGGCAGGGCCTGCTTGATCAGGTTCCAAGACCCCTTCCACTTTGTTGTCTCCCAGTCAACCCTGACGTGATCCAACTCCCCTGCGATGGGGGAGTCGGCGAAGTATATCCTGGGAGGCACCCCTGGCCAGAGCTTTTCAAAGCCCTTTACTGGGCTTTGGTAGCTCATCCACAGGCTCCACCCCTTGTTTTCTAGGACTGCTGGGAGCCTCCAGCAGTCTAGCGTTTTGCGCCCTTCGTCTTCGACTCGAATTAAATCGAGTCTAGCTTCTAGGTAGCCCGATAGGCTACCTCTGTATAGGGTTGACTCCACCTTTGCGGTGGAGAAAATTTCATCCCATTCGAGGGCCGGTATGAATGGGGATGCCCCTAGGCCCATAAAGGCCCCTTCGTACAGAACCTTCATTCCTCCCCTCGCGGGGGTGAAGGTATAACTAGAGTTCCGAGGGGTGGTAATCACCCACGATTCCCCCGTTTTGTAGGCCATCGCTGGCCCACTTTCTTCGTTTCCCTCTGCCTTGTATATCGACAAGCAGGGCTCCCCCTGCTTATATCCAGGGACGCGAAATCCGTACGGCGGTCTTTCTTTGTTGATACACCACAAAGAGCGAAATGAGGCCTCAATGGCCTCGATCACGGTAGAGGTCATAAATGATACTTTCATAATCTTGAAATGATTAAGGTGATTAGAGATAAAAACCCGCTACAAGCGCTACAAGCGCCACGTAACGGGCCATAAGATAGATACAAGCAGATACATAAGCTCACACGTTTAAAGCCATTCTTGATAACGTGTTCGCTTTGTGAGGCATATCGGCTTGTTCTGCGATATGCCCGTATGCCCGACGCTGCCCGTGCCCATCGCCACGGGCCTCCCCTGTCCTGTACCTTTTCACCAAATTAGATTGATTTGGTGTAAAGGTGAAACGTGGTGTGTGTGGGTAAAGAGGTAGGGGATTACCCCAACACACTATCGACACACGCACAATTTTGTAGCTAACTTCAGCGTAAGTTCCACTGAATCAGCTACTTAATCATGCTGGTCATTAAAAGCGTATTCAAGAATCGCATCTGCATCGACCGAATGCATAGCGGTAGGAAGGTTTATCCTACTTGCCCAATCCTTGAACGCTGCTCCCTTGCGGGAGCGGTCAAAGTATTCAAATTGCAACTAATAAGTTACGTAGAATGTAACGAATGCATCACACCGGTATCAGAAATGCCGGGAAAACATCCATGCATAGTAACGAATTAGTTGCATGCCCTATGAGCGTGGGTTATCACGTCCCAGCTATCTAGGTGTTTTTCCCTATCTAGATTTGGCCATCCCTATATTGACTGGATGTTGTCCAGCTTTCCAGGTTACGGCTCTCGCTCGTAATACGTCAGAGAACGTGTTAGCCGTCGTTTGTGGCTGACCTCAACATAGGTAGCATATCCAGGGGAAAAGCCAAATTGCCTGGCACAAATGACACCATTTGTGATACCTTATATCCGACATTCCCCACCCTCAAGTCGGGACGAGATAATATTTCTGGACATGACTTCCGACGAGCTTCATGATCTTGATGTGTATCGGCTTGAGGTTGATAACGAGCTGCTGACCAGTACTTTGAATACTCAAGAGATGAATGCCAGCAAAAAGCTGGAACACCCATCTGGCCGTGGGGTTCTGCACCTCTTTACCGACCTGATTGGGCAGGGTCTGTTGTTGGTCTTTGAGTTGTTGCACCTGGTCATATTCCTTTTGCGTTTTTTTGGCATAAGACCTGGCCAGGGTTTTCAGTTCTCGGGCCTCGGCCTGCGCCGAGTGGATCAGGAGCCATCTTTGGGCCACGCCGCCGTAAGTCTGTTCTCGGAGTTCGTACTGGTATCCTGGAGCCAGCGGTTGCCAGGCCGGATCAGCCGAGGCGACCGACTTCTTGCACAGTCCCAGGGTTTCAGGTACGCGACTGATCCACTTTTGGCCGCTTCCAAGCAGGGTAATCGTTTCCTCGGTGTAGCCAGCGCTGTCCATCACCAGGTAGGCCAGTTCATAAGCGTGGTTGAGATGATCGATGTGCGTGTCGATGGTCTGCCGAAACTGCTTGCTATCGTTGCTGTTGCCACTGAGCGCTTCCATGTGCAGGGGAATCCCCGCCCGATTTTCTACGATCAGGTTGAGCACTACCTGATTGAGGTCTGGGCGGTGGTCCCGGCTGTAGCCCTTGGTCAGATGTATCACCTTCGCATCTTCTCCGGGCGGATCATCCGCGTTGTACTGCCCATCGAGGATGATCCGCCCGATTTTCTACGATCAGGTTGAGCACTACCTGATTGAGGTCTGGGAGGTGGTCCCGGCTGTAGCCCTTGGTCAGATGTATCACCTTCGCATCTTCTCCGGGCGGATCATCCGCGTTGTACTGCCCATCGAGGTGAAAACTGGTAATGTCCATGTGGCCAAAACGGCCCTCAAGCCCTAAGCGCGCACAAATCCCAGGAGCAAGCTGCGCAAACAACTCCGTGGTCCCATATTCATGGAGCGAATCCAGGACACGCCCCAACACGCTGTCATTCAGCATCGAGGCGCTAACCCCAGCGCCAATCAACTGCTCTGCTGGATACCGCTCGAAAAACGAACTCACTTGGTAGAGTGCTCGCTGGGTAAATCCCAGCCCGTTCAAAATTAGAGCCTTACAGACTTGGCCGATGCTCACCAAGCGCTGATCGACATCCTGCCGAACCAGTTCGTCCAGTTTGCAGCCGATTCCCAACTCGTCTTTAAAGAGGCCATTTTAGCACAGCACCAGGCAAAACGTCGCAAAATGTGGATCGGAAACTGGAAAACAGCGGGAAAAATCGTCGTTTGCAGCGAATAAAGGCATGTACCCAAGGCGAAAATGTGGCCGGGGTGGGGGAAATGCGGGCCAGGATGTGCCGATATGAGTTAGTACCCTCTTCCCACACACATAAAATTTTCTGTGAAATATTCCCACCTTTTGGTACTTTGCATCCAATCACCATTAATCAAGCAACATGGCAAATTCAGAAACCGTGGACAAAGAGGTAGAGAGGATTATGGGCGTAATATCCTCTATGGCTAGAGAAGCCGTGGATGTTGCTATGGGCCCTACTACCCCTGGTGTGAATGCATGGGTTCCTATCAAAGACAGCATCCCCAGGGAATACGAATGCATCAATGGGATAGAGATGCCATTTGAAGCAAGGTATGCCACAGAGCGGGCACGGCTTACATAAGCGATGATACTGGGGATGAGGTAGAGATAACCCACTGGGTGTATGCCCTTGAGGCCCCTGAGCCAGTCAGACTTAACCCAATGACCAACAACGAAAAAGCCAGGAGAGCCTTTGAGGAGGCCCCGCAAACTAACCCACCAATAACTCTGGCCACACTTCACCTGGCAGCCAAGCAGCAAGTCTTCGACCAGGTGCTTGATGGTATGTTGGTCAAAAAGAAGTTGAGCGTTCTTCGCTGTTTGTCCTCCGATGAGGAGTTCCGGCATTTATTGGAAGGGTGCCCTTGGTTTACGTTAGTAGATTGTTGCTATGTAGCATCGGACCACGACAATTTTATAGGGCATCTCCATGACATATTCAGCAAATACTATCCTGGGAGTTGGATGCTGGTTTTAAAGGGGTTTTCGCGGGCACACGGTCTTACGCTTCTTCCTAACCTGCCGGATTATGCCATTGTATCACATCAGGAGATCGGAAAATATCTTCCCAGGATTGCCAAAGACTTATAGTTCTTCGCAGGCGTGGCCAGGTGGCCCATTGATAAATGACATTCCATGGATCACCTACTATTCAACACCAATCGGATAGTGGGTGATCTCTTTTTATTTTGAGAAAAAAGATCCATATTGTGGGCAAACATCAACTATTCAATAATGGAAAGCGAGAACGCATCAAATCTGATTTACAATGGGGGGAATACTCAAATCAAAAACTTGACCCCAGGGAAAGGATACCTGCCAATGGGTTCAAGCATCAATCGCGTTTGGGTAAAGGATGACAAGGGGAGAAAGCGCCCCTTCGCTTGGGGCAACTTCGAGATCTCGATACGCGAAAAAATGCAAAATCTTGTTGAAGAGCTTCACGAAAGCCATAAGAATGACTCTCGGGCAAAAGGGAAGGAATGTTACGAGATGCCAATGCAACAAGATTTGCCCCTTTCCATTGTGGCCAAGTCCGAAAGATCTGCTTTCCCAGATAGAAAGAAGCGCCCCTTTGTGTTAATGTCGCGCAAAACCTGGCCCAGGTGGATGCAGCTAGCTGTGTCTGCGCCAGGATTAGGGCTTTTAGTTTTTGTTACATTCATGGCCCTTGCCGCAATGGGGATGCTGCCGGGCCAATAACCAAGGAGGACAACGACATGACTTTTTTAGAATACTGCAAACTACCGCGAAGGATCAGGGGCTGGCTCACATCCAACAAGACGATGATGCCCATTACCGGCAAGAGCAAGAACATATGCTCCCTATACAGGAAAGATGGAATCAAGTCCCCCCAAGCTATGGCAAGCCTTGTTCTTGCAATAGAGGAAGCCCAGAATATGGGGATTGATACCAGGGGGGTAAATCCATACTCTCCATCATTGATGTTCTCCCAGGAGGAGATCGAGGAGCAACGAATCAGGATCAGGAAAACACTAAGAGAGTTTGTGAAATGAGTGATTATATCGCAAAGTATCCGCACATAGTAGTGAGGCCAGAATGCTGGAACGGTAGTTTGGAAACACTCATACAACTACCCGAGCTAAATTCACCTGTCCAGTTCGGTACGGTAGAGAGCGTGTATGAGGGCTACCAGTTCAAGCCTGGCGACTTTGTGTTCTGGAATCAGTTCCATGTGGCCCAGATCAATGGGGAAGCAATTGCACTGTTCGCCCCCCGGCCAGACATGACATATCGAGAAAGGACCAGGCTCCTTATGTTCGACACAATCCCAATCGGTAAAATCAAGGACGAAGTAAAAATTCTACAAATCAAAGAAATGCTTATGGAAGGCAGGCAGCACCAGATCAAAATAGACTACGCGAAAGATGTAGAGCTCAGGTGGGATAATGTTCTCGCCCTGGTTGAAAATAAACCAAAGAGCAACCTCATTCTTCCCAGCAGCGTGAAGAAAGGAAGGGAAGACATCAACATCGCGAAGGTTATCAACTTTGGCCCCCAGGCCGCAGAGGGCTTGCCAGAGGGCGCGTTATTCCCAGGGGCGATGGTAGCGGTCCCAAACCTGATTACGGGCTCCTCAGTGGTCCCATTTGGGATTGAGGAAAACGATAGCCAAACCCTGAGAATGTTCAGGGCAAGAAGTATCATGGGGATATACGATGAATCGGCAACCGAGCTGCCTTGGTTACCATCTCCCCACCGAACGCTTGCCAGGCTAGAATACCCTGGGTACGAACAAAGGGACATGCCCATCCCTGGGATGAAAGGGCTGTCCAAAGACTCAGTTGAAAAGCACTGGGTTCATCTTGAAACCGGACTTCCCGTAACCGGCAACCCGCCCAAGATGGTTGCCCGCGTCATCAGGTCTAACGCCGGACAAAAGACTCCAGCGATCCCAGAGGGGTACTACATGGAAGCATGGAGTCTTTTCTCTCACAAGGGGGAAATATCTCCTGACTGTACCGTCTTCGCTGGCGACAGGGTGAACATGGTCATCATGGTACCCACCGATAGGATCGGAATGGTTTACCCCCCAGGGGCAGAGGGACTATCGCTCCATCAAATACCAAAACTGGATGTGTCTAAATTCCAGCTATTCGCTGGAATGTGATGAACTAATTCGTTACATTGCAAACGTTTCATTGTTGTTGAATTAAGGGGGCGCTGCTTGGTAAAGCGGTTGTCCCCTTTTTCAGGATCACTATCAAGATATGCACAAGAGGCCAGTGTTATGGAAGTACCCCAGGGTTTACCAGGGGATGAAGTGGGAGGAAAAGGAAGGCTACCAGGTACCAAGGCTGGAGTCGGCCCCTGTGCGCCATAGTGAAAAAATGGCATGGAGCAAAAACAACTGGTCGCAAGAAGATGAGGACCAGTTAGGCAAACTGAGGGAAGCGGTAAGCAAGGACAAGGCCAGGTACACGGCAATCAAGGAAGGATCTGAGATAGCCAAGCAGCAAAGGATAGCGGATAACGAGTCTGCCATCAAGCTGCTTGAAGAAAGGAGGGCCCCGGTTACATCCTGGGAGACCTCCATGATCAGGAAGTGCTATTACGGATCCAAAGCTATGCTTGGCTCGCATTTTTTTTACTACAACTTTGGATATATAGAATCAATCAAAGGCGGTTCAACGGAAATTATTCTCCCAAATTATAGGCAGGTTGATAACCTGGTGTCCAGGGCGCTTGAAAGTGCAGTTGAGAATAAGAGGGGTGTCATATTTATTAAAAGGCGTCGGCTAGGAATGACTTGGCGAATGGTTGGGTTTGTTCTTTACACCATGCTATTTAAGCATGGTAGCGTATTTTTTACAACCCACTCTGAAACAGACATCAAAAAGTTTATATCCAGGGTAAAGAAAATGATTGAAAGGCTTCCAGACTTCTTGAAGCCCGAGGTGATTATCGCGAATAACTTATTGTCAATTGAGTTCAAGCCACCATCTAGGATAACTAGCGTACTGGGGCTCGACGAGTTAAAGATACCTTACGTATCCATCAACACGGCTGCACCAACCTCTCTCCCCAAATTTGAGGGTGGCGGCAAAGCTCTTTTTTTGGTGGACGAGGCCGGGCTTACCCCCAACCTGAGCGAGATATTGTCTGCTGGTAAACCCATGTTGGCCGGTGAGGACGGCATTAGCAGAGAGGGTGCCTTGTTTATTTTTGGGACAGTAGGAGACATGGCCACCAGCGGCGGAACCTTCAAGAAAATATGGAAGCAGCACAAGAGCCACAGGATTGATCAATTTTTCCTAAAGGCCCAATACGGGCACAAAATGGACAATGCTGGAAATGACTTGATGGAACTCTCAAATTCAATACTGGATGAGGAGATAGCATTGTTTGAGGAGGATGGTGCCATTCAAGAAAAGGCCAGGTTTGTCCAGCTATACCCCAGGACGATTGATGATGCTTTTATGTCTTCGAAGATCATGCATCCATGGCCTTCCGCCCAGATACAGATGGCCGAGGACGACATGGCGAAATGGGAGAAGGTTATCAAGTACGGACTCTTTAGGCGATCCCCAGAAGGCAAGGTGGAGTTCATGAGGCAAGAGCCCAATTTCCCACCAAAGGGCCATGTCGGGAACCAGGAAGGGACGCTTTGGCCCGGATACAATCAGATGGCAATCATAGAATCCCCTGTGGCTAGCAACTGGCTTTTCCCTTATGCAGCCGGGATGGACCCCACGCCATTCTACAAGAACGTAGGCAAAGGGCCCCAGATAAAGCACTCCGACCTATCCTTTGTGATCACCAAGAGGCATGAGTCTATAGGAGACCCTGGAGGGTACCCGGTTTGCCTTTACCATGGGAGGCCAGACCGAGTAACCGAGGTGTATGCGCAAGTGATACTGGCCTTAGAATATTACGACTGCAAAGTAAACGTTGAAAGAAACAAGGGGGGATCTGATGTGTATCAGTTCTTTGATGCCAATGGTAGGCTAGACTTACTTGCGTTTGGTACCGGCATAGCCAGCAAGTATTCCACCTCAGACAGAAACTACGGATTCGCCAACACGGAAAGGTGGTGGGCAAACATGATCTCGGTAGGAGAGAACTGGTGGACGAAATACCAGCATACCCCCGTACCTGTAATCCAAAGATTCGTAGATGAATCGTGGATGATAGGAGAGAAGGGAAAGAATACCGACCTTATGGTTGCATGGCTGGCGGCAGAGCAGTTGTCGATTGAATACACTGCCAGGGAGAATGGTTCTGACAAGAGGTACAAAGAGGAGCAAGATCAAGAATATAACCCCAACCCCTGGAGGTTTGGAAAGGACGGGATGCCTATCCATGTATCCAGAATGAACAGAAGATGAAAAAAGGAAACAGCGATTACAGCCGACTGGTCCCGGAAAGCCAGAAAGACGCCTCCTATCACAAGAGGCAGTACGATCAAGTGATCAACAGTGGAACATTGTCCACTCAAATCATAGGCCCCGTCAGCAAGAACTACAGCTTCTACCTCGGCCTGGATGCCGAAGATATGAAATCTGTACATAGAACTGTTCTCGTCGATAACAACGGGAATCCATTCCCTGTGTATCCTATCAACGCGAATGCCATTTCTGGGGCCATCAAGCACAAGGTGGGGAAAATCCTGCAAAGAAAATCAAGGATTACCGCCAGGGCCATCAACCCCGAAGCCATCAGCCGAAAGGAAGAAGGCAGGCTTGACATAGAAGCCGAGTTCAGGATGCTGCCTATTGACATGAAGATCCAGGACAATATAGGGATCGGCATGATCAGCGAAGATAGGCCAAAGACCAGGGACGAAACCGACACAGCAAAAAAGAACTATCGAGAAAAGGGGGAGCTGATATACGATCGGATACTTCGGTATCACAACAGGGTGTCCGAGATGGATCACGAGCGCCTGCTAATGTATGAAGCATCCCAGGTGGCCGGGATTACTCACGCATACGTTCATGCCGACAGGGGCTTCCCCGAGGTAGATCGACTTGAGCCAGATATGGTTCTATTAGATGCAGACTCGAACGACCCCCTATTTACAGATGCGAAATTCGTAGTGGTGATGAAGTACGAGCCCATTGAGAACATCGCCATGAAGTACGAAATGAGGGAGAGCGATTTGGAGAAGCTGTATAGCTACAGCAACAATAGCGGGTACGGGAGCATGAGACCAGTCCAAGCCATACCAGGCTTAGAGGGGGTGAACACACTAAGGACTATTGGCGGCACAAGCCACGCACTTGTCGTAAAGGCATTCTGGTATGACGTGGAAAAAAGGCGACTCGTAGAGAGCAAGGGGAAAAATGGATACACCCACGTTCATGATGAAGAGGATACAAAGAAGCCCAGGAAAGGCAGGGATGTAGTCGTTAGGTACGACAGGCAGCAAGTTCGCTACTGCACTGTCATAGCGGGCGAGTTTATCCCCCAGGAGGGATGGGGAAAGTACAAGAATGCATACAGGGAATACGGAGACCCCATGAAGACCCGGCTCCCTGTAGTTAGCTGGGCCCCAAACTGGAGGAACGGGAAGCTGACCAGTACCGTGCAAGAGCTCATACCGCTCCAGGCGATGATCGACAGATGCTGGATGATGGTCGATAAGGCCATGAGGAACGACCGTGGGAAGATACTCGCGAACGACGTAAGCCAAGTCCCAAAGGGAATGACCCACGAACAGCAGATGAATACTGCTGAGATTAGGGGGTACTTCCCGTACAACGGATCGGATTACATTACCCCTGGGAACTACCGGCAGTTAATATCTCTTGACTTGTCGCTTCCACCGGCAGTAGTAACCTATCTTGAAATAGCCTCACGGGCTCAGCTACAGATAGATCGGATGATCGGCCTTACCCAGTCTGAAAAGGGGGAGGCAAATATCCCTGGACAAAAAGTGGGAACCGTAAGGTCGTCAATACAGCAGAGCAGTGTTCAGCACAGATTCGAAACGAACATGTGGGATCGCTTTGAGGCCAGGGTAGCAGAGCAGGTGCTTGATCTGTTTCGTCCGATAATACTTGAAGACAAGGAACGATATGCTCACGTAATAGGCGATGATGGTGTCCAGTGGCTTTCCAGAAAGAAAAACTTTGACACAGAGGATTACGGGATTGACATTGAGGCAGACGACCTGGATCAAGATCGGGTAGCCACTATCCAGCAGACCATAGCAAATGCTATTCAGGGGAACCCATCCCTGATCGTATCTGGTATAGAGATGCTGGTGGAAGACAACTACAGGTCTAGCCTGGAGAAGCTAAGAGAAGTGTTGAGCAAGCAAAAGAATGAGGCTCAGCAGGCCCAGAGAACCCAGATGATGATGGAACAGCAAGCCAGGCAATCAGAGATGCAGGCGAGGGATCAGCAAGTCCAGCAGCAGAGGCAGGCGGATATGCAGAAAGTCCAAATGATGGAGGAGATGAGGGCGATGAGAGAGGAAAGGATTAAGAACCAGGACATCATGGGCAAGTTCTACATAACCCAAGAGCAAGGCAAGCAGGCTTTGGATCAAGCTCGCATGAGAGAGGCCGCGGAATACACCAAGCTAAACCGGGAGTATGATAGAAGGGAAGACATTGAAAGCCTGAAATCAGAAACAGACATTCAGATTGCAAGAATGAACAGGGCGAACAGGGAAAGTAACAATATGTGATACATATGTAAAATATTTACATAAATAAGGAATGTAATTGTTGCATATCCGTTCTTGATTCGTTACTATTGTTGATAGATTTCACAACCATCACACATACGAAATGGAAACCACTTCGCCCCAAAAGGAAACCTTGGCAGAAAAGAGGATTGCCGAGCTTTGCAAAAGCCTGCACGCCTTAGCGACTATTAGCCAAGATGAAGTTCAGGCGCTCAGCAAAGAGCAGACTATCGAGATCACCCAGAAAAGGTTTGACGGGAAAAAGGCTCAGCAAGTTGCTGCTCGTATTCTTGCCAGCCCCTCTTACAGGGCCAGGTACAGGAACGATATGCCTGCATACGACGGGGGCCAGGTGGACAATTCCTCGAATGAAAAGGCGGAAGCAGAAGCCAAGGCAGCAGCGGAGGCCAAGCTGAATGCAGAGGCCAAGGCAGCCGCAGAAGCGGAAGCAGCAGCCCTCAATGCAGCGGTGGAAAATGAACCCAAGGCTGGCGACACAAATCAGCCCAAATAAGACTGAAGATGGCAAAGGATCTTTTCGAAGCAATGTCTGATCATGTGAAGAGCAATCGCCCACCCGTTAATGGTGAGGGCGGCGCTACCGAGCGTGGTCAAGCCGAAGATAAATCCGAACCCCTTGGAGGAGGTGTTCAGGAAGCAAAAGCACAAGAATCGGAATCGAGGCAAACTCGTGATCCGGGAATCAAAAACGAGCCCGCCACTGGAGATCAGCAAAGGGCTCCAGAATCCCCATTTGGGGGTAATGATCAGCAAGACACAACCGGAGCCGAAGGCGGCTCCAATGCCCCCCAGGAGTCAAGCCAGCCCGAAGAAGACGGATGGGATCTTGCCCTTGGCGGCGATAACCCATTTTCAGAACAAAAGCCTTCGTCCGGCGACCCTATTGAGTCGGTGGACCAGCTCCTCTCTCTTCCTATGAGCGAAGAGCTGAAGGCTAAACTTCAGCAACAGTTTCAATCAAACCCTAAAGAAGCAGGCAAGCCGTTCGATGGGGTACCAGATGAGGTGGTTTCTGAAATAGACAGGGCCGTGAAAGTCGGCCTACTCTCACAAGATCAGCTTGAGAAAGGATTTGATCCCAGGACCGGACACGAGTCCATGGTCATTGGTGATTCTTCGGGCGATACTGCCAAAAAGTATGCAGAGTATTTCTTCCAGGGAGAAGGGCAAAGGCGAGGTTTATCGGGGCAAGCCCTGAAGGACTACGTTTCTGGGCAACTGGATGATAACGAAGACAACTTGCTGCAATTCGCCCGACATGAAGCCAAAATGTGGGACCATCAGGCGCAGGAGATTGTAGGAAACTTGCACCATGCCAGGGAGAAATCCCAGCAAAACCGGAAGAATGAGCAAGAGCGACAAGTTCGCGAGCGGCAGGATTTCCGAGAAAGCATGATCAGGGATCTGCGGGGGCTCGACAAGGTTCCAGGCACTACATCTGAGATGCCAGACAAAATGAAAAACGCTATCTATCAGATAGCAACGAATCCGCAATCATTTGCAAACAAGCTGGTCGAAGACCTGCGAAACCCACAGCTTTTTGAAAAAACTATTCGACGCTTGGCCTATGCCATAAGTGCAGACGACCTTATGAGAGATGCTCAAACCGATGCATCTGCGCAGACCAAGAGGGAAATGGTTGACCGGGCATCCAACCCCGGCGAAAAAGCGATAACATCTCCGGCAAGGCACAGGGAAAACCGACCAGCTACTGTAAAGGAGCTTGGGGATGATTTCTTTGGAGCCAGGATTCCTGGATGGAAATAGGCGTTTGCAGGTATTACGTCCTTACACCACATCTAAAAAGAACACACAATGCCTATTCAAGGGCCTACTGATTTTTCGACCCTGGATCAAAACAGGGCGTATTACAACAAGCAGGGAGAAGTGGGGAGCACCCAACTCCGAACCGGCCAGCCAGATTTCCTTTTCTCAAGCGGTTTCACCGTAGAGGAAGTGGAACTCTCGATAATGTGGAAGTATTGGGATGAGCAGCAAAATTATTTGCTCCACGTCTTCATGCGCTGGTTTGATGCCCGTATGTTCCCCGTTGCCGACGAAAAGTTTGGCTGGTGGGAGCATGGCAAGACCCGCATAGGCTTGCCCGTTGCCGACCTTACCGCCGTTGGTTCCACACTGATCACTGTTGTTGACTCAAGGGAAAAGCAATACTACAGGTTGAAAGACCAACTGGTCATCGGTAACAACGGTGGCGTTTCCGGTATCATCGTCTCTATCGGGGGATCATCGGTTGCCTGGGAATACACCATGCGGAAAATGGGTGGCGGCATCTGGAATGCTGGAGACATTATTGTAGGCGACATCATGGGCTATAGCTCGAACTCCCATGGAGAGGGCGAAGGCCACGGTGTCGGTCGCAAGTGGTCTCCAGAGGAAAGGACTGGATTCCTGTCCCTGGTTAAGGAGCAGTGCGAGCATACTGGCCACGCCGGAGCTACCGACTCCATCTTCATGGACATGCCAGGAGGTGGACAAGCCTGGGTTGATCACAACATCTTCCTCACCATCAAGGAGTTCTACAAGTCAAGGGAGAACGCCCTGGCTATGCACGACGAGAACACCGGCGCAGATGGCAACCCAGTCTCCACCAAAGGTGTAGTGAATTGCATCTTGGACGAGGCTGCCAACCCGGTTCTGTACCTAGGTAGCCCAGACTCTCAGGTTCTGGAAGACCTCATCGCGTCCTTCAACAGCGTGAATAACGCCAAAGAGTTCCTGATCCTGGCTGGGCAGACGGCTTACAACGATCTGCAAACCAGCATCCGCGAGGATCATCTTCAAGGAAACGCGACCTACACCGGAACCGGAAACAGCGTTTTTGGCGAGAACTTGAGGCTTGCCCTGGGAATCGACTCCTACTCTATTTTCGGAAGGACCGTCCACCTGTCCCACTACCGGCAGTTCGACAACCCTGACGAGATGGGTGAAATCGCTGGCGGCCCAACCGCAGCGAACATCGACTACTCGAATTTTTTCCTGGTTATAAACCTGCGGACTTCGAGCGACATCACCGAAACCCGCGCCGCTGGTCGCACTGGGGATACCAATGTACCCCTGATCAGCTACATGTACATGAAGAATGGCAAGGGCAATCGAGCCTTCTTCTACGCCACCCTGAAGGGTAACACCGGGATGCACAACGGCTACGAATTTGGCCAGACCTCTGATGGAGATGCTGGCGGATTTAAAGCCTATGCCAACCCTGTTGCCACAGACCTTGACGTTGACAGGTTCCTTATGGCCTCTCACGTAGGAGTGAGGATGCCTATGGTGGATGTTAGCCACACGTTTGGGCGAGCTATTGGATAAGTCTATTGGCCTGGGGAAAATCCCAGGCCACAATCTTCACCATATGAGTAGTAACGAGAAGCACAAAATCCCATTTGTAAAATTCAGCCGAACCGGCAAGGCCATTCAAAAAGGTGCCCTACCTTTCCCCAGAGGGGGATTTGAAGGCATTGATGGAAAATGGTATGACCCTCCAAGGAGCAGGGCCAAGAAGCCAAATGGCGACCCCCAGTTCGATTTGAGCAAGTGGGGATTCAAGACAAGAACCTCTTACTCACTTGAGCTTGACCCCAACACTAAGTCCGGGGCCTACCTCATTGAGGCATGGCGAAACTTCCCCATGTGTACCAGTAACCCTGTGTATCAGTCGGAAGAGTCCTACAAACATGCGTGGTACACAGAGGTAAACGAGGCCAAGCAAAACGAGCAAGAGGCGGATGTCATGGAGTCCATATTCGAAGCCGTGTCTCTTCTAAGGGAAAAGGTTGGAACGAAGGACAAGGCAGTCAAGAACGGAGAAGGTATTTTGTATAGCCTGATGGCTAGGCTTAATATCCAGGACAAGTTCTCTTACAGGGCCAACCATGATGCCGTATCTGGAAAAATCAGGATCAGCCCAGAGGAGGTTGCCCAGCATCTGAAAGACAACTCCTTGGAGGCAGAGTACAGGTTCAGAGAGCTTGTTGGTCTCGGGGTTCTTGGACAGGTTACGGGAAACCAGTATGCCTACTACTCAGGGCCAAAAGTAAAGGCCGACTCAATCGCATCTGGCGAAAAACCAGACACGAAGCCGAGCCACGCATGGATTGGGATTCTTAACCCTCACAGCAAGCGATACGATGATGCAGAGTTTGCGGAATGGAGAGATCGCTTAGAGTCTGCAAAACAAGTTTTTTGATGCTTCTTGATTCCCTCCAGGCCCCTCCAATTTGGAGGGGCCAATTATAATGAAGACCCAACATAGGCATGAACTCTGATCCATGGTTCTCTCAGATTCTTGAAATATTAAAAGAACTGCCCCAATTGAGAGCAGACATCGGATACATTAAGGAAACTCTTGCCCAAATCAACATGTTGATCGCGGAAAATCAAGCGGTCAGCAAGGCTGAAATGCGTGAGCTGAAGTCGGAAATTCATCTTATTCAAGAGAGGCTTCAAGTTGTGGAAAAATCCGACCTTCTTAATTTGGGGTATGAAACAAAGAGTCAAAAGAAGCTAAAAGATTTTGCTGTGAAGGTAGGCATCCTATCCGGCTTGTTTAGCCTGGCCGTAGCCCTGGGGGCAGCCGCTTACAAACTCTTCATCAACGCGCTATAATGCCTGCACAACTAGCCTCACCATCCAATTTCCAGGCAGTGGAGTCCCCTCCTGGAACCGTTACGCTTTCTTGGGGGGCGAACCCAGTATCCCTGTCCAATTTTGAGATAGAGTACAGGGAGCTTGCCTCTGATCCCTGGATGTTGCTAGTAGTAACGCCAGCGGTCGAAGCGTTTCAGAGCTCAGCAAGCTATGTAGATGTGGCTGGCCTTGCCCAAACCAGGAGGTACAGGGTCAGGGCCATAGGAGCCGGGAGAACCCCCTCTGACTGGAGCCCATCCGTTCTGGTAAATACGACATCGGTCTTAAACGTACAGCTATCCCTGACCACCTATGCGACAAGCGGATGCGACAGCATCAGCATCAGGGATGAGACCGGGGATGGGTATGATGAGGATTCGTTTCCGGTAAACATTTTTGTAGCTCATTACGAGCTATACGATGTCCAAGACAATCTCGTAACAAAGGCCACATTCCCTGTTATCACAAACCCTCAGTATTGGAGGGAAATCACATGGAGCCAATTCGACAATGGAAAGCCGCCAGAAGGGGTTTACATGATTCGATACTATGTGATGTGGGGGGATGTTGAGATAGGGAGGGCGGAGACGTACCTGGTGTTTGGATGTGAGCTGGAGGGCAGGATGCTCGACCTCGCCACGAAACTTGTGAAGGTGCAGACGGCATGTTGCGACCACGAACCAAAGCAGAACTTTGGATTTCTTGTTTCAGCTTATGAAATGGGACTTGTTGCCGCGCTAAAGGAAAAGAGCCACGATAAGGCCCAGAGGATATTCACCCACATCCAAAGACAACTTCACTGCTTGTGCTAAGTCTAAAAGACACATACCCCAGGCTTTCGGGCTCGTTGTCAAATCTCCCTCTGCTCACTCAAGCGGATATGGGGAACCGGCTACTTGCCGAAAGGATTGTGCTGAAGGTGCTCGATAAGTTTGATTGCGACTGGGTATGCCCGTGTGATTACAACACCATCACATATGCGGCAACCTTGGTGCGAGTGGCCTCTATGTACATATGGGGGGACAGCTACATAGATACAATCCTGGATGCCTCCCCGTCGGATGGGGTGGTTCTCTCAATACACTGGGAAGAAGTTGACCCGGTAAACCTTATTGCTAGGCAAGAAGGCGGAACCCTTGAAGAACTAAGGGATCGGCTTAATGCTGGATTTTCTAGTAAGAACTACCTCGTTTATGCCGTGATAATTGACGGCGTAATCAGGATAAGGGGTCAAGCCCAGTATGATGGGTACACTATCATACTGGATTATGACGGCGTGATAAGCGGCTACACAACATTGAATGAGGGCTTTTCTATTGGAGAGGTTTTGTCTGATGGCGTTAGGCCTAATGTTGCCTGCCTTCTTGACAGGGCTAGAACCATTCTTTTGGGTTGCGGGGTCGATGTGGATGAGGATACAGCCCTGATTGATATTTCCCCCAACAATGATCCTGGCAGCATCCCAGACTTGCCTGGCGACGGTGGGAGTGGGGCTACCCCATGGGTGGTAGAATTTGTGGAATTGCCAATAGCTGACCAGGCCCCCGTTGTCAACACTGGCGGAGATCAGATAGACCTGAACGGCAGGCCGTCCATAAGGGAGACAAGCTATCAGTGGATGCTATACGACAATGACAATGGCTCACTCATAGATCAAACCCCATTTGGCCCCGAGAACCAGGCGATCCCGAGTCCTTTGCTTATTCTTGGCAATTTTGATGACCCTTACGTTCTGAGGAATCAGCTATGGTCCGAGCTAGAAAAGACGCCCCCAGATGTTGGATTTGCCATGGCCATTAGCGGGGTGGACATAACCATATCTACCCCTATCCTGAATCCAGGTTTCTGTGTTGGGAGCCAATCCTTAATTGTCAATTACAGGATTTATATGCCTGACGGAGAGACGGTTATACATGAGGAGTTCGATGCGCAAAACTTGTTTACTGTCGATCTTTCCTCATTTGTCTTGCCTGGGCAAGCCCTTAACTTCTGGATTCATCAAGAGGTATCAAATCTTTGCGGCGGCACCGGGAAGATAGATCAAAGAATTATTGTTTCTAACCAGTCTTCTTCTGTCGGGGATCACGACGGGGACCACGATAACGATCATGAATAATGGCTAAGCAAAGAAGCATATTGCAGTCAGAGGCGCAGCAAAGGTACCTAACTGACTCCCCCAACAACATCACTGCCGCCAAGCAGAGGGCGCAGATGGCCGACCTGATAGCGGCTATGGAAAACGTCCTTGAAGGCGCGTCTAATCTCGTTTCAAACAGCGTGATGTTCGATAAGGCAAAGGGCTACCTGGGGTTTTTGACTGAAAGCCCCTCTACGGGAAACATAAACCTTGTGGGCAACAATGCGATACCAGGCGCTTGGGCATTCCTTAGGCACAGGGATGTTGAAGCAAACTTTTCGGTGAGCGGAGCAGACCTTCTGGTCCCAGGCGCTGCCTCTTGGAGGGATTTGTATAGGGATGGAGAGGATAATTACTTCCTTTTTCGATGCGTAAGCACAAGCCCATTTACAGTGTCGATGGAGTTTGTTGGGCCTAGCGCCAATCAGATCCCAGACGGCGGAACCTCGGGCCAGGTAATCACCCAAACCCCCGAAGGAGAATTGGTGTGGGCAGACCAGGAGGCTACTAGTAGTCTCCTGGAAACAGATAACTACCTTATCAGGGAGGCAAATGGGGTTTTGGAGATAGTCCGAACAACCGGAAGCAATGTCGTTTTGATGGAGATAGGCCCAACTAGTTTCTTTTTCAGAGACATTAACGGGCAAACGATTGAGACCTCAGACGCCCAGATTGAACTGGATTTTAACAACGTATTCCTACCACAGATTTCGATAGAAACGGATCCTACGCCAAACGCCTTATATCTGAGCGGGGGGACTATCCGGTACGCGCCGGTAGCAATACCCTACTCCCGGCTCACCGATGTTGACACATCCCAGCTAGCCATCGGTGATTTCATGGTGTGGAACGGCAGCGCGTGGGTGCCCAACAGCGCCTTCAGCAGCAGTAATGGAATACTGTCTGCCTGGTTCACATATGTAGCGGATGGCCTCACAGTAGATTTCACCGAAGCGACCCAAGGAACGCCCACGACCTGGGCCTGGGACTTCGGAGACGGCAACAGCTCATCTTTCCAAAACCCCACTCACACCTACGCATCCGCAGGCACCTACAAAGTCGAGCTCACGGTAACGGACGCCCAAGGAGCAGAATCATTTCAAACCCGAAACATTACTACAGCTTAATGAAAAAGATACTGTTATTTATTCTGCTCATCCAGGCCGCTGCATTTGCGCAGCCTGTTGAATTTTTCGGGGACTCCACCGGGGTCAACGAAAACCGAACGCCTGCTGCGGACACTGCACTGGTTTACAGTTCTCCAGGCCGAGACTTCCTATTCTTTCAGAATGCGAACTTCGTTCGCTACATCGTGGGCAGCTTCACAGATTGCCCGGTTCGCACACTTCCTGTTTCCATTAGTACCGGGAGCTGCCCTGACGGCAATTATGACCAGGTGCATTGGTTCGACTGCAATACTGACATTATTGATCTTACCGCCTTGGGGCCACTAGATAGCGTCAAGTTCTATCTTAGCCCAGGGGCAAGCCAGTTCAACTACCTGATTGTCAGTTCTCCAGGCGAGGACTGCAACATTGATTTCGGGTTGGCCTTCCGGGCTGACAGGTTCGAGGGAACGTTCTCGATCGAAAACAATGTGGAGTACATCCAGAACGGAACTATGCCTACCGCAGCAGATTCGCTCATGTGGGCCGTGGTGGTCCAGCAATCTTTGAACAAGCGACAAGGCGCATCTCTGCCTTACCAGGAGGATGTTACCAGCCTCACCGCTGATCAATTGATCGCCAATCAGAACGCTGATGGTAGCTACGCTGCCTACCTCCCAGGGGGTTTCAGCCCCGTTGATGACAACTCTGATGGGCGAGACCTCGATGATTTTAACTACGAGATCGAGAACAACTTCAGGTCATTCGGATGGGTCGTGGCGCGTGAGTTCTACCTTACAGGGCAGTTTCAGTATTTCCAATCAGTGATGCTGGCAATTCAGGGCGTGGCCACTAGGTGCGACCTAGGAGATTGCAAGGGCACAAAATTATCATGGACACCTGTAAAGGTCTGGGGACCAGAGGCGTACGCACACGCACTCGCCCTCATCGCACCAGGATGGGTGAGATGGCGAGACACCACAATCAACAACGGCGAAACCGTTGATGACATCATGCGCCGAAGCCTGCGCCACTATGGCGGTCTTGATCAGAACTGGAATGCCACGCTCATATCGGTGGCAGATACCAATATGACCGGGGAAATCGACAATGTAGTAGGCGCAAACGCCGCACAAAACGAAGCTAGCCAAGCACAAATTGCAGCTTCCGTTATCTATGCAAAGGGGAATAATTCCCTAATGCAGAAGACATATGGCAAGTTGTTTGGGCCGCTCGGGGCGTATGGGTTTGGCTGGGGGCTTACCTACGAGTCCACTACGAATCAGTACAATGACTTTGTAGGCTTCGGCCCTGGGGGTGCATTCCTGGCCCACAACGAAGCCGGTGCACAGTCGCAGCTACTGAAGTATCTACCAACCCTTGTTACAAACTCGGTGCGGTCATTTGAGATTTTCAACGCGAAACCAGACCTATATCCAATCCAAGAATTTATCCTGGAGCGCCTTACCGTTTCGCTAGAAAACGCATCCTTCGACGCCACGTCAAGGGCAAAGGGAACCGGCTTTCGAGCTGGGCGTGGCTACCTGAACCAAAAGTTCAATGGCTCGGGCCGCTTGGGCGGGGACATAGAAGACATCCTCGAAGTTGCGCCCTTTACCGCGAATCAGCGGGCCAGGCTAGAAGCAATCGCTTTCTACTGCTTAGGCGTGAACCGTCTCCCCGGTCAGCAGACCGTTCGCTACACCTGGTCCTCTGGGAAGCTACTGAGCGTGGGCGGAAATCTTAGCGGCTCCACGCCTGTAACCCATTATTACTCGGGCGTTACGGCTGGACGTGGCCGCTTCCCTGACCAGTTTGGCCCTGCTGTCTCCTACGTGGAGCAGGAGGCTGCTGGCGAACGAAATTTCAACAACGCCACCGCTTCGTTTTTCTACAATGAATCCGGCATCCTGTCATGGGGGCCTAGGGATTCTAGGGACATGGAAGGGCTAATCTCAAACTGGGCATACAGTGGGCCTGACGGCACGATGGTCCCCAATACCCAGGTAGGGATACCGCTTCAGGCCAATTCAAATAACACAACCTCGCTGAACGTAGAGCACGCAGGGGCCACCTTAGATAGCACTTATGGGTGTGTGGGCTGGCGCAAGCAGCGGCTTCTGTACGATCCGGTGGACGTGTACAGGTTTCGGGCCGAAATCCAGAACATTAGGACAGCGAACACGGGGCTATCCGACTGGATGGGCATGTCCGTGGACCTGTACGGAGACGCAACGGCTGAGTCCTCGCCCGCTGGTGCTGACATCAAGCTGAACACGGTAGAGTGGATACCAGACGACACCCTCTACATCGACCTCAATGGCTCCCCCTTCAAGTATGTACTTGGCTCAGGGAACCCGGCACCAGCGACCGTAACGGATTACTCGCACTGGCGTCCAACTCGCCCAGGCAGCGCCTACACTAGGGGATCGGGCGTTATCCTACTAGGTACATGGGACTTGTCCTGGGACAACGTGGACGGTAGGTATAGGGTCATGGCAGACCTGGGGGAAACCCCGAACGGTGTGGATGCGATCCGTATTCGGCTTTGGAACTGCACCCAGGCGGACGTAGAGAGGGTGAAGGACAGCCTCAGCCTATTCCTGAATTTCACTAATACCATCCAGACACAAGCTGTTACCTGGGTACCCGACAGCATACACATGGCAAGCATGTATTACGAAGACGGCATGACCGAGGCATTCGGGGACACCTTAGAAAGCACAGAGCCGGTCGCAGTGGTCATGAGGAAGGAGGGGAGCACCTATAAGACCGCGTATGGATGGGGTCGGTGGTATGACGCCCCGGCTGCAAGCATTACGGTAGGCGCAAACTTTTCGATGAATGGGGCCGCTCCTGTGTTCTCGGAGTTCTGGAAAGACGTGATCCCCGTAGATCGGATTTCGCCCGCTTTCAGTCGGCCTGCGGGACTGTATTACGGGGGTGGAACCGAGTACACTACGCTTGACGCTGGGGCATCACCTGCGGCCCCGGACACCTTCCCCCCGCAGATCCCTGCGAACCTGCTGGTTACCACCAACCGTGGCACCGCGACGATCACCTGGAACGCATCAGCCAACACCGATTTTTACACTTTGAACATAGATAGCGCAGGGACAGAGCTTTTTTTCGACAATGAATTTACGGGGACAGAGTACGTGCTCACCGGGCTGCTCACCGCCCCTGCCTATCGGGCGAGGGTGAGGGCTAGGAACGAATTTGGGAACAGCTCATATGCGTCATTCGTATTCCCAATTGATACCATCTCTTCAGACACCCTCTCCCCACCAGCCCTGAGCAGTACGGTCCTGAGCGCAAGCTCTGCCAGGGTCGAGTTCACTTCGGTTGCGGATGCAATCGGATATGTGTTCGTCTTGGATAGCGCAGGTATCCAAGTTCGGTATGACTCCCTGGTAGAGGACGAGTTCATCGTGTACCAGGGCCTGACATTTTCGACCGAGTATTCTTCCAGGGTGAAAGCCGTGAACGCAGACACTATCTCCGGCGAATTTTCGGCACCAGAGGTATTCACGACTAGCGGTGAGATTTCTGCCCCATTGCCCCCATCGGTGTCCTTCACGGTTACCGATTCATCCGCAACTTTTACTTGGCTTTCTGATCCGAACGTGGACTTCTATGTCTTATCGCTAGACAGTTCTAATGTCGGGCTGAATTTCTTCACGAATTACCAAGACACCTTCTATGTTTTTGAAGGGCTTGCGCCAAATGGAACATATCGGGGAAGGGTGCGGGCGCACAACTCAGCCGGAAACAGCGGCTATGCCAGTCAGACTTTTACGACGGCAGACCAGCCCGGCCCAGATCCAGAGCCGATACTATCCGCTCCGAGCAACATTGAATTTTTTCAGGTGGGCGACACGTCCGCTGAAGTGTCGTGGGATGCGGTTGGACCAGCAATTGGGTATGTCGCTATACTGGACAGCGCAGGCATTCAAGTTCGGTATGACTCCTTGGTAACCGGGGCTAGCATCTCCTACCAGGGTCTCTCCCCGAACACTGTCTATGACTTCAGGCTTGCGACCGTAAACGCGGATGGCGTCCGAGGCGCATCAAGCGGAAACATACCCTTTGTTACCGATGAACCCGCACCAATTGTCCCCGACCCCGTAGCAAGCAGGGTTCAGATAATACTTATCGTAAATGGCAGAGTAGTGGGGAAGCCCTACAAAGTGATATGGACTGACACGCCTTACAGGATGCTGGAGATCAAGGTTTTCAGTAGCAACACTCTGTTCCCCAACCCAGGCCAAATAATCAACCTTAGTGACGTTCCGGGCACACTTCGGAGCAAAATTCAAATTCTCGCTCCCAATCAGTAGAATAATGAAATACATCATCATCATCGTTTTCGTAGTTGCCACCTTTTGTAGCCTCTGGCTGCTTGAGGTGGCACATGTGGACCTGCCCACGATCTCGAACCAAGAGGCCACGGACCTTGGGTTCGCCGGGTTCATTACCCTGACACTCGCTTACATTGTCGAGCGGATTACAAATCTGATCTTGCGACAGATCGCACCAAGCAAAGAGCAGCGAGCCGACGTTGCGGGTAAGTGGAGTGCGGCGGTATCGCTTGCACTGTGCCTCGTGTGGTATCGCCCCATTGACCTATTGGCAGACTACCCGGCTAGTATCCTTACTACGGGCATAGATGCTCTTTGCGGAGTGGCTGTCCTCACGATTGGTAGCGCAGGCATTCACCACATCCTCGGGATTTGGAACCTGGGGGTAAGCGTAGGGAAAACCCAACTGGAGGTCAAAAACGAATCGCTCTCAACCAATTCTGATACTGAGGGCGCAGCACGATAACATCCGGTAGAAAGCGAAGCGAAACACCATGTCCAACCCATCTCAAGTTAGTAAACCCGTAGAGGCCCTGATGGAGCTTGTTGTCCGAGATCAGCTCGGTCAGGTCAGCCCCAATGTTGACACCGAGACTATCGGGGTCTCTTCCGCAACCCCGTTTGTAAGGGGACTTGTTGTGCAAGATGGGATCAAGTTTAATTCCACGGACACTCTCATCCCTTCGGATTGGGTCTCGGATGTTAGGTACATTTCGCTATCCATAAGCACAGACAATCCAGTCGCCGGTACACAAGTGTTCGAAGACCTTTCCTTTTCAGGGAGGCCATCAGATCCAATTGCCACCTCTTTCCAGGTGGGAGGAGTTGATGTTTTTGTGGATGGCCTCATCGAAAACTTTGTCATCTCGGTACAGTCAGGTAGCGTTACCGCAACTTGCACAGTCGGGGATGCCAGGGTATCTGGAGAAAATGTGCTGGCTTTCCATACGGGAAATTCTGGCGATCCCCTTACGTACACGGTTGCGATTTCCCAGGTAACACCTCAGCCCAACATTTTTTCTGTTGATTTCATCCCAGGGAATAACTACCCTGAAGTAAATGCAACAGGTTCCCAGGGGGATCATATTCAGTATGAACTATTAAATCAGAACGGGGTAATCATTTACAGTAGCGGTTGGTTGACTCTCGCAGGAAACTTCGGGCACATTATCACGGCTACTGCAAGAAACGATTACTTCATTAGGGTATCCTGCGCACAAACCCCATCTGGGTTAAACCAGGTTTCGGCAACTTGGGCAATCCCTACGCCTGATATTGTTATTCACAACACGCATCTCTCCCCTCTTTTTGAGCTTAGCTATTCCGCGCAGTGGGGCTCGATAACCTTTCAAAGGAATTTATCTTTGCAGGTATATGAGCAAGGTGTTCTGCTTACCACCATATCGGTTCAGGAGGCACTAAACGTCCTGGCCGATTTGTCTGGATTTGAATATTGGGATGAGCTTAGGCTTATTGCATCAGACGAGATAGGGCCATCTGTTTCGCCAGACGTAGCATGGAGGGGCTACCCAGAATTTAGTACCGTCTCCACAGGCCTATTGGTAGATGCTGACGCCACGGGTTCGATAGCTGGGAATGCCCTGCCAATACTTTCCTATGTGTGGAGATGGGATGCATTCAACAGCGGGGTTGGAATCCACGCCTTTCACACTTATCAGCAAGGTGGTATATACCCGATATTGCTGGAGATAACAGACGAGAACGGGGACACAAGCACAATCGAGTTTGATAGCCAAGTCATATGATCTCATCCACACAACTAGAATCTGATTTCCTCCTGGTCATGGACGAGGTGGAAACAGATCAATTTTTGCAGGGCGAAATATCCCAGCACCTCACAATGGGGCAGGACGCCCTGTTCAATCACTTTTACAGCCCCAATCATATGGGGGAGAAGCCTGGGGTAACCGCATACTACGAAACGTCAATCAAGATAAGCGAATACCTCCAGCCATTCCTAGTGGACATAGAGGCTCCGCCACCGCCAAGGGCTGCTGGATCGACAATAGGTAGCGGCGTTACCATCGCTGTACCCGACAGGGAGATCGTCTCTCTTGTGGCCCCTGTGGGCGTCATGGAGAACGGGGTATTCCACCCAATGGGTTTCGCAACCAACAGCGAGGCATTAAAGCGAAACACGTTGCCCCTATTCCGGGCAGACGTTTGCGATCCTTATTACACCATCTCGGCAAGCTCGCCCAAGTATAGGGTGTATCCAGCCGATACCTACCATTTCGTCCGAACGCAAGCATTGCTTAGGCCCGTGCCCATTGATCTTGCAGGCGGAGTTGGGAGCGATTTCCACGCAAGCCTGACCACGGCCCTGGTCTATCAGGCTTGCATCCATGCAGGCATTTCCATAAGGGAGTTTGATTTTGTAACTTCTCTTCAATCCAAATTTAAGCAAATCGGAGTATGAACCTTGGAGAAGCAAGATCGGCGATAGTAGGCATGCTTACCGAGCATAGGCCCACCATGGACTTCAGTGTCCCTAATGCTGTGCTGGATTTTCACATATTCTCTGCGGCATCGAGGATCATGAAGGAAGAGAAAGAGCGGAAGAAACAAGCCTTCTCCCTGGTAGAGCCGTGGATGATTACCAACCTAACGTGCCAGCCCATCCTTGCTGCGCCCTACGATTGCTATACGCCCAAGGCTTGCAAGGAGAGATACAAGATTGAGCTTCCGGCAAAGCCAGCCGAGATAGACTATGCCTTGGCTATACACCAGGTGTTTATCCAGAACAGCGGAGTGGATTTTAGGTACATCCCCTGGGGGCATCTGTCCCACGCAGACCACACAGAGTTCCCGCCCAGCGAAATGCACCCTGCTTATACATTCATGGAAAGCACCATCTACCTTTTTGGCGGAACCAGGGACTTGAGGAATTGCCTGGCCCAGGTGGACTACGTTGCGGGCGAAGCGATCAGGGAACCAGGCTCATGCCCAGACTTGACGACGAGGATCGGCGTACCTGGTGGCATGGCAGACATGCTTGTTAAGCGCGTGTACGAAATGCTTACTCTGTCCGAGCAGCAGCATGAGGATGATACCGTGGATGACGGAAACGATCAGACCCAACCAAACGAACCATGAAATTTCTACCCATCATGGGGCGGTAATAAAATCCCGCCAGGTCGAGACAAAAGAAGATTGGGCAGACACAACCATTACCTTACCCTAGCAATATGCAGTGGATCAGCAGCGAAGCGATAATTCTTGGGGCCCTAGAGGAGCACGGGATTGAAAACATTGGCAGGGTTAAGGACTCTATGCTAAGGCATGTGAGGCATGCAATCCAAGACATCGGCCTTTCGCCACACAAGAACCTGGTCCACTCAACTATCCTCCTGGAAGATGATGGATCAATCCCAAAGCCGGAAGGCATGATCCATCTGTATGAGATTATGCTAAAGGGGAGCAGGGGCCTTGTTAGGCCAGCATATCTGGGGCCTCTCGCAAGGAACCAGTATGGGGGCGGGGCGGGATACCACCAGCCAAACAGCATCCCGGCTCTTGCCCAGCAAGGCGGATGCTGGTTTTTTGTATCTGGAAATCCGGCTCATTATCAATGCGCCCTGGTTGCATACCTTGCCATCAAAAGGGATTGCAACGGATACCCGATGGTTCCAGTCGAAGCGGAGACGGCTGTTTATGCGTACCTTCACCTGAAGATTTTGCAGCGTAAGAGGAATCTTGAAAAGGCTGTTACCCAGCAAGAGATACAGGACTCCAGGGACTTCTGGCGCAGGCAGGCAGGATCGGCCCGAGGGGAGATCGCGATTGGCGATAACCCTGAATTTGTATGGAGGGCCTACGACGAGTTCCACAACCCAGGGATGACCCGTGGGCCAAAGAAACACTTATGAACAGGAGAGACAGGCAGAAAGATACCCATCGCTTTGATCGTGGCATGATCTCGGACTATCAGATCGAGCATGGCACCCAGCAGCATTACGGGTATGCGCAAAACATGCAGCTCGTTCAGAACGGGGATATGATGATGATGACCCAATGGGGGTCAGAGTCTGCGCTTGGCACATCTTTCTTGCCTGCTACTTATGGTTGGATTGCATCATTTTCGTGCGTGGCTACCTATGGCCCCCAGAAAGAACAGAGGCAGTCGGTTATCTGCTTTGCGAGGAGGGAGTCTGGCTATTGCCAAATCTACATATACGACGCAATAGGAAAATCCTTCCACCTGGTCTATAACGATGAGCAAAGGCCAAACCGTGAGAGGATGTATGTGCTTGACATAAGGGAGGTTGATGCATACGCTCACGGAGAAGGGAAAGAATTTTTCTGCTACTGGGTTGACTGGGAAAATCCTGTAAGGCGCATACCCCTTCACGTACAGGACGACAGCGTACTAGACAACAGTGTCGCTGGCCTTAGCCCGCTGTACGTCCCCAATGAGCCTGACTGCCTCCTGACGCAGCGCCTGAGCCCGGTAGATATGCCGGAGGTTTCCGAGGTTATCCAAAATGGCGGGGCCCTTCTCACTGGCTCATATCAGTTTGCGTATAGGTACTTCAACACCCAGACAAAACAGTACAGCGCGGTAAGCCTGATAACAAATCCAGTTCCGATTATCCCTACGAACACTGACACGGATGGCACGAATGAGGTTAGGGGCGGTGGTCTCAATACCCAAACCGCAAAAGCCATAGAGGCAAGGGTGATCAAGTCGCACTTCCACCACCGATACTATGATGCCATTCAGCTATTCGTTGTTAGGCACATAGGGGCGACCAGGGAGCTTAGCATGTTACCGCCTAGCATTGGATACTATGGGCAAGCCGGGGGTATCAGTGTGATCACTTACACTGGCTCTGAAGCTACCGAGATTTTCACAGAGGCAGAGCTATCGACCAGCGAAAGCTATCTGGATACCGCCAAGACAATTGAGGTCATAGAAGGGCGACTGCATCTAGCGAACATAAAATATGCGGATCTTGATGTGGACCCTTCCACCAGCATATCCGGCCAGACGATCACCCAAGAGTTCAGTGTGCCTGTGGATCCCCTCATAAACAGCGGAGTTGATGGGTACTATGACGAGATGAATTGCCACACTAAGAAGGGGCATTGGAGGGGAGAGGTTTACAGGTTTGGCCTGGTTTACTTCGACAAGTTCATGAGGGCCAGCTTCCCATCTCCCATCAAGTTTCCTGAAGCTGGCAGGTATGATCAGGCCCAGCATGGTTCCACATGGAACTTAAACTGGGCAGAGCCTGGTGTAGGGGATTGGAAGTTTGCCGACCGGGAAAGCAGGGAAGGGAGTATCCATAGCACGACATCTCCAAATACCATCAGGGCGTTCGGTCTTTGCGTGAGCGGCATATCCGATCACCCCTCATGGGCGTATGGGTGTGCAATATTTAGGAGGCCAAGAAAGCGGAACATCATCGGGCAAACCCCTGTCATCAACGGCGTAGCTGTTTGTGGCGGATCGCCAGTTAGCGCCTCGTTGGTTGACCCAGATATATCTCAGCCCCCTTACATATTTAGAGACAGGTATGTATATGGAGGCAATCTGGATACCTATATCCCAAAAATTCTAGCCCACGGGCATGCAAAAAGCATACTGCTTCACAACATATACAGCGCCGATCCATCCTTTATAACCAATCTGTGGTATCACATGTGGTACCCGAACTACTCTCCTTCAAGCGGGCTAAGCTTTTCCGACCAGGGTAGGAATATAGTTTGCAATCTGTATTACCTATACCCGCTTGAGTACCTGGCAAATGATACTGGGCCATATCTCAACTTGGAAGATTTTGATAACCTGTACTTGCGCCCAATTGACGCAGTGGCACTTGAGGCTTTCAGTACTTACAGGGGAAACGAGCTAGTTGATCCGGTGCTTCTTGGCTCTTACTCAAATGACGGGCTTTACGAATACGGTTTCATATTCTCTCCAAAATCCGCAGACAATTATTTCTACAACAACATAGCTGAGCCTCGATCCATGCTCAGGCCCGCTGGTCCAGGTGTTGTATCCTTGCCCTGTGCCAGGAAAACCCTTGTTGTGAACAACGCCAAGTACCAAATAGCTGGTGGCAGGCACATTGATGTGGGCGCTCCCCCGAGTGGCAACATGCATGTTAGACACATTCAAAGGGCTGATGGACTTCAGCAGTTAGCTGAGCAGCAGTCCCAAATAGATACCGAGCTTGGATTTGTCGATGTGCTGTATATTCCACTTGGAGGCGGGCTGGATACGTCGCAGAGGGCTATTGTTGCATCGGCAGGAGATGGGCTTGACATCATAAGCGATCCTACCATATACGCTAGGAACAGCGGGAACTTTTCCGCCATGTTTGGGTCGGCCTCTTTAGTAGATATTTCTGCTGAAGAGCCATCTACGCAAGCCCAGGCCCCATCCACCATATTTAATCCATCCAGGCAATACGCCGAAGTGATACCCGCAGGATCCAGCATAGTGTGCTACATTGCGAACATTGAGTCTGGGTTAAGCGATAGTAGGTATGGGCAAGAGGATGGCTCACAAGAATACATATGGACTGGCGCTTACCAATCCCTGAGCGAAAGCGTAGTGAATACTGGGTCGGAATTGGAGTTCAATGTTTGGGGTGGGGACTGCTACATAACGAGACTGATCGCGAATATCAGGAACAACAAGCCCCAAAGCGTTCAGCTACAAGTAAAGAGAGAGATCGACCAAAATGCAGATATCATGGATTATTGGGATTACCCCGTCATAAACACTGCCCTTTCTCATTCAGAGGTGATAGACATCTGGGTAGAAAGCGAGGTGAATGGCCACTTCCTGGCCAGGAATGACAACCAGTACCCCAATGGGTGGGAGGCAAGAAGCTCTGGCCATCTTATAACCGCAAACACTTCGTACAGTTATCCGAGTAGCGAGAGGGCGAGGAGTCTTATCATTCCTCCTGCAAACCTATACAACAGGGCATACAGTGCGGACACGGGGGTTTACAAGCTATTTAGCAGGGACATAAGGAGCAGGATTGTAGATTCGGTTCAAGAGAGAATCCAGTTTAGCAACCAGAAGATATTCAATTCAAGCACCCTCGGATTCGACAGGTTCTTCGAAAATGATTTCTACGATCTTGACGGAACCTTTGGCGGAATACAAAAACTACTGAGGGCATCTTCCAAAAGGGCCTTCTCGATCCAGACAGACGGGGTGGCCATGATCTACCTTGGACAGCAAATAGCAGAGGACCAGCAAGGGCTGTCCTTGGCGCTATCCAGTGGCCAAGTAATAGGATACGCAGTTTACGTCAGCGATAACAGCGATTCTAGCGGGGAGTATGGTATTCAGAACTTAGGCGGAGCCATATCTACCGGGTCAGGGATATTCTGCTTTGACCAGAAAAGACAACAAATATTCATGATAACAGAAGGCGTTTCCCCTATCAGTTACGCCAAGATTTCTAGTATAGTAAGAGATCGGCTGTCTCTGCCAAACGGTAATGTTGTTGATGGCGACCTGGTTCCTTTCTACGATCCAACCCTCAAGCGAGTAGGGGTATTTGCCAACAGCATTGCCAGGGGGATAACATTCCTAACTGGCCTCGGGGTATTTGAAACCACCCTAACATCCACAGAAGAGCTGGCTGGCGGTAGCCATGTTCCCAATGGTATGCTCTTTCTATCAAAGAGTGGGGGCGCTCACCTGTATAACCCTGTTGGGGGGAGCAAGGGTACGTTCCTGGGCTCTGAGCAGGAAAGCTATATCTCCCTGGACGTGTCAGGAGATCAGCACAGAGGGGTTGGAAAAGTATTGTCGGTTGTCTCTGTTCAATCTGAGAATGACCCGGACGTTTGCGAAGTCAGTGGATACGGGATATATGCGACAGATTTGCGCACAGATGGTAATGGCGTAAGAAGGCAAGATTACGTTCACTTCAACGGGTTCAGCTCATTCCTGGGGAAAAGGCTTAGAGCGCCGAACTTTGAAATCACTATCAAGGCTTTGCCGGGAACTACCGCAGACATGCGCATTAGGAACATCTCAGTTAAGTACCGTATAGATCATCGGGAAAGTTGATTATATTGCATATGTAATTAATTGGTGCCATATGGAGAATGCTTACGAGACAACCGATTTAGTTGCTGGAGCTGCACAGCTCGGCGGCTCCATGCTTGCAGACTACGACGGGTTTCAGAACCCTGGAGTCGGCGCGGATGGGAGGATAGATATTGGGCGGATCGGCCAGCAATCATTTGAGTATGATTATGGGGCAATTGGCGGCGGCCTCGCAAGTGGTGCTATGGGGATCGCTACGGGGAACCCGGTACTGGCAGTGGCTGGATTAGGCTCTGCTGCCATCAGTGGATTTCGCCAGGTTGCAGCCCGCAACAAATTCAGGAATCAAAAGCAGAGCGCAATGAGGGATGCCATGCGCCAAAACTTTGGCGTTGATTACAGGCAGGAGGTAAGGGACAACATGGGCGGCGCTTTCAATGATGCGTGGTCAAACTTTTATTAAAGGATTATGGCACCCACACCAGGGAAAGATAAAGACCTCGCAGCTATTGAGGCATCAGTTGCTGCTTTAGAGAAATCCCTTGCGGCTCTTGACGGTAGCGGCAATCAGATGTCCCTATACAACAGTGACGGGACCATCAACAGAACCAGGTTGCAGCAGGTTCTGAAGGGGAAGGAGTATGCCCAATGGCGAAAAGAGAACCCTACCCTCGTTCAAAACATAAACAACGTAGAAAGCTCGTTGAAGAACGAGGGCAGAAGCAGGCTCGCGCAAGATGCTCTTAGGGTTGGTGTCGGGCTAAAGCAGCAGAGAGACGCCCGAATGATCGACACGGAGATGCCTGCGTATGCAGAGACTCCGCAAAGAAGTCAGTTTTTGCAGCAGGCCCTTGGTCGTACATCGGGTCTGGCAGAGACCGGGGTCAGCCCCGAGGAGCGATCTAGGATGACATCTGATGCCGACAGGGTTTATCGTAGCCAGTTGGGAGGAATTGCAAGCGGCCAAGCTAGCGCAGGCATGGCCAACCAGCAGGCTGCGGCTCGACAGCGATACGGGCAAGAGCTTCAAGACAGGAGCGCTGCATACCAGATGGCCCAGCAAGAGAGGGGCAATCTCAGGGGGCTGCTTAGCCAGGAGGCTTCTGAAACAGACATGATCAGGAGTCACCAGGTTTCCCAGTTTGCAAACAGGGAGATGCCGCTATGGCAATCCAGGAATGCTGCTGCCGAGAGGCTGATGCAGGCAGGCGTAACGAATACGCTACAAGGAATAGACATGGGGTTTGGCGATCTCGCTGCCATAGGCAACACATACAGGCAAGATGCGCCGGGTATGGTTAGGCTAAACAGCAATGCCAACGCTGGAGCCAACCCCAATAGCCCCGTTGCGGCAATCTATAATAGCCCCGCATTCAGCATGGCAACTGGACAGAGCGCGTTATCTGGCATGGGCCCGACCCCAATCGCGCCAGTACCCCCAGGCCAACCTAGGAGTATGTATTTACAGAATCCATTCGCCCCATCGGTCCTATGGGGCCCATCGGCCCCATCGGTCCCATCGGCCCCATCGGATTTACAGAATCCATTCGCCCCATCGGTCCTATGGGGCCCATCGGCCCCATCGGCCCCATCGGTCCCATCGGCCCCATGGACCCGGTTCGACCCAGCCGGAATATTAGATTAAAGATAACACCAGAACCAAATGAGCTACGCCACACAATTCGGCAAAGGAGTTATACTAGGCCCAAGGGGAGGTAGCCCAATCAACCGCCCCCAGGTAGGCATGCCCCAGGCACAGCCTGCTGCGGAAAATGTTGTGGGAGACCTGCCGGAATACATTCAGCTAGATGAGGCAGGGATGGCCGGAGAGGTGGTTAATCTTCGGAATCAGATCAAGCAGATACAGATGGGTGCCTTGTCAAAAGGTGTCGATCTAAACAACCCATCTACCTGGGTAAGGCCAGAGGACAAGCGAATGGCCGAAGTCGCCATGCAATCCATCAACCAAGCAACCATAGGGATGCAGCGCCTAAAGCAAGGCTATGACATCCAGAAATACATGATGCAGCAGCGTGCTGCTGGCAATGTGAGGTTTGATGATGAGATGATGCAGGGAGCGCCAACAACCTTTGGAGACATGAGGCAGGAGTCTTACAGCACCAACATGCCAAGGGTTGATAGGGCTAATCGACTTCTGGAGGAACCCGTTACCTCAAAACAAGACTATGATAGGAAGATGGCTTTCTACAATCAGTCTGTCAATGAGATACAGAGGGAAGTTGCGAGCGGCATGATCGCCCAGGAGGAAGCATTTGAGATGATCTCAAGGCTGAGTAAGCCTGGGGAGTACGCGATGGACCCCCTCCAGGAAGCAAAGATTGAATCGGAAAAGGCACTCGCTCGACAGCGAAGGGCTGCTGCCGCAAAGAGCGGAAGGGAATCCATTCTGCCTAAGCCGGTACTTGACGAAGCTGGTGGGTTCCTCAGACTCCTTGACAAGACCAGGGCGGAGGAGCCTGTGTCCGTTGGCAGCCCATACTTGCCGACTGTTCTTGATAAAGGAATGAGTTCTTCTGACCTTTCTGGATTTGAGCTTGCGGGCAACAAGGGATACACCAGTGATCAGATCATAGTCAACAGGGGCGGAACCGGCACGCTCCTATTCCGGCCAGATGGCGGCATGACCCAGGAGGAAGTTGGAAAGTTTGACAAAGACAACAAGTTTGCCGCTGGCCAGGTAACCCGGAAAAAGAATGGCGTAGTAGGCATTAACTTTTCCGAGGACAACTTGCTCCCACTTTTTAGGTCGCTGATGAGCGATAGCGATTACGGAGACTTTACCCAGGCCCTGCTTAGGGAGAAGTACCTGGGGGACGGCAAGCTGAACCGAAAGGATTACGAGGACTACATTGCACGAAACAGCGGAAGCACTGCGGATCCCTTGGGCATGAGGAGCGGCGGAGGAACTGACGATATAGATTTGTAACATGAACGATTACGATAAGCTCATTAGCTTCATCCACGCTAACTATTATAGCGACCTCAAAAAAGAGGATGTCGCCAAAAGGATCATGTCCGATTCTAACATTTTCGATAGCAGTCTTAGGCTATATCACAAGAATAGCGGCTACTCGGATAGGGTTCCGTACGATAAGTACAAGCAGGCCATATTGCAGAAGAGGGGCGATCCTTTTGCCCAGAAAGATCAGCAGCAGGGGCAGCCACAAGGCCCTGCACAGGTGGATCAGCAGGCTGCGCCGGCACCTGAAATGAAGATTCAGTCTCAGAACCCCGAGGTAGCTGATCCTTCGCAGCAAGTGCCAACGCAGCCGCAGCAGGAGATGCCTCCGCAGCAGCCAGTACCCCAGCGTGCGAGCCTGAATCCGTATGCAGCAATGTCCCCCCTGCTATCTGAAGACCCATCAACTGCGGAATTTGGGCACCCTCAAAGGGAGTACATGGAATTTCCAGATATCGCCCTGCCAAAACAGGAGCATCTGATAGGCGGCTCCCCAGCCATGCCCGTTTCCTCAGCCATGCCCGCTTACCCAGACTTTAGCGAGAAGGAGCTACGAGACCTGGGGTTCAACAAGCAAGGCCAGATGCTTGACCATAGAAGTGGAAAGTCTGGATATGCGAAGATGAGGGCCGAGCTGTGGGAGAGAAGTGCCAAGGGCATGGTGGACCCGATTCCTGTGCCCAAAGAGTTTCAAGGCAAAACGGCCCCGCTACCAGATGTCTCCAATCCAGAATACCGGGCAGACCCAAAGAACCCGGCAGTTACTCTATACAGCTTCGAAAATTTTGGCAGCAAGTCTTTGTCAAGGGACGGGCTTACGAAATACCTAAACGATCTTGCCGAATGGTACAAGGGGGAACCAGCGTTGTACAGCAATGAAAAAGAGTTTTACGATCGGCTCGGAGTGCATGCGGACGGCGCACCTGTTCTAGAGGTGGGCGAGCAGGAGTTTGTGCTGGAGCAGCTGGCTAAACAATACACGCTTGATCAGGAATTGTTCCAGAACTTCTTGGAAAATGAGGGATACGATCCAGAGAAAGGCGGCGTTACGCAGTTCCTAAGTCGTGTTGGCAGGTCCGGCTTAGAGGGGTTTGCCAAGATGGACGACGCGATAACTAGGGGGTTTCTTAGGAACATATACCAACCCCCAGTTATAGATCGCTGGGAAGAGCGTACCGGAAAGGACTTCACAGACTTTCGCCCAAACATACTCAGGGAACTCAGCAAAAAGCTTTCTATTAACCCTACCATGTCCGACGACTTCTTCCAGGGCAAGGTGGCGGATGCAATAGGCAGCACGATACCATTCATCGCATCCGGGAGCCCCGCGGCTGCCGCAATAATGGGAGCCCTTCAAAATGCTGAGTCTCAATACCAGGATGCTATTCGAAACGGGGCAAACAAGGAGGGTGCATTTGATGCATTTTACGTTGGCCTTCCAGTGGGTGCCCTCGAAGGCATGCTTGGATCTGGCAAGGCAGCCGGGAGCTACTGGCGAACGATCGGCAAGATATCGAAAGAAGGCGGCAGGAGAGCCATCATCAGGGCCACGATGAATGCAGCGAAAGAGGGTAGCGAAGAGGCGATACAGGAGTCAATGACTCAGCTCCTAAACAACGCATCGGCCAAGGCTATCTACGACGAGACGAGGGGATACATGGATGGGATGGGCGAGAATGCTGCTATCGGTTTTGTTACCGGGGCAATGTTTGGTGGTCTTAGGTCCGCAGCGCAATCAGCGGCCAGGGGGGACTTTTCCCCACGGGGAGACCAACTGAGGAGACTGGTAGCGCTGATTGATATTAACTCAAAAGAGCAGCAGGAAACACAGCAGGTAGAGGGCGACCAAAATCAAGAACGGTCGCAAGCGCCTGATACCCAGGTGGATGAAATGCAAGGGCAAGAAAATCAAAATGGGCAACAAGAGCAGGGAAATCAAGAAGGGCAGCCAGCCCAAGAAGGGCAGGGTCAAGAGCCAACCACCGAAGAAGCGCCAGCCAAGCCGGAAAGAAGGCTTCCAGTCAGGGAA
>Ga0222711_1000042_pt1 | contig 37606 bp, 37 predicted proteins | sample AntAcemetage1699_FD_179814 | JGI IMG/M metagenome (GOLD analysis project Ga0222711, IMG submission 179814) | Saline water microbial communities from Ace Lake, Antarctica - #1699 | ecosystem: Environmental > Aquatic > Non-marine Saline and Alkaline > Saline | place: Antarctica: Ace Lake...
ACGAAAAGTTTTTTCCTTCACCTTCTCTTACTAAATCATAAAAATTTTCAACGGCACGTTTTGTTTCTATAGTCCATTTGCCATTAATTTTATTAATTAATGCGTCAAAAGCATTTGCGTCAGACAAATCTAACTTTGATATATCTAACATATCAGCATCCATACCTGCTGTTTGCCCACCAATTTCGGTAACAATAGTTCTTACTGCATCTTTAACTAAAGTATTTCTGTAATTGTTTCTGCCTTTTATATTTTTATCTATACGGTCATAATAGCCATTTACTTTATTTGGGTCTAAATGCCCTTTTAAAGCTAATGCCATAACTACGTTTCTACCTTCTTCTTTGTTATCAATAGCACCTGAATAGATTAACGATTCCAAATAAATTTGGGCAGTATATGATGGTTGAGTATTCCACGATTTAGTTTTGCTAGAATTATTAGATATAGCTGTTGAATAGGCATTTTCTAATGTTAATTTAGTTGATGCGTCTAAATCACTATCAACAATATCTTGTAACAATTTAGGGTTAGGCAGACTTGTTTGCGTCATACCGACAATGCCGTTAGTAATTGTTGTTTTGGTTTTTTCATCCTTTGCTTCTTTTTGTTGTTTAAAGAAAGCATCTTGCGCTGTGTCTTTTGCACGGTAGTATTTTATTAAAGCCTGACGTTCAGGTGACGTAACTGCTAATTTTCTACCATCTACAGTAGAAATAGTAACTTTGTCATTGCTTGCTGCTTCAGCTAATTGTTCCCAATTTGTAGCTGTTTCACCTAAAGGGCTTTTTACTGGTTCAATTGGCAAGTTATTATGTTTTGTAATTTGCAAGAAAGCCATTTTTTGATTGGCTTGAGCAAGAATAGATGTCAAATCTGTTTGATATGCTTCTTCACCCAAAAATCCTAATGTTGCCTTTTTATCCATTGCTGTTTTTTGAGTAGCATAGGTTGTTGAGATTTCTGCTATGCTAGTTGCATTATTAATCTTTTTTTCATAATTTACTTTGGATTGACCGTATGTACGTGCAGCTTCTTTAAGTTTTATCTTTACAGTTCTTCCACGTAGCTTTTGTATACCGTTAGTATAATCAAGATCATGTTGTGACTTGTATGTATTCCATTCATAGTCATCCATAGATTTCTTACGTTCTACCGAAAGGTCATCCATAGTTTTTTTCCACTCACCTTCCCACTTACCGTAGTCAGTTCGCATATTGCTATCTATATCAAATAGCAAATCGCTTTCTTTTGTTAACGTTTCATTGTTTGCGTCTTCATGTTTAGTTTGAATTTCAATGTCACGCATACGTGCATCAAGTTTAATCTTGCTACTAGCGTATGCAGATATAGCTTGTAATGTACTAGCACCTGCTTGTGCTATTGCTGCTGTACCTTGCGTACCAGTAGACAAAGTTCTGCCACTGTTTATGCCACTTACACTTTGGTTATAACGAGGTATCTTCATTAGACTTTCCCCGTTGTTGCAGTCGTACTGCCTGTACCAGTTGTGCCTGTACCGAATTTTTTGGCAAAATTTGCGTCAGCTTGATATGATCCAACACTTGCTGCGCTATTAAGCAAAGTAGAACCTATTTGATAATTAGCAGACGTTATTGCACCTTTAAGTTGGCTATCCGCTGTACCTTTAGCTAAAGCCACACCTTTTTCTAAAAACCACATATCATTTTCAAACTCATTCATATCTTCCGCTGCAACCAATAAATTACTGCCTGTAAACAATTGTGCGCCTGAAGCACCTACAGCAGCACGTTGTTCAGACATTAATTTCTTTTGGTCAGTTAATCGCTTACCCTTTTCGTAATGGTAATTTAATTGACGCTCATAATCCTTCCAAGCAGCATTTGCTTTCATTTGTTTTTTCTGCTGCTGTATGCCCATGACAGTTACAGCAGTAGATGCGACCATTGCTGGTATAACCCACCACGCCATTATGAACCCCCTTTCTTAATCACTTGTCACCAACGTTCCTGTTACACCTAATACGGTCATTGGTAACGGTTGTCTTTGTTCTATAGTTACTTGTCCTTCTCTATCCCATCCTAAATTGGTTACACGCTTATCACCTGAAAATGGTGCTATGCTTTGCCCCATAGGGGTTGCTGATGTTCTAAATGGTATTTGGTCACCATTTATTGTTGCACCAATCGTATCAAAGAAACGAACTGTAACTTCGTTGTACCTTTTTTTACGTGCTTGGGGTGTGCCAGCTTGCGCCCCTGCTTCTACACGCATTGTTCTTAATTTACTAACATATCCCATACCAATTTCAATTTTTTTGTAACCACTCCCAACAGGGATGCTCACGCTAATGCTACCGTTTGTAACAATTTGATTAGGATAAACAGCATCACCAATTAGAACTTGTACACTTTCTCCTTCTAAATGCTCTAAGTTTGATATTGTTGCAGATGTACCATTAACAAGACCAACTAGCGCACTATCCATATTAACCGTTTTATCTAAATATTCCACGTATTTAACTACTTGATTGTTTACTGTTCGTTCTACAACCATCCATACTTGGTTTTCTTCTGCTTCAGAAATGCTAGTAATAGATTTAACTTTTGAATTAGCTGACAGTGTATGTGTGCCTGTTCCTGACGGTATTTGCACAATAGTTCGATCAATTGCTTGTTCGTATGTCAAAGCTAGTTCTATTTCATTTACAGTTTTAGCAACAACAAAATATTCTTGCCCTTCTTGCAAACCTGATATTCGAGTGTTTCCATTAGCACTATAGACAACTTTATCGCCAGTTTTGTACCCGTGGCCTGTTATTGTAATAAATCCATTTTGTAATGAGTCAGTTGTGTTGTTTGTTACATTAGTTGCTGCGTTAAAAAATTTTCTGTTTTGCCCACCAATAATATGTCTGTGCCATGCAACAACATCTTCTTCACGTTTATAGGTCATGCCTAGCAAAATACCATCATCACGAACTGCCCAATAAATACTTTCAGGCTCTTGTGCATAAGCAACGTCAAACACACCATTTCCTGTGATATGTTCTGATAATAGACACATATCTGGTGCAGCATAGCCATCATCTTCAAATTGGTATGAAAACTCACGTATCTTTTTACGTTGTTTTTGCACAAACAAAATAATGTTACCAATTTGGATTGGCTCTGTAGTCCACCCACCATAAGTAGTTTGCTGTGTAATTGTCACATTGTCGGGCTTTAGAGGCTCACCAACAGGTCTTCCTACCTTAAACTCACCACCAGCAGTACCAACAATTAAGTCACGTGCTGGCGATAGCCAACGAATAACGTTTACTTTGTTAGCTGCAATTGTGTAAACAAAAGCATCGGCAGCATCACTTTCTGCTACGTCAAAATCTGTATATAAACCTGATTGGGATGCCCATATTGTTTGTGGGTAAGACGTTGAACCTGCAAAAACTAACCGTTGTTCATAAAATGAAACTGTACGTGGGTAACCAAGAATGTCTGAATAAGCACCTAAATACCAATTAACAGAATTATCTAACGTTATTGCTTTTTTAATATCCCATATAGCTACCGTAGTGCTAGTTATAGAAGTAATTACGCCATAGCCATCACCAATTCTAACCTGTCGCCCAATGTCACCAGCTTGCCACCCATTAACACCACCATCTGATTTAAAATCAGCATTGTTTGCTGTCAAACTTCTGTTAGTGCCTACGGTTGTAGCACTTGAGTTTAATGTTCTAGTGCCTGTGTTTTTATCTAAGAATGGCCCGTTTTTTAATGTTTCATCTACAATTGTCCAAGATGTATGGCCTGTTCTTGATAATTTTTTGGGCGGCATTGTTTCATGCACGATGTACATAACATCAGCAGATTGCGTAAATTGTATTTCATACAACATACTTTCGGTAATTGTTGTAGCAATTTCATACACTCTATTTACTACGCCACCACTTGCATACGCAGTAAATGATGAACTATCTAAATTTGTACCGTCTAGTTTTTGTAATTCAAATGTGTTTGTAGTCTGACTTGCTACTAAATATCTGTCAGTATTTATTTCTGTCATACCAACAACACTGGTTAATATAACTGTATCACCATTACTGTATCCATGACTTGTGGCTGTTACTACGGCTGGGTTTGCTTGCGTTACACCTGTAACAGTAACATCTGCTTCTAAAATAGCACCGCCATCTTTGTAAAACCTAATGTATTGATCGCCAAGTTCAAGCACATAGGCTTGCTCTACGTTAAATTCAAAGGGAATAATACGTACAGTCTTTGAGGCATCTTTTACAGGGGCAACATATCTAGTGCCATATCTACGTGAAACACCGCCCTGCGGAAAAACTGTTAAATTTTCAAGTATCTCTACGCCATTAGAGTATTTCTTGAAATCAGTTTGACCAGCAATTTTTGGGGTTAGTTCACCTGCCGTAAAATTAGTTTGAAAAGGATGTACACGGGCCATTATTTTCTAAAATCCGTAAATGTGTTGGAAACAAGATCATCAATAAATCCTTCTTGTCCATCAATACTACGGGCTTCAGATAGTTTTTGCTGATAGGCTTTGTCCATTTGCGCTTGCAACGCTGTACTTCCCGTTACCGCATAACATAAATCTACTGATAATTTTGCGGTTAGCAAATCTACAAACATAGAATCATAAAGTGATGGATTAGTTATTCGTGCAACGTATAGAATCCTTGCAGAATCTTCGTCTGTTAATAACACACGACCATTGGTCGCATCATTCTCTATTTTAAAAACGTAATCAGGGTATTCCATTTCCAACACACGTAAACAATACGGGTCGTTTGGAAGCGAATACATATAGGCAAAGCCGTATGATGGTTTTGCGGTAAGTTTACTTAATGATGCTCTAGTAATAGCAAAATTCCACGGGTGTGACCGTAGAATGTGATCTCTTGAATCTCCGAAAAAGGCGTTACAAAGTCTGGCACGTTCAGTATCATCTATAAGGCTTGTTATTGGGTCATCACCCAACCGCCTTAAAGCGTTACTACATATAGATACGTCTGTTGCCATATTTTCACCTTAATAGGTTAGAAGGGGCAAGCCAATTTGACCCGCCCCCCTAATCTCTCTTAGTCTGTTACATACAGCATAGTCAGGGTAATAGTACCTGTACCTGTACCGCCCATTGTTACAGTAACGGGAACACCAGTGTAATCGGCATCAGTTTCAGAAGCGAAACCTAAAGCTAGAGTAGCACACGCATCAACCACTTGGGCTGCTGTGGACGCTGCTGCTGCTTTATACGCTGCTGCTGCTGCTGATACTGCTGTACCTGCACTGTTACTATGTGCTGCATAACCTACGGATAGAGTAGTAGAGCCGCCTAGAACGTCATGCCCTAGTTTTGCACCTACAATCCTTGCACCGTTTGGAAGGTTAAACATTTCAATGACATCGCCTGACGCTAATGAAGTTGCCTCATACTCACCGTATGCGACACGTACACGTCCTGCCATTTCATTTGTTTTAGTTTTTTCAGAAGGGCTATTAACACCCCACTGGTTTTTCTGAATCGAAAATACAGTAGCCATTATCTATCCCTCCTTTATTCTGTACAAGCAATTTCAACCATTTTTTCGTCTTCTACTCTCGTAGCTCCGATAGTCATGGATAAAAATACTTGGGTTGCATAATTCTTGTCTGCTCTTTCAGAAATTTTTGTAGCAATATCTGAACCAACAGCAAGACCGATTGCTGATTTGCAAAAAGCCAGCACTTGTCGATTACCGTCACCGTCTAGGCCAAGTCTTTCCGTACGGATAAAATTAAATCCTAAATACGTGTCAATTTGTCCTTGAACAAGTGCCTTAATACTTGCGTAGTCCCCTGAAGTTACCTTCTCAAGATTTAACAAGTTAGACATTTGCTTCGATGTAGCAATCATGTAACGTGGCTCATCTGGGTCAACATCATTAGCATCCAAAACTTCTTTGGCTGTAATTAGTTTTTCCAATGTAAGACCAGCACTAGCATGTACTATTTTTTGACCAGCAGGTAGATCAATAGTTGTACCACCAGCTACACCACCTAGACTTGCGCCTGTAGCAGCTTCGATGATAGCATCATCCATTGATCGGCCCATAGCAAAAGCACCCGCTTGAGCATATTCGCTCGCTGGTGAAATTAGCATACGCACCTTATCTTCTTGGTCAATTAAATCCGCCCAATCGTAATCGTCCATTGTGACTTTACGTCTTGAGTGCGGTGTGTCCATTCTGGGTGTATCCGCATGGCGTGAAGTACGCTTTGCGGCTGCAACTGCGCCAATTCTCTCAAAGAAATGTGATTTACCTGTAATAGTTTCGGTACGTACCGCATCTCTCAAACGAGAACCTTTCTGTTGCGCCAAATGAAACACATTACTTTTGTATTGTTCTACAAAAGCGGTTGTGATTTCTACTGACATATCAGTTCCTCTCTTTTTAAGTTATAATTAAACACAACATTATTGTTATGCCCTTTTGCGGTATTTGTCCTACTAGGTAGGGAAACCTTACAGTAAACGCACTGTCTAGCGGTGTTTTAGGTCACATACCCACAAATGAAGTTATCCTAACGGACTTCAATTCGTACCCAATCATACCATATAACTAATTAATTACCATATACTTTTTCATGTAACTGTCGCATACGTTCAATAGAAGTACGATGATCGGGGTGTGTAGCATCAAAATATGGATGTTTTGCATTAGCCATAGTTGAATTAATTTCATCTTGAGCATCTAATGGCGACACGGCAACATTACTATGTTGTGTGTTTTTTGCCATATCTTCGGTAACTTCAGCACCTAATCTTGCAAATAGTTTTACTACTGCTGGGTGGTTACCTGCCGATGTGTTCATCAAATCCATAATTTCATCATCGCCATAAACTTGTAGCGCACGTTTTGCTGAACGTAAGTTTTTGTCGTACTCCACACCCCACTCTTTTTTTAGAATAGATGTAGTTTCATCAGCTTGCGCTTTTAATGATGCTGGTTCGTTTGATAGTTCATGTTGTATTGCCCCTGCTTGGTATTCAATCAACGCATCTACTTGCGATTGGTTTAAGCCAATGTTGTGAGCAACGCCTTTAAACTGATCCAACGCACCTTCATCAAAATAAGACGAAAGTTCTGTAGGCACTTTTGTTTCATATTGTGATGCTTCTTCTGGTCTGCCTAGTTTACCGTAGAGTTCTTTAAACTCATCATCAGTTTTTGGCATAGGAATTCTATTTCCCATTTGCTTTTGCTGATGCACAACGGTCTTGGCAAGACTTTCAACATCTTTAAAGTTATTAAGGGTAGGGTCATTTCTTAGATCGTCAGGTAGCGTTGATTTCCAATCTTGGTTATCGCTGCTGCCCTCAGACCCAAGAAAAGTATTATTACTTTCTTCGGTTACCTGTTCGGCTTGAACGGCCTGTTCTGCTTCTGACATAATTATTCTTTCCTTATAGTTATCATTGATTTAATGCGTAGAAATAAACTACGCTGCCCTTCCTTAAAAGCAGTGTCATACGGGTCTTTGCTAAAACTTATGCGGTTACCATATGCTGCTTCCAAGTCTTTTAACACTATCTCACCCGCTGGTGAGGAAAAACACTGCTTATAGTCTTCAACTAGTTTAGTGTGTTCTTCGTGTAATTCGTCAAATGTAATATTATCTTTACTCATTACATTAATTCCGATCCATCGCCTGCACCCATAGCTTGTTCAGCTTCAGTGTTAGCTTGCGATAAAACATCTTGCACATCAGGATTAGAAACTATTTCAGCCCCCTGTGCTTGTGTTTTAGCTGTTTCTGCTTGTTGCTGTTGAGCCATTGCTGCTTGTTGTTGTGCTTGTGCAGCTTGTTGTGCTTTACGTTTTTCTTCAACTTCGTCTTTACCATTTAGCACAGAATTAGGAACACCAAGTAATTTAGCCCTCATTCTAATAGCTTCATCATGGTTTATGTTATCCATGATTGCAGGGTCAATTTGTGCAATATTCATTGCTAACTGATACAAACGATCAATTGCATTAGCTTCTTCCATACGTTGTGACCTTGCTAACGGCCCTACGTATTCAATATCCATTTTAGTATCTTGTATGATTTCAGGCGGCTGCATTAAAGCACCAGCCCGTAGCATAATTCCAAATGAACGTTCAATTAATGGATTTAAAAATTCACTTTGAAAACGACCAAGGGTAGGCCCAAGCAGTCTTTGCATCAATTCGTATCTAACTTGCACTTCTGTTGCAGTCATTTGCGGCCCGTCTTGTAGCTGCAACTGGTCAGAATAATATGCTTGTCTGATTGCAGTACGTAACTGCCCTTCTTTCATATCTGTAATTTGCCAATTGTTTCCAATTTGCAACGGCTTTATAGCACCGTCATTTCTTACAACAGTTATACCAGCAGGTGTTGTTCTTACTCTGCCAATAACGCCATCGTCCTGTACCAAAAGAGGGGGATCAATTGCTTTTGCCCATGCTTTAAGACCTATCTCTACTGCTTTATTAAGAGTTTTAATGTCTGGTAACGCATTATATGAAGGGGAACGCCCATAAGTTTCGCCAGTAGCTTTAGACCAACGAGGTACTAAATAAGGAAATTCGTTGTATCCACCAGTACGAACAACCATTTTATCTTCTTCACAAACATGGCAACTGTGAAATTTTAGTTTTGTATTTTTTTGACCAGTTCCACGCTCATAGTCCACAGATGGTTCTACTGCATGGATAAATGTAAATTCTTTTTCAGGCTTCTGTCTGGCTGCTTCTAATATTTTTTCGCCAACATTTTCTTCACCAAATTCTTGAACAGCTTGTCTAGCTGATATTTTATACTTACGGTACACGGTATCAACCATGCCGTTTACACTTTCACCTATGTAGTATTCTGAAATATGAAGTGTATTAAAATGGATTCCACCTTCTTCAAATCCTTCATTTGCTTCTTCAACAAACAAGCAACCTGTACCGATAGACGTTAAGTCTAAGTACATTTCATGCACTTCAGTATTAAAATTGCTGTCATTAAATGCTTCGTACATACGCTGTGCAGTATCTTCTAACCACAACTGTACTTCACGATCTTCGTTTAATTCACGGCTTCGTAATTTTAATGAGAACCAAGATAGGGATGGGGATGTTAATGTGCCTTGCAATGATGCAGACAATAATGTGTTTGCTGTAATGGCTGTGCTATCAAATAAAACTTCAGTACGTTTTTCGCCCCTTGATCTAACAAAGGTTATATCTGCCTTTCGTGGCATTACATAATCAAGTATTTCTTGCCAATGATCTTCCCACGTGCCACGTGCAGAAGCCATTATGCTTTGCCTTTTTTTTACATACTGAAATGGCGATACGTTGTTTTCCATTATTTTTTCGTACCCCCTAGCATTGTTTTACCTGTGGTCGCTTCTTCTTCAACGCCCATACCAGATGTTAAAACTGTGCCGTACATACCACCCTTTTTAGACGCTAACATTTTTGCTTTTTCAGCAGCTAGAGAAGCCTCTTTTTTCTTTGTGCTTTCTATCATTTCAGAGTCTACTGGGGGCGGCATACTTGGTGCTGATTTCATACCCATTTGCATTCCCCTTTTAGTATTCCGTAAAGAGCCGCATCTACATACGTACCATCTACTTTCATTACTTGCCTGATAACTCCTTCTTTTACAAATCCTGTACCAGCCAATAGTTTTTCGTTTCTATCATACCCATTAACACACATAGCACTCATTCTATGACATTTACATTGGTTAAAAGCATAATCAAACATTAATCTTATATTTTTTCTTTGGCATACCTTTGGATTATCTATCGCTAAATGAACAAATATGTTATGTCCATCAAAGTCAGAAAACAAAAGGCAACCTTGTATTTCTCCACTTTCTTCATCAACAAACGCAATATGTCTGTCGTCTTCTAGTAACTCTCTTGCAATATGTGCTTTTGGTGCAATCCACTCAAAGGCTTTTTGCCTTATTGAATCATCTACACATGATACAATCATATTAAGCTACTTTGGTTTTCTTCTTAACAACTTTTTGTTTTCCGCCACCTAAAACAGTTTTTCCAACGTTAGCTTCTTCAGTAACACCTTCTGAACTTGAAAGCATAGTGCTTCCACCATAACTACCACTAGATTTTATATTTGCTTTTTTAGCAGTTTGCGGTGCTGTTTGTGCAACTTGCTGAACTGGCGGTGCTTTTGGTTTAATTATGCCAACTGCGCTTGAAATTGCTCTTGCTACTCCACCCATAATGTTATCCTTTCTTTAATTAAAAACGCTAAATTCACTGTCAGAAAATATTTGGGTAGGTTCATAATTTTTAACTCTCGCCCTCCTAACACTCATAACAGCGTATCTCATAGCAGATATTACATCGTCATTTTTAGCAACGATTTTTCCATCCTTCCGATGATACATACGCATTTCTTCTAACAGTCTACCCTGATTATTAAAAATTTTCAATCTATTCGTTTGAAATCTTGTATACATTTCTTGTATGCCAGCTTCTACCGATATACCGCCTGTATGATCTTTTTGACCTTGTTGTGGTGGGTTTGTAAAATGTTCACGTGTCATGTTTACACCTTCTGACCGATATTGTTCGGTTAATGACTTACCAGAACCTTTATCTGCTTGTCTTCCGTCCATAGGCCAAATTACTGGAATAAACATACCCCGTGCTTTTATAGCACTTGCATGAATAGGCACTGCTTCTTGACGCACAGAATAACTATCATAAATATAGATAACATCGCTATCTCTATCCCAAGCAACCCATGCTGCTGCTGTTGGGTGATCCCAACCAAAATCAAGCCCACATAATCTAGGCCAATGTGAAGGTATTTCTATTGGGTCGCAAATCATGTCAGTTTCTGCCATAGGAAACACAAGACCAGAACCTAGTTGTGGAATACCCCGTTCACGCATTTTACGCTCATGGGGTGGTAACGCAGAAAGAATCTGCTCTCGCACATCGGGAGTCATGTGAGGCGCATCATCCCACCCTGCCTGAAGCAAGGCTTGCCCTTCTCTAAGGTCATTGACAAACTGCGTTACCGTGTCTGTCATACCGTTCTCTGGCGTGAATGTCATATACACAATCCCACCTTTATCAGCGGTACGAGTTAAACTTTGTGTGTAAATAGATTGTGGCGGTTCTTCATCTAGCCAAACAACATCAACCGCTTCACCCATCCATTTTTCTTTTCCCATTTCGTATGCTTTAAAAGCTAAACGTGAATAGCCCCCTGTTATGTGTTTAATGACAAGACTATTCATAGCATTAGGCACACCTGCTTTACGCACTGTATCACCAATTAATTTTAATGGGATAGAACCCGTACCCCTAGCTGTAGGATCATCAGGTTGCCCAACTAATTCTTTTTGGCAAATATCACGGGTAGTTTCATTTGATGCACCACCTGCCCACGCCCTAATAGGGCTTGTAAATTTTTTGCCTTCCCACCAATTAGGGTACAAACCCGTCAAATGGTACGCCATTTCCATTGCACCGCAGAAAGACTTGCCAATACGGTTACCTGCCATAAGTAAGCGTTGTTGTGCGACAGTATTATGAAATTTAACTTGATACTCATATGGCGTATATTCAGCCATACGGTTTGTAGTTTTCCTACGTTCTAATTCTTTGGCTATTTCTACAGCCCTAGCTAATACATCTGTCATTATAATTTACTTAAATCATTACTATGTACCATAATCCAAAATCCTTTACGATTTTTTTCGCATAGTACAACTACTGGTGTTTTGTTTTCTTTTTCTGCCATAACCTTTGTATCATCCCACAAAGTTACAGCACTATGTTTTTGACGCAGTTTACATTCTATAAATAGCTTTTCATGGATAACATCTGCACGGGTTATCTTGCCGTTACCACCAGACAAGGGTGTACGCTCACCACCAAAATAAGCAGCCACTTGTCGTTCCCTTTGTTTCCACGCTTTATCACCCATAATTTAGATAGCATACCTACATATTAACTAATGTTCAAGTAGTTAACAAAAGTTAATACATAAAATACCCCTACGCTGTGTGAAAAGACCCATTGTGTAGGGGCAAGCACGGGCGTTTGGGGGGGCGGGGGTGCTGTGTGGGCTGCATTGGTGGTCGTTTCTGCTGGTGCGGGGATTCTGTGGGCTGCTGGCGACACAATATCAGGGCAGGTGTGGTGTGTTTCCCCCCTGTATATATCAATGCCTAACAAACAAGACCTTGTATAGCCCAGCCGCTTAGCCTGTTGCTGCCAGCCCGTGTGTGTGTGTGGATGGAACGTTATTTTATGATGGGGATGTTGAGGGATGCAAATGCCAAAGCGTTTACAGAATACGTTGTGTCTTCCCCTATACGTGATGAAGCATAACTAATGGCTAGTGTCTGTCACCTTTACTAGACCGCCGCCTAGCTGCTCTAGCAAATGGTCAAGTTCTGTTTGCAGTTCTACATCAGTTCGCTGCTTGGTTACGTCTTCTACCTTATGAACAGTCTGATATCCTGTACGATCTAAGATGCTATTGATTGCCCCTAGCTTTACCGATGCTGATACCTTGTCATCAATTATGAGGCTTTGCAGCTTCTCAACCGCCATTGGTACAGCGTGACCTAGTGCCGCCCGTGTAGCGTCATCTATCTGTTGAGCTAGCTTCTTCTTGAGTTCATAGCCTTGCTGTTCTGCTGTTGCTTTTGAGTATCCAGCAGCGATTGCAGCACGTGTTGCATTGCCCGACTGACTAAAGTTTTGAACAAAGGCAATTTGTTTATCTGTAAGGCTTTTCGTAGTCATACACATATTATAACCTAAAGCAGCTAACTTTCAATATATAATGTAAATTAATTCTTGCGTATATTATAAAATGTATTATATAATTAACCTAAATTAATAACTAACGGAGTATATAACATGAAAGCACATTTTAAATTAGTCGATCACGCAGTCAAAGACATGGGTTACACCGTGTCCGTTTGGGATGGTGAAATGAAGGGGGTGGTTAGATGAAAACAGTGACAAGAATAATTGGGGCTGGCTTGGTCATCATTGGTTTGATGGCTGTGGCTGGTTCTGGCAATGATTGTGATGGTCATTGCATGGAAAATGCAAACAGCATTAGCGATATGCTTTTAGTATCGGCTGGCGGCATTGTTGCAATGTGTTTTGGCGGTTTTCTAGTCTGGATTAGTGACGATGAATAATCTGCATAAAAATATAGCTAATTTGTCTGATGAGCAATTGGACAAGTTAGCTGATTTATTGGTCGAGCAATCGACTGACAAAGCTGACCGTTTGGCAACTGTCATCGGTTGGAATTTACAAGACAAACAACGAAGGGAACAAACTATGCTTAAAATGACACTTGAAACAAATGGAACACACTTACAAAGCACATTTCTAATGCCTTACGGTGCATTATTAACGGCAATAGGTCAACCTCATTACAAATTTTCTGACTTTGACGACATTGAAAACAAAGTTGATGTTGAATGGGCTTTTGAATTGCCTAGCGGTGATGTTGCTACGATTTACAACTGGAAAGATGGCCCAGCTTATTTAGGTCATCAAGGCAAGCCAGTTGAGAATATAACAAAATGGCAAATTGGCGGCCATAAATTAGGAGTTGTGCATGAACTTTTAGACATCATTAATATGAAACTAGAAGAAGAAGGTTACAACCTAAACGAGGACGCATAAACATGGGCTACGATAAATCTGCATTAATCAAAATTGATAAAGAATGGATTGAAGCTATTGTGAACCAGCATTTTAAAGACTTATCACCGACACAGAGGAAAGACGCTGTGCGGTTTATAGTCAACAATGATGGCAAAATATATAGCGCAATCAATCAAGCTATTTGCGATTGTGTTAACGAGTGGAAAGGCTGTATCAATCTCAACAAGGAAAAAGCCAAATGATTTATTTCAATATCGTTTGGCGGTTAGCGATTGCTAGTTGGTTTGTCGGTGCGTTTAGGCATATGCCTGATCTGCACGGCAAGCTAGCGGCAGGTGCTGTAGTTATATTAATAATCATGTGGGCGGTTCATGCGTTTACTGTCGAAAAAAACAAAGGAGAATAACAATGACAACGAAAAAACAAGCAATCGAAGAACTAAAACGAATTGTAAGCAAAGGTGATACAATTTATTTTATTGTAAAAAACGTTTCTAATAGTGGTGCTTTTAGACATATAGACTTTTTCCATTTTGGTATTATGGATGAATTTAGAGAGGGGCAAGACCGTATTATTCGCCATTGCCTGACTATGTTGATGTGCGATGCTTTGGACTACAGGTTTAAGAATAAAACCCGTTGCATGGGAGTGTCTGGCGGTGGTATGGACATGGGTTTCCATGTCATTCACCAGCTAGGACATGAATTGTTTAACGATGGCTATGCCTTAAAGCATCAAATATTATAATTATTCGTAAAACTGATTAAACCGATTGAACGGGTTGGGCTTTGCAGTCTGACCCGTTTTTTTTATGCAACCACATTTGCAGCCTTCTAAAGACAAAGCATTTAGCGTCAATTGCAATAGTTCTAATTGCGTTCCAAATGTGCCTGTAAATTCTGCGGGTGAATAATGATAGCCATAATTTCCCCTGTGATGCACATAACAAAGGCCTATAACTTCATAATGACTAGAACGCCTGCCCATGCCAGTTTGATGTTTGATATGGTGCAGTTCTGTCGGGCTATCGTAATAACCTAATTGAGCGCAAGCAATGCAACCCATATCCGCAACGCTTCCCATGTGCAGTTTTTCCCGTGCTGTCTTAGCCTTTGGCATTATAGTTTTTCTTTTCTATTGTTTGGTTAATCATGTTGGTTTTCCATCGTTCAAAATTAATATCAACGATCTTTTTTTCCCATGCCCATTTCGATTCCTCGTGAATTGCAATTCCTAACGCTTCAATATGTTCCTGATACGATGGATTAGCACGGGCTTCTCTTTCTTGTGCTGCTGCGGTCTTTTCACCTGCAATCATATATTCTTTCATAAGTTTAGATAACAAAATTTGCCTACCATACTCTAACACAGCTAAATTCTGTTTCGCTTTTGCGTGTTCTTCACCTATTGTTCTTAACTTGTGTAGTTGTTGTTCCCTAGCTTCTTCTGACATGTGCGCCCCCTTGTGATTTAGCTTTTTTAATTCTTAAATGTTGTAAAAACCCCTTCACTTCCTCACCCATTGGCATTGGATGAACACGTTTACTGTGCGGAAAGTGACCGTATTTTTCTTTAAACGTCCAGCTTGCCCATCCTTCCTTGTATCCTTTTTGCTTTGCATGAAATACAAGTTGGGCATAAAAATTTTGCTTGTCGTTAGTTGTTGTTTTCTCTTTTGGGAGTTCAACCAACCTGCCTTGCTTGATAAGCACCATTTTTTCTTGTGCTGTTGGCGCAAATCCACATTCAGGGCATTCAATAGCACCTTTAAAAGGTTTGTAGACAGCCTGACATTTTATACAGGTAAATGGCTGCTTCTCTATTGGTTGTGGTTCTTTATTCTTTGAATCAATAACTTTGCCATCTGTTAAAATCCATTCAGGCGTGTCTTCAGGAAAACCATGTTCATAAACACAACCACTATGATCTATAACTAACGTGTCTTTTTTACCCTCAAATGGTCTAAGACTACGCCCAACCATCTGCAAATACATAGCATATGATTTAGTTGGTCTAGCTAAAATTACGCAACTAACTTTGGGTTCATCCCATCCTTCAGTAAGCACCTGACAATTTGCCAGCACTTTAATTTCACCTGTGTGCAAATCATTTAACACCTGCTCACGTTCTATTTCAGGCATATCACCATCAACATGGCCTGCTGATATACCATTACGCCTAAAAATTTGTGCAACGTACCTGCTATGTGCAATAGACGTACAAAAAACTACTGTTGGCCTGCCTTCTGCAAACTTTAACCAATGTGTAACTAAGTCACCCACTAATTTAGGTTTGTTCATACGTTCAGATAAGCTGCCTTTTTCATAATCACCCCCAATTATTCTTATACCCTCAAGATCAGGCATTGTTGGTGCAACTATTCTTGTAGGTACAAGGTGACCTTGATCGGTTAGTTTTCTAATGCTTCCACATTCAATTAGATCATCGTACATTGACGCTAACCCTTTGCCATCTGACCTACATGGCGTTGCAGTTAGTCCAATCACATAAGCATCAGGGTATTCAGCTACTAAATCACGGAACGATTTGCTTACTGACCTATGCGCTTCATCTAATATAATTAAATCAGCACTAGGTTTCATAAAATATTCGTTGTCTTTACGTGCATTAAAAGTTTGAACACTTGCAATAGTCGTTCTTGCATAGCCACCTGACTTGCCAGCCATCAATAATGCGTGGTTTACTTCAAAATCATGCAGTTTATTGCTACATTGCATGACAAGTTCACGCCTGTGGGCTACAAACAGGCATTTTTTCAGCTTTTCTGTTGCCTGTTGTATCATTGCTGCTGCAATTACGGTCTTACCACTACCAGTTGGGCTAACAAGTAACACTTTTTTGTTCCCGTTACGGAAACTGTTACGTATATTTTCTAATGCTAATTGTTGATAATCACGAAGGTGCATAACGTTTCCATATATCTCTTACCTGAAACATAACTTCATTCATGTCTTCAGGTGGGTTACAAGCGTTTGCAAATGATTGTGCTTCTGTTTGTGCATAATCATAACTTTCACCACGCATACGAATAGCAATTAGCATCTTAACTAATGCTTCATGTCTGTCGCCTTCACCTACACCGTATCGCAAAGTGCCTGAATACTTACCTTTGTACATAGAAGGCTGGTAATCTACTTTTACACGTGTAACTTCAGGTCGTTTTAATCCAAGGCCATCCCTAATTTCTGCCATTGAGTAAGGTTCAGCATCAATCATTTTGTGTATTTTAATTGGATAGGGGTGTTTCTTGTGATGATAAAAACCAGCAATACGCATAACACGTGGCAAATCTTTTACTTTTGGGTCTGCGTCAAACTTTGCAGCCAATGCCTGTTGATACAAAGTAAAACTTTCTAATGGCATATCATGCACTAACCAATACACGTGGTATTTGTCAGGTGATGTATTTACTATCATATGCGGCTGCAAATCAAACTTGCTAGGCAAAGGCGCACCATCTAAATCAATAAAAACTGAACGTACTTTTGTTATGTTCTTTGTAGTACGTCCTAATAAATCAGTTTGATTGACGGTAAAAAACACACCTGCACCACGTTTATTTAAACGCCACAATTCTTGTATGTGCTGTTCCAACGTTCCATGCAGTTGTTTTACTAATCTTTTGTCTTTGCCCTTATCATCAAATGTTTGGAAACTATTTTGTTTGCCAATAACATCCATAAAGACACCGTAATTACTTATCGGGTTGTACATCACTTGCCCCCCATCTAGCTTCAGCACCTTTTTTGCCTGCTGCTTGACGCTTCTTACGGTTAAGGTCTTGCTCTATCCGTTCTTCTTCTGCTTGTATGCACACCAAATAAACAAGACCATCCTTGTCTTTAACTTCTTTAAACAAAGGTTTTATTTTTGGCAGCATCTTTTTGATTTTATCTATAGTGCAATTACACATCTTAGATAATATTTCATAATCTAAAGGCACACGAAACCCACGCCAGCAATGGCAGTAGAGTAATATGTAAGCACCTTGTTCTTCTAGTGACATCCTCATTCTTGAAGGTTCACTAATCCAGTCGTTTGCATAGAACTGAAACGCTGGTGATTGCTCGTCATTTTTGCGTTTTCTCATTGGATCATCATATTGTTAAATGTTAAGTTAGGTTAATGTTAATCCAATATGTGATAGCTGTCAACCTTATCTTGGGATGCAGGTGAAGATGAAGGTGAAGGTGAAGATGAAGGGGATAAAATCGCATTAGTTTTTTATACGGTAGCCATAGCAATGCTATACGATTGTCATATTAAAGGGGAAATGGTGGGCAGTCAGGGGAACAACGGAGCAAAAAACCCCAACCACCCAAACTTGTTATATCAAATTTATGATTAAGCGTTAAGCGTTAACTTTTAAATCTGGCCTAATGTAATGTAAGTCATAATCACCTAATTCTGCTATTTGATACGCACGTAATGGTGGTATAACATCCCACTTAGAAACAGCAGGGTGACTGATGCCAAGCAAGCGTGATAGATTTCTACCACCGTACTTTGATACAATCTCTACTTTTCTGTCTTCTGCTAAGATACGCAGTGATCTGTTGTCCATAACCAAATTTTTCTGTTGTTATAATGTAAGTAAACTCTACTCTTTATGTTAACTATTGTCAACTCGCTTGACTTATTGGTTAACTTAGATTAACATTAAGACTCAATAGTAAATATAAAAAAAGGAAAAGATATGACATCAATAATAGCAACAATGGGTCAAGGCGGTGAAGGTCGCTACCCTGATGTATCCGTAGGGGTACACAAAGCAAGGTGCGTCAAGGTCATTGACCTTGGTACACAAAAGAATGACTACCAAGGTGACATCACATGGAAGCGTCAATGTATGCTGATATGGGAAGTGCCATCAGAAACCAACAGCAACGGTGAACCGCTTACTATTAGTAAGTTCTACACCATTTCATTACATGAAAAATCTAACTTAGGAAATGACCTAACAGCATGGCGTGGTCGTGCTTTTACTGAAACAGAAAAGCAGGGCTTTGACATTTCAAAGTTAGCTGGTGTTCCTTGTATGATGAATGTTGTTGAAGGTAAAAATGGTAGACCACGTATTTCTACCCTCATGCCATTGCCTAAAGGTGATGAAATGATTGAACAGCACCATAACACTATCATATTTAGCGTAGACGATTATCAAAAAGGTAACCGTGATTCTTTTAATGCGCTGCCTGATGGTATTCGTGCGATTATTTTACGTTCACAAGAGTTAGCAGATAGTCAAGATTTGGGGGATGACCACAATGGTGGTGATGTTCCTTACCCTGACGTTTCTGATGACAATGTACCATTTTAGGGGGTGATATGAAAATAACTAACGTACAAAATCTACCACAAGCTATCGTTAATGCGGTTATTAATGACCCTTATGACGGTAAAGGTAGTGACATATCTGCAACACGTTTGCTTGCACCACCACGTATAAACATTCTAACCAAAAAACATTGGAATGAATTGGAAGAAGATGCTTCTGATCGTATCTTTAGTTTGTTGGGCCAGTCTGTACATCACATTATTGAACGTGCTGCACAAGACGGTGACTTGTCTGAAGAACGTATGTTTGTAAACAATGAGCAAACAAACAAATGGGTAGTATCAGGTCAATTTGATTATCTTACTAAAGAAGGTGAATTGATTGATTTTAAAACTACGTCAGCATGGGCTGTAGTTGATGCACTGAAAAACGGCAAAAAAGAATGGGAAGCACAGCTAAACATTCTTGATTGGTTAATTAGGCATAGTGAAAAGAAATTACCTATCAAGGTAAAATCACTTTCTATTGTGGCTATCTTACGTGATTGGTCAAAAATGAAAGCGTTAACGTCTGTTGATTATCCAAAACAACAGGTAGTAACGTTACCTATTACTATGTGGTCTGATGAAGAACAGGACGCTTACGTAAAAGGTCGTGTAGCTTTGCATCAATCTGCTGCATTGCAAGATGAACCACCTATTTGTTCTCCTGAAGAAAGGTGGAACAAGCCTGATACTTACGCTGTAATGAAAGATGGACGTAAATCTGCTGTAAGATTACTTCCGTCAATGGATGCAGCTAAAGAGTTTATCAAAGCCAATGGTATGTCTGAAGGTAAAGGCAGTAAGATAGTGCTACGTGCAGGTGAGGATACTAGATGCGCTCATTATTGTGCTGTGCGTGATTACTGTACACACTGGACAAAGGTTTCATTCTAATGGCAGACACGCCTTTCGTTTACACACAAGATCGTTTGGTTAGGGGTATCCTAATACGAATGGCTAAACGTGCAGAAGAAGGGCGTGTCACCTATGGCGGAACTATGGAACAAGCTAGTAAACCATTAGAAGATTGGATAGTTGATGCTCAAGAAGAACTTATGGATACCCTAGTCTATCTTGAAAAAGTTAGAATAGAATTAAAAAGCAAAGATTAAAGCACTTGTAGTTCAGTGGATAGAACACTTGTCTACGAAACAAGGGGTCAGAGGTTCGAATCCTCTCAAGTGCGCCAATTATGTTATATTGCAAGATGCCATTCGGTCAGATAATTCTTCACAACGTTCTGGTGTTTGAGTAAACCATCTACTGTCTAGCATTTCATCTGCCGCATCTACAAAGTCATGTTCTTTTAATGCAGCCCACATATTTTTAAACCGTGACACACCGTTAGCCCCTAATTGAAAAACCATTTCAACAATAACTTCTTGTGCTTGGGGTGGAAGATTATAGCCTTCCATTAATTCTTGTGCTTCCATAAATGAACCATCAAAATCTACATTAAATTGTGCTTCAAGAAGATGGGTGCTGTATGTATGCCCTTCTTGGTATTCATCATCTGCTGTAATCAAATGACCATAGCCTATAGTGGCTTTGCCAAGACTGTCTTTATAAATAGTATCCCTAAATGCTTCGTGTTCTTTAATCCTATCTTTTAGGTCTTCCCATTCAGGTCTGTCGCTAGGCATTTTGTATTCAGCCATTTTATTTCCTTCCTATTTTTGGAAAGCCTTTTTTCATATTACTGTATGCTTTCGGTGATACTGTAGATTTGCTTTTAGGGCGTGATGTACCAGCAGACTTACGTTTGTTTATATTGTAATACAATCCTTTTTTTTCCACAGTTATTTTCCCCTTATGCTATCTATAAAGTTGTACATTCTTCCTATTTGTTTATCAACATTCATTATTTCTTCTGATAACATACCAATATGTATTTGCAATTCAACAATAGTAATTAATACATAAGTTGATAGACCTAAAAGTATTGTTCCAAGTACAGCCATTATTACTGTGTTAGGGTTTTGTTTCATTACAACAAACCCTGTTGTTTCTTCCATATAAAGTACCCTATGACGCACACAAACGCTAATACTGCTATTAATAGCACAAATATGCCTATCATTTCTAATAGCTCTCTACGTGCCTTTATGGCCTTCTTACGTGCATCAATACGATCCTTTTTAATTTGAACACGTAACTGTATGAGTTCTTGCCATGCGTTCAAACCACGGGTCATTATAACTATGTTCCGTAATTCGTTTTCCATATCATCAGCACGTTTTTTTGCTATGAATGTTTCCATAGCTTCTTCATTAGCTGATAAATGTAATAGGCTGTTTTTCTTTTTGCTGTGGTCATTTTTGACAGCATCAATGCTATCCCACAATGAGCCAATATCTTTTGCTAATGATTGTATTTCTTTACCTGCCGAAACACCTGCTTTGATTGCTGTGAACGATGCTATTGCAATAGATAATGGGTCTGGCATTTCATTTTTCTAACTTTGACATAGCAAGACATAATAATCCTGCTCCATATTTTATTTCTTAAATTTATTCATTGCGTTGATTCCAAATGAACCTGAAACAATGGCTAATACAATGTACCAAAACATTTCAGGTGCATTGCTAAGAATTACCCAACCTTCTGCCATATATGGTTGTGATTGAGGTATAAAATGTGCCACCATAATTCCGCTAAAAACTAGGGTAAGCCATTCGTCTTTCCAGCTTGATGATGAAGCGTTTACTTGTGCAGTCTGCACTTGCATTGAGGCTTGTATCTTTGCAACGTCAACAGTCTTTGCTGCTTCTATTTCTGCTGCACGTATAATTTTTTTCTTTTCAAGGTTATGTTTAACAGCACCAATAGTTGCATCTGCAACAGCACTGATAATTGGGTTTTTAAATAAACCTGCAACTAATCCTAACAACGGAAATGCCATAGCTAACTCCCTTTGTAAAAACCTAATGTAGTGGCAAATGCTGCTACGATAGCACCAATCACAAAGATTGTTTTTATGCCGCCTTTACCCATAGCTACTTGATTCTTTAGTTCTTCTATATCCTGTGAATTTTTCCTAATAATACATTCAATTTGATCTAGCTTTATCAAGACCACATCATCAGACAACCTATCATTAGTTGGTATTTTTTTTGGTCGTCCTCTGCTTGCCATTATTTTTTCCTATTCTTCCTTAACATAATTTTTTTATAATTTACTTTAAAATCTATCCATTTCATGTGAATTAAGTTGTCGTATTTGTAACAAACAAAATACCCCCCTGCAAAACCTATACATAATGTTATGAATTGTTCCATTACGCTTGGCTCTCCGTCCATGATATTCGTCCAGTAATGTTAAACGGGTTAGTTGTACTTACTGTTGAAGGGTCTTCAACCAACTGTGCAACAACGGTTAGAACATCTGGGCCATCAGGGAATACGTTATTACCACCTAAAATTGAGTTACCTAATGAGGTAATGTCACCAAGTTCTTGTGTTGTAACAACCGCTGAACGTCCACTAGTTCCTGTACCACCCTGTGATCTAAAATTAAATATATCAATACCACCTGAAATACTATCTTGGTTAGTGTGATATATAAGTTGGCTTAATGAAGGGTTAGTAACAGCATTCCAATTTGTGTTTGTAATCAAACCGTTTAGTCGCAATGTAATTTTAGCATTGTGTGTAGACAAGATACCTACAGTTTTCAAAATCAATTGCATACGGTTAATGATTTCACGCTCACCTAGGTAACCAATAGTGTTTGTGTCTACAGATGGTGCAAGCCTTACGCTAATAAGCGGAATGTCATAAACAACTGGTACACCTGTAGTAGCAACTGTAACTGTATAGTTACTGGTTATATTTGTTTCGTCAGTAGATGCTTGGCTAATCAGCATCAAGTTTCTAAATTCTTCTGTAGCACTATTGCTTGAATACTGTCTACGGGTCAGCAAGTTAACTTGGTATGGCTGGTTAGGCAATTGGAAGTAACTGCTAGGGTTTCGTGTGTAAGTGTAACTGTTAAGATTGCTACCTGTAATTATTTTGTTAGCTGGTACAGAATTGTATAGATAACTAGGCGTTGCAATTTGTAATGCTCTACCAAAACTGCGCCAGCTATTATTATAGAAGTAATAATAATTGTCATTTTCTTCTGCGTTAGCTGCAACTGTAACTGTTGCGTTACCTGTAACCTGAAGGTCTTGTGAAGATGCAGTAAATTGGTATGCACTATCACTGTCAAAACCACCATCCATGATAACAGACGTACCCCAATGGGCTAGGGCTGGTACATATGTTGGTGTGCCAGTGTTTTCAATTTCATACCTAGCAGGTACGTTACCTGAACGCATGTACGCTTCATTGAAATGGTTGTTGTGAATAAACTCATGCACATAAATTACTTTACCACGCTGATCTTTAAATCCAAATCTAACTTTACCAGCACCGTACCAACTGTAATCCATGTAAGCCATTTGGATACGATGTGTTTTTAAAACAAACCCACTTGGGCCTGTACCATCACATTTGTCTAAATTCCAATTAACTTGAGAAACTTTAGTATCAATTATTTTTGTAATAACCACACGGCTATTAGATGTTCCTCTATAACTAGGCATGACAGACATTGAAGTATCACTACCAATGTTTGTTATTTTGTATGTCTGTCCTTTAATGACAATGCTGTCACCAACGCTTAACTGTTTTGCAAACCTTGTATCTGTTCCTGTAATATCTGAACTCTTAAATGTAACGCTGCCTGCACCACTGATTTGCGTTGTTGAATTTCTACGGCACACACTTAATGCAGAACCGTTATATTCAAAATACAATCCATTCTGGTCATCAAACAAACCACATTTCAATGCACTGTTTGACCAGTTAACTACATAAAATTCTGGTATTCCTGATGGCCCTGTAGAACCTGAAGATGGTGCGCCTGCAAGCGTTACAGTAAATGAATATTCATCTACAATACTAGCTACAGCAAAAATGCCGTTCCAATAATTAGTAGCATCACTTGTAGTAGCACCAGTAATATTTACATTAAGACCTGTTGCCAGCCTATGTGCATAACGTGTTTTAATTGTAGCTGTTGTTCCTGAAGCCGTGTACGTATCTATTTGTGTAGATGGGCTAAAGTTAACAGCAAACGAAACTTGGATACCTTTACCAGATTGATACCTAAAGTATTTTCTAGTTTGCCTAATCATTTTACTGTCAGGATTTTTAGAAGGTATTAATTCTACACCACCATCATACGGACGGTGCAATGCAAACCCGTCTGCCCTCATAAGAAGGGAAGTTCCTATTGTAAAGTTTGCGCCTGTTAAAGTTGCTGTTTGTGCATCTTCTAGTTCTAGTGAACCTTGACCTGTTACAGCTTTTACAGAATTGCTATAGACTGCCCCTGTATCTTCATAGGTTATAAGTTTTACGCCATCACCTTGGTCAGTAATAGAAACAGTATTTGAATTACCTACGGCATCAGCGTTTGTTGGATGCAATGTAAGGGTTGTTGTACTAGCTACACGAACATAATAAATATTGTTAACAGTTGTTCCAGTAGGAATGACTGAACCTGTCATTACAATCATGTCACCAGTAGATAATCCATGTGCAGGGGAACAAGTAAATATAGATGTTGTTGTTGCAATTGAAGTGACTGTAGCCGTTGCTGTTGTTGGGTTGCCGTATATTGATATGGTATCGCCAGTGTTAAAGAATGATGTAAAGTTTGTTCCTTCACCAAAAACTTTAGTAGACGAAACATCTACGCTAACTGTTCCACCACCTATCACTTCACCTGTAATACTGTCAGTAGTTAGTTTTTGTGTGCCTACACCAATTCCAGTTAATGCTATTGTTACATTATTAATTACAGCATTGTCATATGTTGTAGCCAGTTTAATCCAATCACGACTAGACCTTACTACATAGTATGTAGTGCCGCTAGTAAGACCAGTTACCACTGTGCCTGCTGTTGAATACACAACGGCTTGACCAGTAACAAAATAATGATCTGGTATTCTAATCGAATCTTGTTCAATCCAAACTGAACTTTCAGGTGTAAATGATGCAACCCTATCAGGCAATTGTGATGATGCGTTTAATGTAAATGTTGTTGTGGTCGGTGCTGTTGCAATTTTATACACACCATCTGAAGCACCTACTGCGCTAGCACTAAATATCTGTGTGCCTGTACCTTTGTTTTCTAAATCAACAGCAGTAGTTTTTTGATATGTGCCTGTACCTGTATAAGGATAAGCAAATTCTATTTTTGTTCTTGTATCATTTAAATCTGCACCGTCATAATTTAAATGCAAAGTAAATGCGTTGGCACTAACGCTGTAAATATAATAATATGCACCGCTTTGCAGTGGTGCTATTGGTGTGGATGAAATGTATTGAACTCTATCGCCAGTTACATAACCATGCGCTGTATAATTTACTTGATAAAAACTAGTGTATTGAGAAGTAGTTTGGTCAACAGTTATTGGTGTACCAATTACCCCATCAAATGTTGTGCTTAACTGAAACTTATCTGCTATAGCATTTTTAACATAGTAAGTTGTTCCATCTACTAATGGGAATATCTTACCGCCACTATTCTGATTGTAGAAAACACTATCTTGGTTATTAAGGCCATGACCTACAGCATGAATATAATCACCTGTTGCCACAACTGTATTACCAATAAAGTAAGTGTAAGTTGTTGCTGCTGAACTACCATAATTGGCAAAGTTTACAGGTGTTGTCGCATTACTGTGAAGCTGGAATGAAATACGGTTGTCGTTTACTTTTGTTACTTTGTAGTAATCACCAGAACTCATGCCGCTAATAGCAGTACTTGAGTTATAGTGTCGCACTACGTTATTAGTTTCTAAACCATGCCCTGCGTACCATATACTGTTAGCCCTTGGGTCATTTGATACTTTGATAAGCACTGCCGCATTAACTGCATCACCATTTAAATCCCGTGTCGAACCGTTAGGTGTGTTAGTAAATGACAATGTAAGACCATCTGATGAAACAGTCTTGGCATATACTACCTGACCACCACCGCTACTATATGACATTAAATCATTAGAACCATCGAAGACTGTGAAGTTATTAAACGTAGTATAACAAGCCATCAATTGTTGTGTGCTGCCACCTACAAGGCTAGGTATTGCTTCTGTCATAGTAATTTGTTCAGACGCACTATTTGACGATACGCCTTTATATGCTCTAACAAAACAAGATCGCATTACGCCTGAATTTGCACCATTGTTTGTTAGATTTACTTTAGTTGTACTACCTTCAGTAAGTGTTAAATAAATTTCTGTTGTTGATACAACTCTTACGTAATACCAACGGGCATCAGTCAAACCGCCAATAACAGTATTGCCGTATCCGCTAAAATAAACATACGGTTTGTTGTCTACAAATCCATGTGCTGAAGCAAAGGTAACTGTTTCTGTGCCAGTGTTTACGTTGATGTTTCCACCGCCACCTTGCACAAAGAAGAACGCTTCATCAGGCAACCAGTTCATAGGATTGATTGCGCCTATAGGCCAACCAGTAGTTTCGCCAGTAGCCGTTACGTTTTTACTGTGATTAAATTCCATGACGTTATGTATAGTTGTGCCTACACCGCCATAGTTTGTAAAATTGCTTTCGTCAGTATTGTCTGGATTTAATCCACCACCAATTGCAGCAAACCTAAATCTATTAGGAAATGCAGCACCACACGCAATCATTGTGTACATGCCATTGTCAGTCATGCCACCCATAATAGATGTACTGTCAATTTGCACTTTATCACCAGCAACCCATCCACCTTTGGGTAGATACAAACTGTTTCGGTCACCATCAACTTGACGCATCATTGGTATAAAAATACCACTAACAGTAGTGCTAGTAGTATTTACATTACTGCCACCTACTGTTGTAGAAAAATGTGCTGTGTTAGGACTGTCAACGACAGCGTTTAAATAATAAACTCTTGGTGTGCTATCACCTTCAAAATAATTAATTAATGTACCACCAGTGTTCATGGTGTTTAGACCACCTAACGTAGTATACATAGGCATATAAGGTGTATTAGCAGGGTATGTTATGTAGTTCTGGTCAAACGTAAACAGTTCTGAAGTATTATTAACAGAACTAGCAACTACACCAGCCGCAAGGCAATCACGCATCATGCCGCCATTAGCACCTTGGCTTCCTAAATTTACACGGGCTATAGAAGTTGGGCCACCTGTTGTAAGGTAAATGTGTTTAGCATTTGATGTAGTTCTTACATGATACCTACGTTCCGAAACACCTGTTGGCAATGTGTTACCATTACCAAGAATATACATGACAGCTTCACCATCACCAAATATGTGGTCTTCTGCAAATTCAATTTCTTCTGTAACCGTATTAAAAGTAGCTGTTGCATCTGCCGCACCACCACTAACAAAAAACATTCCCTTAATAGGTGTCCAGTTAAAAGGTTGAGCATTACCAATAGCCCATTTACTACCATCAGCAGAATTTGTTGCTGCTAGGTTTGTAACTGTTTCACGTTTTGTTCGGGTGTTTGTTGGCTCAATGTTTGTAGAATCAAAAGAAATGTTTTTACTACCAACACTATTGCTTAAAAAGAAACTAGTGCCGACACTAAAATTAGTTGGGCTTTTAGTTGTTACCGTCAAGACTGATGGGCTTGCCGCATCTGTTACAACAGAATTAAGTGCCGCTAATTGAAATTCTGTTCCTTGGTACACGCTACCAATAAATATCTGTGTATAAGTATCCAAGATAGAACCTGTAGAACTTTGCGTGTTCTTAGATTTATATTGAAATGTTGTTGTGCTTGGTATTGCTGTAACAATAAACGCACCGTTAGCAGATGGGCTATCTGTGCCTTGCACAATAATAGGGTTACCTATTGACAAACCGTGTTCTGTTGTAGTTGTTACGCTAATAATTTCACTAGAATTTGTTTTAGTAATAGCTGAAAGCGACATAGATGTGTCACCATTACGGCTATAAAACGTAGGAATGTTGTTAACTAATTCTAACGTTTCCCATTTTGTAGACTGCAATCCATATTCAAAATCGGTATCAATTAAGTTTTCTGGCGTTGACATACGGATTTTAGAAACAGGATCAACGTATGTTTCGGAAGGTGAGAAAGCTACACTGTCTTCTTCTACAAAAATTTGTAGCTTGTCAGTATCAGCCATAGCTGTTGTATCATGCGCTAAAACTAACGTCGTTTTTTCTGTGTCGCTGTTAATAGAGTAACTAGTTAGACCAAATGCCGCTTGATTAAAGAGATAAATAATTACGTTATCTTCAATATTAGAAATCATCAGCAAACGTTCTTGCCCAACAATTCCGTCTAAAACAATAGTTTTCGCTGAAGCGTCAAACGTGTAATTGTGTAATAGTTTTTTACTCATTTATATTAACCTCCTAATGCAATAGCATACACCACACTGAAGGGTGCTGCTATTAATATTTTTTCATCTGCGCCAGCGTTTTGTACTTCAAACGTAATATCTGTACCTGCCAAAAACTTTTCGTTAAGTACGTTTGCATTTGTATCGGTTGATGTAACCCTAACAACCCCACCCCCTGCACTTGCTGCCGCACTTGTAGCACTAGCCGCTGCATCTACTGCACTTACGCTTGCTTCACCAGCTTTAGCAATTGCTGTATCTCTACTAGCATTAGCCGTATCTCTACTTGCGTTAGCTACATCTCTTGCACTTTCAGCTAAATCTTTTGCTGATACAGCATCATCTCTTGCACTTGTAACTGTTGTAACATGCCCTGCCGTAGTGATTGCATCTGCCGCAGTATCAACTGCTTTTGCTGTAGCTGTTTCTGCTGCACTAGTTGCCGCTGCTGCATCAACAATTAATTCCCATTTCGCAATGTCTGCATTACTTGTAATAGGCGTTGTGCCTGTTGAAGTATGTGCAACAATACAAAGATAAATGTTATTAGTGCTAGTATCTTTTACAAAATCTCTTTCGTTAAATGATGTAGCTGTTGACCAATCACCTTTATAATCACCTAACGTTTGTGCAATTGATAGTTCACCACTACCGTCAAATGCCAAAACTTTGTTAGCACGGTTTGCAGCATCTACAGTAAATTCTGTAGAAGTCATGGTGTTTGTTCTTGAAATCTTTATTGATCTATCGACAGCTTCTTGCAACTCTTGTGCAATAGCAATTGAACGGTCAAACGCACCTTCAACACTATCCGCTGTAAACGGGTCGTTTTCAACAAGATCAAGTGTTTGTGTTTGGGTTGTAGCTCTACGTAAGATTACATTTCCTACGCCTGTAATTGGTTTATTACCAGACGTAAAAGTAACGTTACCACCTGTAGCTTCACCTACTCCGCTGACGGTATAATGCGTAGAAATCGTTTTAACAGTTTCAGAACCGTCTGTACTCCTTAAAATAACTTCAACGTCAGATTGATTCAGAACCTTAAAGTTGTAAGGGAAAACATCTTGTATCCCGTCACCATCATAACTATTCTTGATGATTGTTGTCGATATAGTCATAATCTTCCCCTAGTTTATCATTAAAATTATTATTTATAAACCGTTATTTTAGTTAACATCTGGTTGTTTAGGAAAGGTGATTGGTATATCTTCACCATTAAATGTACTAAACTCACCATCCTCTTGCATATCCAGTAATCTCTTTATTTCTTTTAACATAATAATTCTTTTTTTCTTATCTTTAGTAGTTATGTACCTAGATATTAAATCTGTACCACCTAGTTCTTTAGTTATCATTTTTTTAAACAAAGGGTCTTGAAATATATCTTTAGGAAATAAAGCATTAAAAGCTGTATTTTCTTCTGGTGTTATTTCAGACTGCTTACCGCTAAATAACTTTCGTTTAGCTTCATTAGCGGCAACTCTTAGACCAGCTTGTGATTTTTCAAACAAGTCCATGTCTTTTTTAAATTCACTAGAATTACCTGCTGGTGTATCACCAATTTTAATAAAGTTTTGTATCAATGGCCCTAATACTGGTGTTTGTAACACTTCCGCAAGGCCTTCGTATACTTCTTCACGTGATTGGTTTTCCCAATTATACAAACTGTTTCCACCATAATTGTTCCAAATATACCTGTATTTTTCTTTTGTAGTGTAGTTATTGTCTGCTTTCCATACATCTTCATCTATAGCAAAATCACCTGTCCAACTACTTACAGGGTTTTCTCCATGAACAAACATATTTACTGCATCTATCATAAGTTCAGCAGCAGGGTTAGGTGATAACGCTGTGTTATCTACAAACGTAGACAAGAAATCATCAGGTGTATCACCAACTAGTTTATTAAAACCTTTGTACCAAAGATTGTTAATAATCCTAGCATTCTCATCTTGCGGCAATCTCATATAAACAGGTAGTTTGTTGCCATTGTTAGGGTCTGTGTACCATCCTAAAGGTATAATTATGTAGTTAGCTTTATCATAGTTCGATACACCCATGTAAAAAGCTGTACCCCAAGCACCTAAGAAGTTTAGTTCTGCGGCCTTTTGAATCATTTTTGGCATAAGTTCGTAGCCAACGTATTTTAATCCTACTGACTTAGGGTCTTCACGAAATCTTACATAGTCACCCCTGATACCTTCTTTCATAGCATTGTAGAAAATTAAAAAGTTATTAGTAACTGAATGAAATTCTGATGTACGCAAGAACGCTGGCGAACCATAATCTTGCTGCACCTTGAGCATCATTTCTCGTTCACTCATATTTAGCTTGCCACTTTTAACTGCATTTTGCAGTGCTTTGTACGCACCAATTTTAGGCATACGATCTAATGCACGTGCTGTAACCGCCATACGAACCCCTACAGGGTCTATGATTTTGTTAAACCATTTTTTATGTTGAGCAGGTACTCCAAACTCCAACATATATTGTTCTAATATAGCTTGATCTCTTGATAGGTAGCCTTTTGATTCTGCATCCCTAATAGCATTTTTACCTGCGTTTGTTTGGTATCCTTCTTTTGTAGATAATAAAAAACCATTTCGTTCCATATAGTTTACAATTTCTGTTTTGTTGCCACCCATCATACCTTTAAAAGCATCTTTACTAGATGACATTATTTTATAAAGCATAGCTTCTTTAGGGCTACCAAACCCTTTACTATCTATCTTGCTAAGAAACGCTGCACCTTCTAAATTACGTACAGTTCGTTCAATATCTCTTACTAAGTTTTTAGACCAAAAACGAGGATTGTATTCTGTAAATATTCCTCTGAATACATCATTCCCTGCTGTTGCAACTTTCAAAACTATATTATTTCCATTAACAGAGTTGTTAGCAAAAGACTTGGCAGCAAATTTATTCATGTGCCAATACTCTAGTTTTCCAAGACGCATGACTGATACAGTAGTCATTCCTGTTGGGGCTGGCTCTACTACACCTTTGTTAATGTATTTAGCTTTTTGTATAACCCTATCTTTTTCACCTGCTTTAGCTACATCAAAAGTTTCTAACCATGACTTGTTCTTTTGCATCCATTGGATTGCAGTTAACTTGGCACGGTTCAGTTTCATTGCATCAATAAGCATTAAATCTTTTTGTACCGTTGACAACAATACATCAGCTACAGGCTCAAACGTGCCTTTAGTTTTCATTATTTTAGAGTTAGCTAATGTCTGTACACCGTACTTATCAATACGATTTAACAAAGATTTTAGGTTATTAAAGGATATGTATTCAACATTATCCAATAATTCTCTAACCTGTTTACGGCTAAACATCAGGCTTGATTTAAACAATTCGCCCATGTAATCCATTCTCACTGCATAAAAATCAGTTGCAGCTTGATCTAAGGCAGGGTGCTTTTGTTTGAAATCTTTGTACAATTCCATTGCACTACGACCACCTTCAATTTCGTTACGTATGATAGTACCGTCAGGGTCTACTCTTTTTAGTTCTGCCCACAAACCTTTAGGGCTTGCCATGCCAGAACGTTGCTTACTCATAGCTAAGTTACGCAAAATAAGCATTGTTGAAAATGCTTCTATTGGTAGCCCCGAATCTTCTAAGTTACGCACAATACGTTGCATATTGCCCATGTATTGCTCCATGAAACCTTGCTGGTAACGCCAATTTTCCATTCTGTAATTTAGGTTTAGCGTTTCGCTGTCCATCCAACGTTCTTTACCTAACGAAAACACACCGCCTTCTGGCCCTTGGTAACGTCTATAAAACCAACCCATAGTATCAATGTATTGAACATTAAAATTATCTACGTTGTTTTCCTTAAACACTTTGTCCATAGCTTCCGCTACTTGTCGGTTACTATTCTTTGTCATGTTCATTAGGCTTGTATAGACTTCTTCAAACCTAGCAGATTTACCAGCTACCATTTTAAATTGTACATCTTTCAACGCATCCATAACTTCAGGACGTTTACTCATATAATTTAAAAACAATTCACTAGACCTTGGTGCATTTACGTATGTCCAATTTGGACGTAGCAAAAACGCCATCATAAAATCAGCCATTAATTCAGGGCTGCTATCACGGTATTTAGTGTATTTAGGATCGTTCTTTCTATTAAACGGTTTCCACGTATTTGATAGCCTTTGCAATTCTTTGGTAATAATGCCTTTGTCTACTAGCCCACGATCTGCCATTTCCTTTTGCATCATTTTTGTAAACACTGCATTTGCTTCTGCACGTAATGCTGCATCTGACATATCAGGACGCTGTTCACGTTTTGCATTAATTCCTTCCACAATACTTCTAATATGTGGGTCTATCATTTTACGCATTGCGTTTTTAGTAATCTGTTTTTTTAACGCACCGCTTAATGATATAAAAGCATCGTAAAATTCAGGGTCTAATCTTTTTCTAATTTCAGGGTCACGAAATATGTCTAAAATTTCTTCAGGCTTAACTTCTAATTTTTCAATTTCTTTGTTAGTTTTGCCTAAACTTTTAGCTGCTTCTGCTTCTGCTTTCTTTTTAATTGCTGCTATTTCAACTTTAGTAGGTAGTGTGCCATCCTTGCCTGTAGCATCAATCCATTCGTTCATGTACTTTTTTACTACAGCTAAACGCCCAAGGATGTTGTTTTTGCCTATTGTTGCTGCAGGCAAATAATCAATTAAATGCCCTATTTCATGGGCAAGCGTCATAGTTAAGTCTTTGGGGTTTTCTTGCAAAGCCCTATTAACAGCTACTTCTAACTGTTTAGGGTCAACCTTTCCGTTTTTTTGCGTAACTGATTGAAAGTATCCACGTAGATTAGATTTCATACGTTTTACTTGTGGTGTCTGATTAATCAACACTTCTGTAAGTGCAACTAGATCAAACGTATCAAGACCTTCTCTGAACAAATCTTTCCATGCAGCGTTCATTGTTACTTCTGACGGTGCTACTTCATTTGGCGCACCCCAAGGGCTACCATCACTTTTTGAATGATCGTAGTATGTTTTATCATTCTCTCTTTTGTAATGTTCGTAATAGTAGTCAGCTTGTTCTTTGATCTTGCCTTCTAATACTTTGCCCCTTACAGCAGCAATAATTTCACCTTTGCCACTAACAACAACAACACCACTATTGCTTACTTGAACTTCTGCGTCTTTTCCTATTTTTCTGTTAAATGCACCACGCTCTACATACCTAATAATTGAATTGTACATATCTTTAGGCACAGCTATAAAATCTTTGCCTGATGATTTAAGCACAATCATGTCAAATTTAGCACCTGTTGTACCACCAGCTTTAATTCCAAAAACAGGGTCAACTTCTACAAACTTAGATGCTGGAATTTTGCCCATAACTAATTCAAAAAACCCACCTTTGCTGTTTGCTTTTACAGGTGGTTTTGTTGTCCCACTTTCTTTGGATGCTTTTTTAAATATTTTTGATAACAATGGAAAAGCCGTAGTATCAAAGAAAACATCTTTAGTGCCAGCAGCATTTTTAGTTGTAACTATTGTTGCGTCTGGGTCTTTAAAAAAGGTTTCAGCTTTTTGTTCTGATTTTATTTCTGTTTCAACTTCTTCTTTAAATTTAGTTTCGGCTCTTTTAACTTCTGCTTCTTTGCCTGTAGCCTTGTTTTTAACTGTTATTGTTGGTTGCGTAATTTCTACAACATCAGGTTCAAATACTTTTTTAGCTTGTTGCTCTTTAAAATCAGTACGGACTTCATTTCTAATTGTTACTTTGCCGTTAGCGTCTATTTCTACCTTTGTAGTGCCAACAGGTTCGTGTGCAGTTACTTCAGCTTCTTTGACAAAAATCTTTTCGCCAGTGTTTTCTTTTTGAATCTCTAATTCAAATTGCCCATCCTTATCAGTTCTGCGTCCTACAACCTTTCCTGTAGATGTACTGCTTGCAGATGTATTTACTTCTGTGCCTAATTCAAACTTAGGTTCTGGCACAAATTTAGTATCTGTTGCCACTTCCATTTTATTAAGCATAGCTTCTGATTGCTGAATAAAAAATTCAGGTTCTTCGCCACGTAGTAATTCGTTCTTTATTTCAGGTCTATTTTTAGTAAGTGTGTATACATCTTTTGGATGCCAACCATATTTACGGTAAACTTCACCCAACCACCCCATTCCTTTGCCTGCTCTATTCAAGCCAAATATCATTACGGCTGCGTGAGCAAAATCATGTCGTGTAGGTGCTACGTTATTAAAGATTGACGTTAATGTAACCATTGTTCCAACTTCAGCAGCGTAGGCAGTACCTGATGCGGCAACATCATATACTTTTTCTGCACCACCTTTAGTTAGTATTAACTCACCCTTTTTGTTAACCTTTGCCCCTTGTTGCATAGCAGCATTTGGCAGTACAAAAGGTTTTAATCCTTGTCCAGCCAATCTAAAGAATTGACCTGCACCTCCTGTTGCTCCACCTACTGCTCCGTATTTAAGTCCTGTTTTAAGTGTTTCGAACTTTAACAATTCTTCCATGACCTCACCCATACTGTAAACTTTACCTTTAGATAAAGCCCTCATATAGATATCACGCAACATTTCTGGTACTGAAAAAGCACCTGCAGCACATATAACTGGTGCTAATATTGCTGATGTACCGCCTGTAGCTAAACCTGCACCTGCATTTAGTGCAACGCACCCACCAATCATAAGTGGAAAGTCTAAAGCTATTGTTGCAGTTGATTGCAGTATGTCACCACCAAAGTTTTGTGTCTGCCACATGAAAGTTTCTTGGTATGCTTCTGTGGGCGACATGTTATCTACAGTAATTAATTGATGAAAATGAGCAACCAACCCTGCAACCGACATAGTTGCACCTTTTTGAAATACTGTGTTTGGCCCTGCACCACCTGCATATCTTACAAATTTACCTGCGCCTGCTTCTATTAACTTTTCAGTTACCCACCAATCTGTACCATCTTGACTAAAATGTGCCAATTCAGGCAACTGGTATTTGTAATTTGCAGTATTAAATTCGTTAAATGTTTCACCTGCACGTTCATCAAAATTAGGTCTTGGAACAACAAATTCGTCAGGCACTACATTTGTTTGTAGTACATTGTCTGTTTCTTCTAATTGCTTTGTTAAGTCTTTACGTTCTTTTGAAAGTTGTTTTAATCTTTCTTCCCTTTCAAGAGCAGCTTCACCTTCATCTTCTGCGCCTTCCAAGTCATTATTGTTTATGCCCTTTTCCATTACGTCTAAAGAAACATCTTGCATATAATTTTCTGTTTCTATTAGCTTATTAATTTCTTGCAGACGTTCTTGTATGGTTGTTTTTTTGTTTAAGGCTTCGTCATAACTTTCTTGGTTAATACCATTTGTTAAGTTTTTATTTGCATTTGTTAGTTCTTCAAGTTCTCTTTCTAACAATTCTGTATCGCTATAGGGGTTTATACCCATGCCCATGCCTGTAGCATTCATAGCATTTGAATTACCAATGTCGAAAATAAGAGTGGTTATTCGTTTTTCATTAGCATCAATTTGTTCTTTGCGTGTTTTAACTGAAGGTGGATTTAATAGGTCTAATCCTGCTTTCATAGCCACTTTATCGCCTTTAGCAATACGTGGCAGTACATCCTTCATTCCGTCTGTATTAAGCATTTTTGCCCAAAACAAAGTTCTTTGTAATGGTATAGGCAATCTACCTGCATCTTTATGTATCATTGCCTCTTTTAATTTAGACGGTACTTCAAAATCAGGGTTAAGTAATTTTTGGTCGTTAATCCATGTTTGAATTAAACTAGGCAATTCTTCCATAGTAAGCTGCCAAAGACCAGATTTTGTATTATCGTCATTGATAATGTTTGCGTTACCGCTTTCAAAAAGTGCGACAAATGAAGCATACTCATTGATAGTTTTTGCACCTAAATAATCTGTTGTGCCATCAGCAATTAATTTTTCTTGGTAATTTACAGTATATTTACCAGTAGTATAGCCAGTGTGCAGCACACCAATTTTGTCTTTTTCTTCACCTGTAACACCATCTTGATTCCTACGCAGAATTTTATTAATACCTTCAGGCATTCTTCTGTTTCGGTTGTAAACTTTACGCTGGCCTTCAGTTAAATCTTCATAGAACATTACGCCATCTTCTGTAGCGTTCTTTATTTCTGTGTTTACATTGTTTAGTAATTCTTGATTTCCCAAAGATGATGTTTCAAACAATGTTTTTGCCATTGGGTCAGCATTTTCACCGCTTTCAACTTCTGCATTTTCTAATACAGATGAAGCCTCAACATTAACTTCATTAGTTATTGCTGTTTCTTCGCCACCGCTTTCTATTTTTACATCTTGCCCATCATCCTGTAACAATGAAACTTCAGCGTTTTTCTTAGTGGTTAAAGATTTTTTTTCTTCAGCAAGCGTTTCTGCAAAACTTTTTGAGTCAGCACTATTATGTTGCTCACCAGTTAATACTGCCTGATTTGCTTCGTAATCGTTTAAGGTATCTTCATATGCGCCCTTATATGGTTGTTCTACTCCATAATGGTCGTTAATTTGAGTGTCAGTAAAACCTGCTTGTTTTAATAGCGGCCTACGATCTTCAATAAAATCTAAAACAAATTCGTCAGGAAACCCTGCTTGACGTAGTTGTAATGCTGTCATTTTTCCAGCCATTATTGATACGACCCCGTAAATATAGATAAACCTTTTTCGGTATCAGCGTCTTGAACTTTTAAACCATCTATTCGCTTTATGTATTCATCAATAGTTTCGTTTTCTTTTACTGGCGGTACATCTATTGTACTGTCTGAAGCACTATCTCTAATGGTACTACCAGCCCATTTTTCAGCATCAATCCTGTATGCAAACCCACCTTGTTTAAATACATCTGGTTGTTTAATATAAGTATCAAATTCAGTTTGCAATGCTTGGGTTTTGGCTGTTACCTGTTGGTTTTTGTATGATTGTATAAGGTCAGTTAAAACGTAATTAGAACTATTAGCATTTCCCATCATATCCGAATACGAAAAGTTTTTTCCTTCACCTTCTCTTACTAAATCATAAAAATTTTCAACGGCACGTTTTGTTTCTATAGTCCATTTGCCATTAATTTTATTAATTAATGCGTCAAAAGCATTTGCGTCAGACACATCTAACTTTGATATATCTAACATATCAG
>Ga0222711_1000051_pt1 | contig 35633 bp, 33 predicted proteins | sample AntAcemetage1699_FD_179814 | JGI IMG/M metagenome (GOLD analysis project Ga0222711, IMG submission 179814) | Saline water microbial communities from Ace Lake, Antarctica - #1699 | ecosystem: Environmental > Aquatic > Non-marine Saline and Alkaline > Saline | place: Antarctica: Ace Lake...
AGGTTTTCCAATTTGTTTTTGATTTTTAGTTTTTCTTACTTTTTCACTCATTTTCCAACCCTTAGGTGAACCTATTTTTATTCCAGGTTTTTTAATTCTTATAGTTCCCTTATCTTTCCTAACTTTGGTTCTATTTTGTTTTTTACCTATTTTTTGTTTTCTAATTAACTCTATAACTTCATCAGAATGTTTTTCTAAACCTCCACCTCCTTTATTTTTGTTAATTAGATCAAAACCCCAACCTTTTAATTGTTCTATCCAGTAACATTCCCAAAACTTCCAATTTTCTTTATTAACTTCATCTATAATATTAAAACTAATAGAATCTTTATATTCTCTTAACCAATCTGCTTTTCTAGATTTAGGATTTTTTGTTTTACCTATATAGAATGGAATATTATTTCTTTCTAGAGAGTAAATAAACACTCTATTTTTTATATGGTTCGTATTCAATTTCATTTGTATCAAAGTTTATATTTGTTACCTTATGTTCCCATAAGAAATTAACGTTCTTCGATAATAAATATGTATACCAGTTCTTTCCTATACAAGAAAGGTAATCAGTACCAACATGCCATACTGGGAATAATCTTAATCCAAAGTGTGGTTTAATAAAATCCGGTTCTTCTTTTGGATCTGAACATTGTACTTCTTCAGGTTTTGGGTGGAAACGTTTAAAATTTGCTATTACTTGATCAAATAAATTCATGGATTTTTCCTCACCACAATATTTACTTAATTGACCCCCAATTGATGTGTGGTAGGTTAATTTACCATCACTCCAACCACCAGCTCCTAAGAAACCTTCCATTACTTCAGAATATTCTCTTCGGTATGGATCTTTACCCATATCAATGATAGTTATTAATTCTCCAGGATAACCATTATCTACTAATTTGGTAGCAGCGTTTACTCCTGCAACACCTGCACCTACTATTACTATTTTTTCTTGCATTAGTTTTACCATCATTTATTTACGTTAAGATACGAACAAAAAGTGACATCTCCAAATTATTTGGTAGATGCCACAGATATCTATTATTATTTTTAAAATCGAATGGGCTATGAATCCATTCTATAAGTTTTTTTGTTTGTATTATGGTATTTTATTATTCATCACCAAAAGGAGTATATCCTTCTTCTGAATCGTCATATTCTTGGGGGTTTCGGAGTTGTTGTCCTGAGGAGTTGTAGTAATATTCACCATCAAACCATTCGTAACTATCTGAGGGTGGGTAATATTTTTCTTCCATGTTAGATGTATCAAATTCGTCATACTCCCCATCGTATTCAACTTCCCCTCTATCTGCTTTATCAAACCATTCTTCTTCTTCTACTTGTCCAAAATCCCCAGCATCCATACGATCTTCTAAATCATCATCGGGTTGGGGGGTTTTTACTTCTGCTAAGTATTTTCTAAATGCTGTTAATTCTTTCATTTTAGTTTTATTATAATTATATATAAATATTACCTTTTACACTAGGTACCATTTGTTTGATTTGTTCTTTACTATATTTTTCAGAGATGGGGGTATTAAGTAAATAAAGATCACCTCCTACTGTTAAGCCTTGGGGGAGGGAGGTTATTAGAGTATTTCTTAAATTAAGACTACCTCCTACTGTTAAACCTTGAGGTAGGGTGGTTATTGGGGTATTTCTTAAATCAAGAGAACCTCCTACTGTTAAACCTTGAGGTAGGGTGGTTATTGGGGTATTACTTAAATAAAGATCATCTCCTACTGTTAAACCTTGAGGTAGGGAGGTTATTGGGGTATTATTTAAATAAAGAGTACGTCCTACTGTTAAACCTTGAGGGAGGGTGGTTATTGGTGTACTTGACAAATCAAGATCACCTTTACCTCCATCCTTCATGTATTGTTGAATCTTCTTTTGAGTAGCAATTAAATAGTTCTTAGAGCGTTCTTCTTTGGAACGTCTAGGGACTAGGATTTTATTTTCTAATATGTCTATTAATTTTATCATTTTATATAAATATCACCTTTAACTCCAGGTACCATTTGTTGAATTTGTTCTTTGCTATATTTTTTAGAAAGTGGGGTATTTCTTAAATCAAGATAACCTCCTACTGTTAAATCTTGAGGTAGGGAGGTTATTTTAGCCCGAGATAAATGAAGATTACCTCCTACTTTTAAATCTTGAGGTAGGGAGGTTATTGGGGTATCAGTTAAATGAAGATTACCTCCTACTTTTAAACCTTGAGGTAGGGAGGTTATTTTAGCCCAAGATAAATGAAGATTACCTCCTACTTTTAAACCTTGAGGTAGGGAGGTTATTGGGGTATCAGTTAAATCAAGATTACCTCCTACTTTTAAACCTTGAGGTAGGGAGGTTATTGGGGTATTAGTTAAATCAAGATTACCTTCTACTCTTAAACCTTGAGGTAGGGAGGTAATTGGTGTATCAGTTAAATGAAGATCACCTCCCACTGTTAAATCTTGAGGTAGGGAGGTTATTTTAGCCCGAGATAAATGAAGATTACCTCCTACTTTTAAATCTTGAGGTAGGGAGGTTATTGGGGTATCAGTTAAATGAAGATTACCTCCTACTTTTAAACCTTGAGGTAGGGAGGTTATTTTAGCCCAAGATAAATGAAGATTACCTCCTACTTTTAACCCTTGAGGTAGGGAGGTTATTGGGGTATTTCTTAAATGAAGATTACCTCCTACTTTTAACCCTTGAGGTAGGGAGGTTATTGGGGTATCAGTTAAATTAAGATCACCTTTACTCCCATCCTTCATATATTGTTGGATTTTCTTTTGAGTAGCAATTAAATAATTCTTAGAACGTTCTTCAGGGGAGCGTCTTGTAACAAGTATTTTATTTTCTAATATGTCTATTAGTTTAATCATTATGAAATTCCTATTATATTAGTATATTCTTTTATATCGTTAGATGAAATTTGTTTATCTAACCCATCATACCCATCAATTCCCCCATTATCTAATACCGCCAAAGCAACAACTACTAAATTCTTCCAAGTTTTTGGAAATTTATCTTGAAGTTGATTTATCATTTGCTGTGACTTTACTTTAACATAATAAAAAGTTACATTATTTGTATAGTAATAATCATTAAAGTGATCGGGGGCTTTATATGTTGTACACCATGAAGAATCTTTTCCACCATCCCCACAGTCTCTAAATGCAAATTGGGATAATCCAAGTTTACGAGATGCTTCGTGGGTGTGGGGGGACATTATTAATAGGTCTGAATTCTCTAATACAGTATCGTAGTCGGATTCTAATTCTTTGGTGGATATGTTTTCTCCGGCGTTGTTTATTTGGTCAACTTCATCTTGAAGGGCTTTAAAGGATTTAATTTGGTAAATATCTTTGGTTTTTGTTTTACCTTTTTCTAAGAGTGTATTGAACTCTTCAATGGTGTTTCTTAAATCGTCTATATCTGTAATTTGTTTTTCTACCCATTGTTTCGCCATCCACCCCACATACTTACGTGTTGGGGAAGGGTCTATATCAGTTAATATTTTTAACTCCTCTTGGGTTAGTTTATCTGAATCAACATATTGTTTGGCCTGTCTTATGTTTTCTAATATTGAATGTTTGTTTTCAATTAATAGTTTTGAATAATTAAATTTCATATTGTTGTTTTTTATATAATATGTTGACTATTGAATAGGTTATGAATTCGTTGGGATCCAAAATGAAGCATTTCCATCTAATGTTAAACCATATCCATTGACTAGTAGATGTGCTGCGGCTAATTCATCGGAACCACCAGATGTGAGTGTCCACTCACCTGAGTATGCTTCGTAGGGGTATATCTCTTCCATAACCCAAGCAGCTAAATTACCTACTGCGACTTGATATGTTATCCTCATACCCCACTTATCTGATAATTCGCCCGCTCCCCTTACAGGTGAGGAATGCATTATTACAGTGTAATCTCCATCAATTATAGGGTTACCAGGGAAAAGTTGTTGGTTATTACCACTTGTATTATAAAAACCCCCTATTGATGAAGTGAGAGAATCCCATGAGGGGTTACCATTGATGTCTCGGTATTCTAGTGCAAAAGTTTCAAAATTTACTACTCCTAATGATGCTAGTTGGTTTTCCCCTGCTGGTAGAGTAGATGATGAATTTATATCAAATGCAAACCCCTTACTAATATCAGCTATACCATCAATAAACACACCTGAGGCTTCTTCATGAACTGCAACCCCATTAATGTTGGTTACTCCAGGGGTGTTGATTTTAATCAGTGTGCTCTTTTGATATTCTCCACTTTCTCCGGCCCCATTATCCCATGTTCCAAAATTTAAAATCCCTTCATAGGAACTGGAAAAGGGTAGTGAGTGTAATCCTCCTATCTGTAATGATAAATCTGGCATGTTTTATTATAATTTAATAATGTTCATATTTGGGTATAAGTGGGCACTTTTTGAACCTTTAATATACACCGTATTTTCTATGGGGAAATCTAAAGGAACTTTTTTTCCTTCAAATATACCGAAATATCCTAAATCTGTTTCCCTTAAAATCTTTAAATCTTTTTTATTTTCTACTTCTAAAATACCACGAGAGTACATATAACGAGCTTCAGCCCATAAGTTAAAATATTTAGGTGAACCCACACGATGTAGTGTGTCTGTTAATGGTTTATTAGCGTATATGTAGCGCTGTATATCATTAGATAATATACCACGAGGGGCTTTATTTTCATTAAGTTTTAACGTGGGTTTTTCAGTTCCACAAGTATCACATCCACAGTTACACATATTTATTTTATATTATATCGTTATAAGATAATTCTCTAACATTAGATGTGATTTTAGCATCTTTAGAGGGTATTATTCTAAAATCTAACCCTTGACTTTTTCCTCTATGTTGAGCAACTGCAAATACTGGGTCTATATTTGCCTTTTCTAAATCTTCTAATGTGTTGTAAATATTAGAGACTTTTACATTAATTACCCCGTTTTCTAAAGAGTATTCTCCTTTTTCAGGTTTACCAACTATTATTACTTGGGGGGTTTCTGGTCCAAAAACCCAGTTATTTATGTCATCTTTAGGAAAATCTGGGATTATAGCTTTTGAGATTCTATTTCCTGTAATAGGATCATACATCAAATACTTACCAGGGACATCTGGATTTTGTTTTAACTCTAAATCAGTTAATTTACCATTAATGGCATCATTAATAAATTTTGTGATAAATTCTTTATATATAGATATAACTGACGCCCACCTAAAACCACTATCTTTTTTTAATGAAATGTTTGAATCTACTTTACTATTAGACATAAACTGGACATCTGATTTAGCTCCTTTCCCAGCATCTGTTTTGGAAGAATCTCTAATATTTGTTATATTGTAAAAAGGAAGTTTTTTATCGGGGGATATGAGTACTACAGTTGCTTCACCTCCGTTCTCTTCAATTAAACTATTAATATTCTCTATAAAATCACCTTCACTTCCTTTACCATCACCTCCTGGGGGTTTGTTACTTACAACTATGCTAACTTTGCCGAATTCTTGGGTGTTAAAAACATACATATTAAATGTTCCGCTAGGGTTGGGGGGTTGATTTTTAGGGATAACTTCTATGTCTAACTTTTCACCAAATGCTTCTTGAAATAAATCAATAAAAAATTGGATTTCATTTTTACCCTCAATACCCAATCTAGTTTTATCTGATTTTTCTACAAAGTTATACTTACCCCCTAAGGTATCTATTATAAATCGTATTGCTTCTTTAGTACCATTGCGATTTTCTAATTCATTTAACCTAAATTTCTTACCCAATATATCACCCACCAAGGATTCCAATATCAAAACATCCTTCTCATTATTCATGTCAGGATATCCTTTTGGGAATTTATATGCTATTTTATTTAAATATTTAGTAAGGGTGCCCATATTATTATTATTATTCTTGTATAAATATACTAAAAATCTTTAACGTATCCCCACATAGTGCCCTATATTTACCAAGCTTTACAAGACCAATATCTTGCCATTGTTTTAGGTCCGGGAGAATCACAATTAAATCGTGATCTAAATGCTTTTCTACGTTTTGGGTTAGATTTTCTAATACTCATAGTTGGACGTTTTGCAGATGTACCACCATGTCCAAAATTTACTTTTTTTACTTTAATAGAACCATCAGCATTTTTCTTACCTGAGTTGACATATACTTTAAATTTTTTACTATCACCTCGTGTTGGTTTGTTTAATATAACTGTTTTACCTTGGTATTTTGCTTCTGTAATATTTTCATCAATGATTTCCATTTCCATTAATTCATTAATGTCCATATCTTCTTCCATAGGTACACAATTATCAACGGTTTTACCACCTTTCTTTTTTGTGCCTACTAATTTATATCCTTTCCAACATGCTTTTCCATCTATTCCCTTAAGTTTTTCATCTATTTCACCTTCACTTAATAGTTTACCTTCAGCTAAGTATTTCCTTAAATCGAAATTATCCATTTTTATTTAATTGTGATTTATTCTTAAATTTCTACGTCTGGTATATCATCTATTTCAACATCATCTCCTTCCCCGGTTTCAGCCGTATCCTCTGATTTTGGTCCATATCGTAATATACGAGATATTGCTAACGTTGCTCTTTCCTCTTCAGGTAGGTTTAATAGATAATATTTTTTACCCTCTACTTGAGCTATCCAACTTCTCCTAGAATATATTAGATAGAATTCTTGGTCGTTTTTTAAGTTGATTCTAAATGTGGTGGGTTTAGGAGAAACCCAATCTATGGAAGAGAGGAATGAATCAAAATCTGACGTTAACAGATCGACTATAATCGATTTTAGTTCAGGGAATTTTGTAAGTTCATCGTATTCAACGGCCGCTATATCAGATTTCTGTTGGGATTTATATACAAGGGGCACAATTGACTTAATTTTATCCCTTAGTTCTACCTTTGTCATTTTGCAATAGTTTTTCGTTATTTATCAGATCAATTATATCCTTAATTTTATCTCTTTCGGGGTGAGCTTCTAATCTATCTTCTTCTTTAGCTTTAGCCCATTCCTCTTCAGACATTCCTTCATTTGTATCTCTACTTACCATCAATCTTTTAGCTAATTTTTTAGCAACTGATTCAAAGGTTGGTGAATTATGTTTGGGGATTGGATTTAGAGTATCAACTGCGATATCAATTTTAGGTTCATTAATTTCAAAGTCAAGATAGTGTTTTGCACCAACTATTGCTGTTTTAGCATTTGTTATTTTTGCTTGCCACCATGATGGAAAATCAACTTCCCCTTCACCTTCAAACCCATCAACCATGTTATACAATTCCATAGCATATTTTCCAATACGATATAAATCTGCTTTTAACATATGTGGTTCATTGTCTTCGTGGCCTAAATCTAAGTCTTCGTTTAAATCATCTTGTTTAACCCAAAATGTATCTAATTTACCTAATATAGCTGAAGGTTCGTTACGACGAATATAAATTCTGTCGTCTTCACGTCTTACTACTTCATGGTCTTCACCATTATATTTTACAATTTCTGATTTGTTTTCGTTTAAACCATATTTTAAATTTGACTTAAAAATATCACTCATACCAGAACTTTGTTCTACAGCATTTTTAATTTCTTGTAATACTTGACCCACAGTCATTTTTCTACTAACCATATTTTCTATGGCTCTAGTAATCATTTGTCTGTCTCCGTCAATAGCACCTTCGTTTAAACCTTTAGATATTTCATCTTCATCCTCATTGTAATCTTCAACCACCATATTTCCAACTATTTTTTTAATTGCTGAAACTAATGTATCAATATAATTTGGATCTTTTTTACTTCGGACACTAACTGAGTATGCTCCCTTTTGGGTTAAAATCAAAATAAATTGACCGTTTTTAATTCCAATATCAAAGTAGTTATGGGTAAATTGCATTGTTTTATTTAATTCCAACCCAACCTGAACTGTTAATTTTGGTAACGTTTGTGATGATTGTGATGTTTTTATCCCCAAGGGGATTGTAACCTTATTACCTTCAGTAACTAATTCTTCATTTAAACCATCATAGTTTTGTTTTCTTAGTACTTGCGTAATAGCGTAGACAGCATCCTGTAATGAGTAGTCGTACATATCTGCTAATTTTCTTACAAACCCATTTACCAATCTATCTAATTCAGGGTTAACATTCTCATTCATATTATATCCAGTTTTAGAGGATAGTTTTAAACCTTTCTTTTCAGCATATTTTTGTGCTTCTAAAGGTGAGTCGAATATCATGTCAATTTGAGCTGAACCATTTGGTTTTTCTAACACGTATGAGGGTATAGCTTTACTACCTGTTTTAGATATCATTACTTCATCTCCAACCTCACCCATATATTCCTCAATTGATTTTGTTTGTTTTTTATACTTAGATAGTAAATTAGCTATTTTGTCATCTTTCCCAACCATTGTATTAATTTGACTAGGTTCTAATTTTCTACCATAGTATTTTTCTATTTGATTTTTGAGGTCTTTAAGTTGAGAGGGTTCGTTTACTTCTATTTTACGTTCCTCAAGATTTTCATTTTGGGTTTTATTTAAATCGGCTTTTTTAGGGTTCATTAGAGAGGATTTAATCATCTCTTTTAGTTTTTCGTTATTCATTGATTTTGTTTGTTTTTTAGCCTGATTTGTTGCTCTACCATACATCACAGCTTCAGCATCCTTACCATACTGTTTTACTAAAGCACGTTTATTACCCTTCATATTCATAATGATATCTTCGCGTTTTGCTAATTCAGTTTTGGTAAGTTTGCGTTCGTTAAGCATGTGTATTTTTTATTTATGTTCTCTTTTGAAATCAGCAGATAAATTTTTAATTTTGTTAGCGGCAGATCTACATCTTCCTTTAGCAGCAGATGATGTTTTGTCAATTTCTGCTTCAATCAATAGTACTTGTGCTTTGATTCCTTCTAGTAATTCTTTAGTTTCCATAATTTTTATTTTTTATAAATTTGATTGTTTGTTTACCTTTATTTTATTTTTTGATTCCTGCTACTTTTTAGAAATACCCATCATCCTTAGATATTCTTTTCTATTTTTATCTTGATCAATAGTATTTCCGGGGTTGATGAAATCATCTGACTCATCATCACCAAACTCTTTAAGTTTTTTATCTCTTAATTTGTTAACCCCCTCAATGATGCTATCTATAAATTTGTTAATATCTTCTTTATTTTCAAATTCACTATGCATCATATCATCCTCAATCTGATCAATAAGATATTTAGAATTTTGATCTACAATGTAATCATCGGAGTTTTCTTTAATTTTGTTTTTAGCTTCGTAAGCAGCTTTAATACCCTCTAGTGTTGGTAATGCTTCGCCTTGTTTTCTTGTGTCGTATCCAGGTGAATTTTCTTTTAGTAGCGTTCTTGCACTAACGAATTTTTTTAAATCGAAATTATCCATTTTATTTTATTTTATTTTATTTTATTTTATTTTATGATCCCTGCTAGTTTTTTAAACCTAATAGACTCAGATAAATCTTCTTCCTCATTAACACCACTTTCATCTACTCTTGCAATATGTGCTCTAGTAAAATATGTAATTGTATTACCAATTTGATCTGTTAGTTTTTCATCTCCAAGTTTAGTTGCTTCTTCTTGAGCTTTCATTAATAAACCTTGAATTACTTCTTCGCTTTCGCTTTCGCCTGGCATAGATGTTTCAATTTCAATATCTGTTTCTTTGTCATCGATTTCTTCATCTTTTTCAATGTCAACATCTATATCTTCATCTTCTACATCTGCGTCTTTAGCTTCATTAAAACCATGAAAATCATGTTCTGGGTAACTTAAATTATCCTCAATATATTGAGATTTAACCTGCCATTCTTTCTTTGAACGTCCATCACCCCCCCAAGTTTCATCAGTAAATGGGATGTTTTTACTAAGCAATAATCTTTCTAAAAAGGGCCAATTGGCTCTAGCTGTACCATCCTTTAATGTCCATTTAGCTACAAAACGTAAGTCACCACTTGGATCAGGATCATTTGCACCAGCACGTATTGGTTGGATGTTGAAGTTCTTACTTTCTAACATATCAATATCTTCTTGGGATAAAAGACCAACATCTTCGCCTTCTTTAATTGATTTTTTAGCTTCATCTAACATAGCAGACTTGATCATTTCTTTTAATTCTGATTTTTTCATTGGTTTTAACGTTTTGTGTAAATTTTATTATAAATATGCGTAAGTTGTTGTTTATACCAGAAATGCTTTAATAGCTGGATATGTATTCATCATCGCTTCATCACCTTTAGCTATACCTTTTAATGAGGCAACACCTGCTTTGAACCAACTGGCGTTGGATAAACTACTTATAGCTTCAGTACCATAACCAACAGCCATGCTCATGATTATAACGGCATAAATTGCTTGGGTTGTGTTTTCTAATTTAGTTGGGTCTTTTATAAAGAATTTTAAAACACGTTTAATTGGTGCTTGAAATGCTTTTTCGTTATCGTGAGTCCATTTTTGGATTTTTTGGGCGAAATCTTCACCTTTTTCCCATTTGAACTTCTTCATCAACTTAGCTGTAACTTTAGAAATGAAACCAATAAGTGCATTACCTGTTAAAACAGCAACAATTATTGATGTTACAACGGCTTCGTCTAATTGTTCTTTATCGCCTTGTTTTGATTTTAACTCTTTACCTAAAGTAGCTGCAATACCATTGGCTGCCGCTATTAATTCAGCATCGAATGCTTTCTCTTCAGTTCCATTGTCTTCAAATTCATTTAATGATTCTCCAACTAATTTAACATCGCTTTCATGGTAGGATTTTTTATTCACTACTACGAATGAACCCTTTTTATCTGTTACTTCACCACTACCCCCACCATAGGATTTATCAATTTTTCCTTCAACTTTTAATTTTGATGGATTAGTTTTGTTATTAGATTCAACTAACTTATGTAATTCCCTAATTAGAGGTCCAGCTATTGAAAATAATTTGGGACTTTTTTTAGAATTATCACCTTTAAGGTTTTTAATTAAACCTTGAATTGAGTCTATAACGTCTAAGATTTCGGAATTTGAGACTTTTGACCCATTTTCAGTTATTTTATGTTTTTGGATTAAATGCCTTAAATCAATATTAAATTCTGTATCTGGGTCTATTGTGATATCATCATTATCATGATCTTGTTTTTTCCCCTCATCTATTCGAGGTGTATTTTTTACTAATGGTTTAGAAAAGAATTCTTGTATTTTTTTAATATCTTTCATTATTTATTAAATTTTATGCGTGGGTAGTAAAGTCTTTCCCCTGGATCTTCATCAAAGTCACTTTGGGATTGGTCTCTATCTACAGTATAACCTTTATCTTCAATAAATTTGATCATACTTTCGAATCCAATATCATCAATATCTCCCCTTGTGTGGATGGTTATATGACCTGTATTATAAGGACTATAAAAATTAGAAGATGCTCTTACGCCAAATTTATTTGAGAATTCACTTTCCATATCAGAAATACCTGCTTCTTCATTTAAGGACTCATTTATGCCTAACTCAGCATGTAATACTTCCATAAATGGGTTAATGTTATGGGAACCATAATTTTCTTTAAGGACAAAAGCTACGGACTGGGCAAAGTCTTTATATGACATTGAATCATCAATAGAAATTATAGCATTATTAATAAGTTGAGCTAATTCATTAGCTTGAGTTATATTTTCTCCACCTTCTATGAGGTATTGTTTTCTAAACCACCCAGTAACATTGAAATCTTCCATTTAATTTTATTTAGTTTTATTTATAAATATATAAGAATGTGTTATTTCTTTAACTTCTCTAAATGTTCTATTTTTTTCTCTAAACTTTCCAATACTCTCTTCTTATCAAGACCGCCATCCCACTTTTCAACATCACCTTGCTCGGAAATAAATGAATTGTTTGATTTGGTTAATTCTTCTTCAACGTGTAGTTTGAGGTTGGATATGAACCCTTCTATTTCGGAGTTTATGATATTTTTCTCATATTCTTCGAATAAACCCGTTTTACGTAGTTTAAATTCAAAGTCAAGAACACAATTAAAGCATTTTTTATGAATATTATAATAATCTTTATCATATGTAGCATTCATTAAATCTTTACAAGTTGGGCAAAATAAAGGCATAACGTGAGTTTGTTTAGCCTTATCTAATTTGGTGATGTTTTGTTTAATACCATCTTTAATAGTCCATTTACGACCCTCACCTTCCCAAATATCACCTTCCCCATGTAATTCTTCTGATTTTTTGTAGCCTACACCTTCACCAACTTTATTACCATATTTACCTTGTACTAGGTTACGGAGACGTTGGACGTCTCTTTTTTGAAAATCTTTCTTTAAAACGTTATCAGACATTTCTATATTTTTTTAATAAATTTCTTATTTCTTCTATTTTATCTTTCCCAAAGAAAGTCTCAATTGTATCTACCATATCGGCTAAATCCTCTAATTTTGCTGTTTGAGATAAATTATTTTGACGTTGTTGGATTTCACCATCTAATGTTTCTTTTTGAGTTTTCAAACTTAAAAATGATTCACTGTATTCTGTTACCTTAATACTTAAAAGTTGTTGTAAATCAGCTATAAGGGATTGTATATCCTCGGGCATTAATCTACCACTACTATATAAATCTTTAACTACATTTGTTAACCCTTTAATATCTACGGGTGTATATGGGGTTCCCTCATTTTTTACTGAATTTTCACTTCTGGCTCTAGGTGAACCACCTTTATACCCCCCATTTATTGAATTTAATTCACTCATAATCCTAGTTCTTTTAATTGTCTGATTGTATCAGATGCTGTTATGTGTAATATACCAATCCCGTTTTGTGAGCGCCATTGATCTATATTTGAGGGTCTGTCATCAATTAAGATTCTATTTTTTTGGGCATAGTTTTGTTTATCTTTAGCTTGTGCTAATATTAATTTGGTACCCGGTAAGTTATTCTTAACCCATAAGCGTTTACCTAAACGTGAAGTTGGAGATGAAGATGGGGATGATAGTAGAATTGGATTGTATTTTTTAATATAATCCCAGTATTCTTTACCATCAGACATCCACGGCATCTTGACCCAATACCCCACACCTGAGGAATTTATTAAGTCCCAAAAACCCTTTCTACTGAAATTTTTTTGATATTCTGAGGGGAGTACACCATTTGATAGTTCTATAAAGGAAGCATCAAAATCTGTTAAAACACCATCCATATCACTATAAATTTCGTAGTCCATATCTTTATCTTGTTCAAATAATGGTAAAGATAATGACTTTCCTCTGCTTCTCCAAATGTCTAATATGATGTTTTTTTCTTCTTGTGTAATTGTTTCTTGGTTAACAAATATATCTAAATAATCATCTATAACATCTTTAAAGGGAAGTTTTGATTTTTTAGCTTTAAAATACAAGCCTTGAAGCATTGCATCTACTTCTTTTTCTAATTTGAAATATTGTGATTTAGGTAGCATTTCAGCATCAATTAAATCTCTTACTAATGTATCATCCTCCATGTACTTACCGGAGTGTTGGTTGTAGCCCTCTTGAGTCAAATGTTCAAGTTCATGTCTAACAACATCTTTAATATCAAATGATATTTTCTGCCAATCTGGGTTTTTGGGTATTTTAAATTTAACTGACAGTAATGGAGTTATTTCATCCCCTTCATCATCAAACCCAGCATTTGCTCCCCCATCTACTTTATATTCATCATCTGTAATTTCTACATAACCCTCAAAATCGAAGAAAAAATCTTTAGATGGAATATCATGTTCGTCTTCGGGGTGGTCTACTCTAAACTTAAATGAGCCTTCTTTATCTCCTCTACCATAGATGTCCTTAAATGCTTTAAAGGTAATTGATGATAATTTATTTGTTAATGTATCGTATCGACCTTCGTTTATAACTTCTTCAGCTATTTCTCTAGCAAATTGATTTAAACCAAAGGGGTCTTTACCTAATTTTTTGTCAAAGCCTTCATCTAATGGGGTATTATTATACCCACATTTATGACAAATGTATAAATCATCCCCACCATCTTTTATGTCCCAAGACCAATCACAATTATCACATTCGATTTTATCGCCTACGATTGCTTCTTCTAACCCTGTTGTTAATCCACGAGCATAAGCATTTAAACCAAATGGATCTTTATTTAAAGTTGAGGTGTGTTCATTTTCTCTAACTAGTTTATGGTAAAATTCACTTCCAACCTTTATAATGTGTTCTTGTTCCTCTTTAGTTAATAAAGAACCCTTAGTTATAAGTTTATCAACTTGAGATTTGTTAGGGTTATAGAATTCATAGTTGTAGAAATTATTTTCGGGTTCCCATATTTCACTTTCGTTTGGGAAATGGGTTGCAAACTTCTCATCTCGAGGTGTTAACTTGACAACTTTAATGTTTGGGTTAATACCTTCTATAAACTTTTCCCATACAGTCTGTGCTTCCTGTTCTGTATTACCGTTACGGTCAGATCTTAGGGGTTTAGGGTATACATAAGCCATCCCCAACTCATACATTAGAGGACCATATCCCTTCTTAGCTGCTACCCCAGTAACTTCGTTTTGGTAAACGTTGATATGACCTAAGGATTCTTTGGTTACAGTATCATATAAATCTAAAGCATTATCTTCTCGAGATAATACTACAACCATACCATCAGTCACAGATTGCATTACCTCTTTTAAATTACCTACATCATCTAAGCCGGTAACACACTTACATGCATAGTTGTATTTTTCGTTTAATGATTTTCCTCTAGCAACTACCCCTAATACTTTTCTGGCATTATCATCTAAATCGGATGGTTTAATAATTTTAGCCGGTATTGTTTTGGCTTTTGATCTTAGTGCTTTTTGTGCTCTATGGTTACCATCTAAAATCCACAATATACTTCCATCTTCATCCGCCATAATTAAGATAGGGTATTGGTTAGAGACTTCAACTTGCGCTATTCTTTCTATTTCGGTGGGGTTATCATCCCAATTTAAAACTATTTTAGATAATTTTTCTGTAGGGTAATTTTTTTGAGGGATGTTTTTAGTTAAATCTAACACATTCTGTAAGGTTAAAGTACCGCCTTCGAAATCAATCCATTCAGTATCTGCTCCTATTTCATTTAAGTTATCAGTGAATTTTTTACCATCTGGGGTTTGTTCTTTACTTGGGATGATTTTATATTTAAAAGTTTTTGCAAAATCATACATAACAGTCCCAACACCTTTTCTCCACCAATTGGGTTTTACTGAAGTATCTGATGACGATAATATTTTTGGATTATTTGTTTCGTCTGATGTAAAGTATGCTGCTCCTATTTTATTATCATCTTTATCAAACGCCGTTATATTTAAACTACCATAAGAAAGCATGAATTTATCAACTTTTAAAGTAATAGTTTCTCCTGTTTTTAATGTATATTTTTTTGTTTGATCTAATGATTTTTTAAAGATATTTTCATCTAAACTATCAGTCCAATTCCTAAATGTCATTGTACCTTTTAAATTAGCTTCTGCTTCAATATCGTTTAAATGATCGTCTTCCATTGTATTTGTACCACCTATATCGCCTAACCTATTTTCTAAGTTTTGGATATGGTGTATCATTTCATGTGCAAATGAGCGTACTATATCCTTAGGATGGCGCCCTTCAGTGTATAATGTGATGGTGTTGTTGTTCTGGTTATAATACGCGGTTTTACCGAGAAAATCCCGGGCATTGTCACTATCCCCATCTACAAATTTAACTTTAGGTAAAGGTTCAATGTTGTAACCCTTATTTAACATATGTTGGGTTAGTTGCATTATTTTACCCTTAATATCTATCTCTTTACCATATGTAGCATTTTCGTTTAAATTTGAAGCTAATTCTTCATAGGTTACATTTAAACCCAATGGATCTTTATTTTCATCTAATGGTGGTTTTACAATGTCATATACTTCTTCTTTTTCACTATCACTTAGTTCTGATGGTAGGTATTTGATAAAGTCATTATATGATACTTGGGATGCTTTTCTAGCATTAGTACCACTAACCCCCGTGTTAGGGTTTGTAATAAGCTTAATTTTCATATTTGGGTATTTTTCTTCTATACCCTTACTACGTCTGCTTAATTCAGCAGCATCATCTTCATCTCCTTCACGAGAACCTATTACAAAATATATTTCATCTTGGGGGTTGTTTTTCCCCAAACGAATAATGTCACCAATTGGACCTTTAGAGGGCTGAATTTGCACCTTCATTGGAAGGTAAGTTTGAAAAATCTCCCAAATCAATATAGATTGTGCCTGATTAATATTATCACGCTCTTTCTCCCCAACATATATAATAAATTCTTCAATTTCGGGGAATTTATCTAGTGTTTTTTTTACTACTTCAAAATGACCTACTGTAGGTGGTTTAAAACCACCACCATATACCGCTAATAATCTACCCATTGATGAAAGAATTAAATTTTAATTTAATATCGGATTCTGGGGTTGGTTCGGTAATTTCTTTAAATTTTGAGGATGTTAATTTATCTACAATACCTTCTAAGTCTTCATTATAACCCACATCATTTCGTAGTTGGGTATTTTGTGCAGATTTAAGATTTTTTTCTAAACGTTCGTAACCCGGGTTTGAGGAGGATTTTTCATATTCTTTTTCAAATGACTTTTGAATAGTTTTTAAAAGATCCATATCTTTCTTTTCATCGAATGAGGTTTGGGGTAGAGCTTCATTGAATGCTATTTCTATTTCTTCATCTTTAAATGTAAAATCTTTTGAGAAGGAGGATTTAAATTGATCAACATTGTCTGATGATAGTTTTTCTAAATATTGTTTTAAGCTTTCTTTACCCCCAGCAACGGCTTTATCAAATTCTTGGATTTGTTTATCATACCCCGGGATTGTATTTTTAATAAACACAAAATTCTCCCCAAATATTTTTCTGTAATCCTCTATATTACTATAAACTCCTTCCCATGTTTTTATAACTGCATTTAGGGGGAGTGTTCTTTCTCTTTTAGTATTTTGAAGAATAGAAATTATGGGGTGGGTATAAACCATAGCCATAAATTTATCATATCCTGGCATTTGAGATGATGTGTTTTTAACATTAGCTGCTGTTGTGTCCCAAATTATATTTTCACTTTTATTTTGAGCATCTTGGAATATTCCTCTAAATTCCCCCATGGCTGCACCTAAAGATAAACCTTTTTTTTCTACTAAATCATCGGGGTTCATATATTTAAACTTTAAATCTGAACCCTTAGGGGTAAAAATTCCAGTTTTATCATCTAAATCTCCTAATAAATTTTTAATTACGTATGACTTACCAACACCCGCACCACCAGCTAATATAATACCTTTAGGTTTACCTTCCACCTCTTTCAATAAACGGCCTTCTACCATATATTTTACCAAATCAAAGTTATCCATTATATTTTATTATAAATATTACAAATTTCTTTTAGCTCGCGTTCTAAATTCTGTAAATATAGGTTTATGTTTAGGGTTTTCTAAATCAAATAATTTCTTAACAGTTATAAATATATCAAGATTTTCTTCTTGTGTGCGGTTTGATTCATACATCTCCCAATTTTTACCCTGGATTTTACCTTCTGCTGATTTTCTTTTATTAGATTTCAACCAAAGTACACCATAACGGTCTGCTTTCTTACCAAAACATTCTTCATAACATTTCCCATAAATTGCAGTTTGCAAATCATATGTTGTTTGGAGGTGGTTCGAGGTTTTATAATCAATAATCCATAGTTCAGTTTTACCATCGATTTCAATTTCACATATCATATCGCAGGTACCTGCTACTCTTAATTCATCTGAAAATAGGTGGACTTCGGTTTCTATTAATTTAGGGTTATATTCTTCCCAAAAGTCAACAAAACGTAAGAACATTTGCCATACTAAAGAATCGTATTGGGGGTACCCCGCAGAATTTAAAAATTCTAATTCTTTACCATTTAAATAATCTTCAATCATTTCATGGGTTTGGGTGCCATCTTTAGCTGCTTTTCGAACAATATGCTCTGATGCATATCCTACTTTTTTAAGCCAATCTTCAAAATATTTACCTTTTGGGTAAGTACCTAAAACATAAGTAATTGATGGGTAATAATTCCCATTTCTTTGGTAATATCTGGAGTCAGGTAGTGTGATTTGTTTAGCATCATCTGATATTTTTAGAATTCTATTGTAGGATCTCTTTATTATTTTTTCCTTCATACTAATTGTAGTTTTTTCTCCATCAAATTATATTGATCGAGGGGGTATGTGTTTTGTATTAAATTAGTAAAACGGGAGAATCCCATTTCACTTGGGTCTTTCCCTTCTAACTCTACTAAATAAACCTCTTTACCTTCATTCATAAATTGCTCTGCAAAGTATAAAGCCTGTTTCCTGGCATCTGAGTCTAAAGCAATATATATTTTCTTAACCGTTGAGGTTACTATTTTCTTCATTAAATTTGTTTGTATATTTTTCCCTAATAGAGGAATTGCATTTCGTTTAATAGCAATGGCATCAAATGGACCCTCACATAATATTAGAGGTAAATCCCAGTTTATAAACATCTCAAAAGGTATTATATCACGTGATGTCTCGGGGTTTCTATATTTGGTATATGCGTCTTTCTCGAATGATCTAGAAGTGAAATAATTCATACCACCTACTGAGTCGTAAGATGGGATAATAATCATTTTAGCATATCTACCTGTACGACAATACCCCATATTGTACTTTTCAACATCATCTTTAGTGATACCCCTACTTTTAATGTAAGCTAAAGCTTGTCTACCTTCTATATCGGATAGTGTAATACTTTCAAATGATTTAAATTCTTCGGGTAGCTTTAACTCGTCATAAGTTTTAATGGTTTTATATTCCTTCTCATTCCCAATTAATTTATATAATTCCTCAAATCTTTCAGGTGTTGTTTTAATTTCTTTAAATAGGGAAGTAATACGGGTACCTTTCTTATTGCAAACCCAACAATGCCATGGGTTGTATCCTTTTTTATTTTCGGAAAAATTAATTTCTAGTTTGGGTTTATGGTGTTTGCAGTAGGGGCACGTATGAGCTTGATTACCCCTCGCTGTCCGTTTACCAGAACCTAATACAATGTTTACTAGATTTACTAATAGTTCATTTACCATGAGTACCAATATACGAACTATACTATGCTATTCCAAGTCACGAGTGAAGAACTTACCGAGAATGTTGTCATTGAAAAATTCTTCGGGTTTTTCTAAGACTTGGTGGATCATTTGGTACTTTATTTCAAAGTATGTAAGTTGTTTCTTTGAATTACAACAATGTAGAATTTCACGTTTGAAATTTTCTATGGGTTCATTTTTAATTAAATCCTTTAATGGTTTATTTGAACTCCAATATGATTGCCAATCCGATTCTTTTTGAACTATTTTAAATTTGGATGGTCTGCCTTTCCCACCTTCAAGTAATTTTAACTCTTTTTTACCTAACTTCTGCTTACGTGTAAATTCTAAGAATTTTTTACCTATGTAAGATTTATTTGTAGGTAGGTGAGTAATGATATAGATGAAACCAAACGTTTGATCTGGGAAATCGGATATTGACTCTATTTCTGTTTTTTGGTATTTCCAATTCACTATACGTCGAAATTTACAAGAATGGTAGTATCGGTATATTGTGATACAGGGACTGGGAATGACAATTTACCTACTGCTATCAATTGGTTTACTTCATTATATAACCCCACTTGAGTTATATATGGGGTAAAGAATGAACCAGTTGTATATGGGTAATATTCTGTATTTATCTCTCCGGCGGTTGATGAAGTTAATAAAGTAGGGTTAAGTGATGAGCCAAATTCATTTTCTAAGATAGTACATTTGTACTGTTGTTCGTATATGGTAAGTGATGATGAAAAGTTAAATTGTTGACTATCAAACCCCCCAATTGAAATTATCTCATCAGATATACCTCCACAACTATGGGTTGTTAAAACTACCATTCCATGGGAATAAAATATTTGACCTACAACGTCAGAACCACTTATAATATTACCCTCACCATCATCTGTTAAGAGTAAACCATTTACAAAATCACCACCAATAGATGAAGAAAAATGATACTCAAATGTTGTTGGTACTATTTTTTCTCCAAATAATTTTGTTGGGATATTTAATACTGTAATTTTGTCCCCACTACCTGTAGGCCAGTATCTTTGCTGTGGTAAACTTGATTGTAAATAATTCTCATATAGAGGTGCTTCAATAGGACCATAATAATAATCATCATCTCTAGTTACTCCGGGTATAACACTAGATGTGACACCTAAATCTCCTGTACTTGAGGAGATGTAGTTAGTATAATATAGCTGTTTTACGCTATTATATATTGAGTTTTTTGAAGAGGAATATACATATCCTGTTTGTAAGTTAGAGGATGATGTATAATTGACATTCGCCCCCGTAAATATATTAATACCAACTGTAGATCCTGTAATATCTCCTCCAATAAAATTAAATCCTTTATCGGCTAAAAACGAGGTTATAGTAACCTCCCTATTTGTAAATTGCTTGAATGCTGTCATTCATTAGAAGTCTAACTTAATCCTTACTAATAATTCCTTAGTAAAGTCTTTAAGTAATGGTCTAGATAATTTTGCTACTGCTACTAATTCTTGATTGTTGTTATACATTCCTACTGTTGTAATGTATACTTGGGGGTCATTGATAAATGAATCAAATAATACAGCCCCAGTTGATCCTGAAATGAATGAGGGGTTTGTTGAGTAATTAAATTCATCGTTTCTTGCTCTTGCAAATATAAAATCTGAAGATAGAGTTTCACTTGAATTTAATGTCCATCCAGGGGATGTTGCATCTAATCCTCCTAAATTGAATTGGGATAATAGTTTTTCTTGGTTATTTACTGTTGAGTTTGTTGTTCTCACTGTGCCTAAATTAGTACCACCATCAACAATTCTCCCATCTAAGGCTTCACCATTTAGTAGGATTAAACCTATATCTGGTAAGAACCAACCATATGATCCTGATGCTAGTGACCAACCACTTGTGTTGACCCCTGTAAAAACATTACCAGCTGATCCTGATACCAGGTTGTAAACTCTACCGGCTTCTGTAAATATAGCTGCTCCCCCTAACTTACTATCATCTGTAAGAAATAAATTTGAGTCTGCAGCACCAGAACCTGATATATTTAATGTCATTACTCCTGGAAGTAATTCTTGTTTAAATCCTGACCTTTCTACGGGTAGTGCATAAAAATAGGATGATGATTGATTACCAAAAACAAATGAAGTTTCTTCATCTCCTAGGATTAATGATCTATATTGACCATAGTTTGTTCTAGTTGGGGATAAATAATCTACATTGGGGTTATATAATAAACTACCACTACCCTTGGAATCACAATACGCCATTGCAAATTGTACAGATCCTGTGGTGTTAATATCAGCATATATATTATAATAGAACTGACCTGTTGAACTTGCTATTTGTGTTGATGATGTATAATATGATGTTAGAGTTGGGGAATTGTTTTCCCATACAGTGTTAGTTACACTATCTGTACTAATTACTAAATCTCTAGGGTCGAATGTTTGGAATGCTCCTGCCATGGTTTGTTTTTATTTATTATGTTTTCGTTACGGTTATTGGTATTTGTAATCTTGCTCCTGATGATCTACCTGTAACTGTTAAGGTACCATATAAAGCTGTTCTTGAAGTTCCAAATAAAGTATTAATACCTGTTGCGGTTATTGTTAAAGATGTTCCAATTACTGTTTTTGATACATCTGTACCGTTTGTTGTTGTTGAATTTAATGCTAAAGCTGCTTTTGTACTAATTCCTGTTGCTATTACCGAACTAAACATCCGAACATCACTTACAGTAAATACGTACCCCGCAGATTCTACTGTTGAATTGTTTCCGAGATAATTTAATGTTATTGGTTGGATAACGTATGGTTCTGTTTGGGCAATTGTTGGGTTAAGGTTTCCTATACCAAGTGTAGGCATTTTTGCTGTATCTCTTGGAAGAGTTACTAATTTATACTTCATCATTTGTAGTTCATCTGGGAAGGCTTCCAATAAAGGCATGTTTTCAATTGCTTCCCCATAATACGCAGAACCCGATGGATTTGTTGGGTTGTAGAGAGTATAATCAATTTCATCATCTGCTAGTGCAAATTGAGTGATATTGAATGAACCATCTCCCTTTGCTAAAAGTTCTCTCCCTTTAGTGGTTAGAATAGCATCTACTGTTACTATCTGATTATTTAAGTATCCCATTATTTTATTTTGTTATAAATATACATTCTTTTTATTTCTATTCCAAGCTATTTTTATTATAGCATGTTTTACGTATTTAAATCATCTTTAAATGCATTTTTCTGCTTTAATTGGTTGATTAAAGTTAAAGTATTTCTTTTTTGTTGGGGGGAGAAATCACCAGGTATTAAATATCCCCCACCTGAACCTGTGGTTTCACTAATCCCAAATGTTGAGGGGGGTGATTGGTATATGATAACCCTATCATCAGAGTTTATTCTTCTTCTCAATATAAATTGGGAAATTTGCCCATTTATAATGCCAGAATTTTGTGGGTTAGGGTAAACATTTACTTGATTTTGGAGCCAATCATTTACAAATCTCCCATATTCATCTGCTGGGGAGGGTATTCCTTGGAAATCATAACATATATCCGAGGGTGATATACAGTAAGACTGTGAGTAAAGATTAGACATATCACCACCCCCCTCACTAGTAAAAGAACTTGTAGTTCCTGTTACTATGAATGTTTGAGTTTCATAGTTGTTTATGGAATTGGAAGAACCAGAGGTTTCGAATATCTGATTGTTATATGAGACTACAATCTCATCCCCTTTTTTAATTATAAAAGGTAAACCACCTTCTGCTTCTTTATATCCCCCAAGATTGCTTGATATAAAGTCTTGAATTATATAGTTAGCATTATCATTAATCAGTGTTGGGTTTTGGGTAAATGATGCTGAGAGTGCTATGGGTATACCACCAGAGAACTTTTCAGACCCCGATACTTCTATCATCTTCCCCGCCAAAGATCGACTTACAGCTATATTTTGGGAATTTACTACCCCTAAACCCGGACCCTTTATCTTAACATCAAAATAATTGTCTTGTGGGTCTGATTCTCCATATAAACCTAAATTTTGACTTATTGAAATTATTTCACCCCCTAAGTAAAAACAACTACTACCGGTTATTAGGTAGTTTTTATCAGAACCAGCATCAGAAGAGGCGGATGCTTTTACATTTCCATCCCAACCCCCAGTCCAACTTGCAGTTTGGAAAGACATAGTTGTTGTGAAATTGGGGAAACGGTTGAGATTAAAAGGACCTGTTTTACCACTTGTTGTTGCACCTACAGTATTCATTTCTAAGGCACCTTGGAATATTTTATTATCTCCAACCTCTAAGTTACCATAATTAATATTATTATAAGTAACAGAATCATAAGATATTGCTACCTTTCTATCCCTCTCAAATGTGCTTTTTATTTCATATAGATTATTCCCACTCCCATCTACCTTTATAGTTATAGGTGTGATTGGGGCATTTTCCCCTGTTATATCATTTTGTGGAGATATAATTAATGAATCAATTTCAAATGTGTAAGTATTCTCAAGATTTAAATTGTTATATGAGGATCTAAAATGAGCAAAGTATATTGGGTAATGGGAAATAACAGATTGATTACCATAACTCGTATCTCCAGGCCAAGATGATTGTGAGTTATTACTACCAGATAAGGTATTTAAATATGTGATATTAGATGTTGGTGGGGTATAGTTATTGTAATCCGCACTACTTAATTTACTCCCCAAATATCTTGGAAGTATATTTGCTATGGTAGTATAGAAACTATCATTAACTTCTGCTTTTGCTGCTGTTTTGTTTATTACTTCCTGCAAGTTTACAGGTGTCTCAATTCCATTTGTAAAGTCTAACTGTTCCACATAGGTATTTAATTCACTTCCGGAAATGTTATTAATTAAAGGGTAGTAAGCTGATTGGTAGAAGTTTGTTATTGAGGGAAGAAGTGGGTCAAAATTATAATATAAAGATGGAGTTAGTGTTGGTAAAAATGTTGAGGAGCCTGTTAAAGGTCTATTATTTATCCCCTCATATAACCAGTAGGAATTAGTACCATTTATTATGTCAAAGTTAGGACCTACTACACCGGGGTTATACTGTTGGTAGAAATCTGAACCAAAAACATTATATGAATCTGAGGTTTGGGAGGTGCCTGTGAAATTTAAAGAAACATTCCAATTTGGGTTATTGGCTATTGTGTTAGAATTATCAATAAGCTCACCATCATCATTTATACTTTTTTTATTAAAAGCATATCCTGTAGGGTAAAATTCACCAGAATCTCCGGTTGAACCTGTGTAGGTTATTTCATAAAGTTGAAGACTTGCTGTTCCAGGTGATAATAGGTTGGATGTTGTTCCTATTCTAAATGTATTTTCAAAATCATCTCTTGAAGAGTTATAATTACCCAAGGTAATAACAACATTATTAAATGAATCTCCATGTTGGACTGACCCTGAGGGGAGTCCAAGATTTCTATTATCTCCTAAAACTCCTGAATTATTTCCTCCCCTCTTCATAAGAAGACCACCTGATTTTTTTATGTATTCCATCCCACTATTCCCAGCTAGTAGGGGACTTATTACTTTACCCATATTTAATCCTGGGGTGTTACTATCACTGGGGTATGTTAGAGTTATTGTAGTACCAGATCTAAGTACATTACCAAGTTGAAAGGTAAAATAAGGTGCCAGGTTATAAAATGAATAATCGGCCGCTGGGGTAGTTAGTCTCTTATTTTCATTGTATGGGAATCTTTGATTTGTAGAAGCTGCAGTAAAAATAGATGAAATATCAGAATAATCTGAAACTGTTCCATAATTATTTGGAAGGTAAATTGCGGCAATTTGTTGATAGGGTAGTATAGTTACTGGTGGGTCACCGGGATTACCTGGAATAAATTGTGATGGTGGTAGGAAGAGTGAAATGGCACCATTAGAGGGAGTACCTGCGAAATTATCTAAAGCATTTTTAGCAGTGTTGTAGTTTTCACTACCAAAAACTGCTAGATTAACTGTTAGATTTGCAGGTGGGGTTCCACCACCCTCAACAGCTGATCCTGTAGTTACAAAAGCAGATTGTGTTATTAAAGTATAATATGATGAATCTATCCCTGTAAATGTTGAGTAGGGGTTATTTAATAGTGACTGTGTGGTTACTACTAATATACTACCACTATACTCCCCATCATAAAATTCAGTTTGTGAAAAATCTAAAAATGGAACCGACCCACTTATAGTTTCATTAATACCTGCCCAACTTTGAGTTACACCAAAACCATTTATATTTGATATTGGGGTTGTTGGGGTTAGGTTTGATAGAGAAGCTTCAGTTAATGTAAATTCTAAGCTACCACCACCTTGACCAACTAATAAACCAAATATAGTAAATTTTTCTCCTATAGTAAAACCACTATAGTTAGAAGGTTGAATATCTGTAACTTCAAGGGCTTGAATGTTATTTGTAGCCCCAGAATTTACTTGTAATTGTACTGTTAAAATACCTCCATCAGATGTTGAAAAAGATATTGTATTTGTATTATTAGTTATTCCAGAAAGAGTATTTAATGTAATAAGAGGTATTAAATTTTCAAGATTTAAAGTTCCGGTTGATTGAGAGGGGTATGTTTGGATACCATTATATTGTTTAACAGAACCACCAGTACCACCTTTTATAGATACTATATCACTCACACCATTATTACCATAAATACTACCTGTGAGTTCTAGATTTATAAGTTGAATTGCACTATTTAAACCTGTTTCGCTTGTGGGGATATTATCTAATGAGCCCGTTTCAACTGTGAGAGCTACCGTTGTATTTGGTGAAATAGTAACTGATGGGCGACGGTTACGCTCTAGTAGGTTTTGTTTGATTATAACGCCCGTAGTCACGCTTGTGCGAGCTGGTACATATGATTTAATAGCTTTAAATAATGAATTATCGAAATATTTAATTAATCTTAAATAATCGTAAACGTTACCTTCTGTATATTTTTTAAAGTAATCAATTGCTACGCTTCTTAATTTTGGGTAGTAATTTAACTTAGAATCAAATGCAAATCGGGGGTCTGCTAATGTGTCTGAGATAACACCATACCCAAATGTATTAATAATATCATCATTTACCTCATCTTGAGGAGAAAATGCAACTTCTAAATTTACAATATCCTTGGTATAGCTTTGACTTATTAAATAGTTTTGATCTATACTAATTTGAGTTGATAATATATTACCGTAGGTATTACCATCTTCAACTTGGATTTTATTTGATATCCTATTTCTAATACCTACGGAAGGTTGATCCATTTGGTAGACCTCAGTATTAGGTTTACTGTATGTTCTTAATACTGAGCTAGAATAATGGATAAATTCATAGCTTGATGTTATTGTACTGTTTGAAGGGTTTCTAAATGAACCTGTAATAAATAAATCTGATGATCCTGTTATAGCGGGGTGGGTAGATAGAATATTTTCTACATAACCTCCATATTGAGATGCTGTAAAAACATATTCTAACTCGTTACCCAAAGGTGCTCTAAAATTTACTATATCAAATGAACTTTCAGATCCTGTAATACTATTACCTTCAATAGATTCGGGATTCATTGTAAAGTCATGAAATACTTCTGTTGGAATATTATTAGAATAATATCTAAATTCTTGAAGTGATCCTGAAAATATTTTACCATTTTCACTTAAATATTCAGTAGCTATATTTGATCCTGATATGTAACCTCCTACGTAAACACCATCAAATTCTGTTACTCCGAACCTATTCCAAGCTGCATTTGCAGATTGTGTTACATTTAAAGATCCATAGAGGTATAATCCATAGGTCCCTACACCATACCCAAAATTAGGACCAGTGGGATCATATATGACTTGACCATAATTCCCAGTACCATAACCTTGAGTGCCTGATGTATCTATACTAACAGAGCCTGTCCAACCTATTATGTTACCATCAACCCCATTGTATTGATTATTTGCTACTTGTAGGGTGTAAATAGTACCTATACTATTATCGGATGATGATGGGTGTTGATTTCTTTGAAGTAAAACACTCCACCATCCTTTATTAAAAAATGGAAGATATATGTCATCTGATACTATAGTGCCTCCTTCTTCAATAGATGCCGACATTACAAATTTCATTTTCCCATATTCATAATAATCACTATTACTTGAACCTGAATATGAACCTGAGGGTTTGTTTTCGTATGATAGTTGAATTCCCCAATCCATATCATTGTCATAAGTTCCGTTTGATTTTTTAACTGCTAAAGATTGACTAAAATATGATCCCCCAAAACTTGATGAAGGGAATCCTGTTGTTTTAAATCTAAAAGCTAAACCATCTGGTACTATTATTTTATCTTCAGCAATATAATTTCTTTCTAAAGGCATCCATGGGACCTTTACTGATGAACTTGCAGCATATGAGTTTGCTGTAGGGGTATAAGCATAACTAAATCTATTATACCATAAATCATAATCATTACTATTATCTCTATTTTTACCCCCAAACTCATTAATACGAAGGATTGTGTTTGGTATACCCCAAATATTAATAAGTTGTCTTAACCCACTAATTGTACCTTTCTTTTTCGTAAGGTAAGCCATGTTATGGTAAAGGCGTTTAAATATTTCTTTACTTACCTTATCAATGGCATAGGGGAAACCAGGTTCAGTTATAGATTGAACGTAATCAACCCAAGAATAACCATCACTCCAATAATTAACTATACTACCACTATTTACAGCTATATATTGTGTAATTAATTCACTCCCCGTAGGTGGGATATAACTACCATTATCTTCACCTGTTAAACCTATAAAGTTATCTTGGTTATCATAATTGTTGCCGAATGTTTCGAATCCTAAACCTTTAACAGCCTCTGCTGCTAAACCTAAAGGTAAACCTCTATCAGGTGAATTCGACGTATTGTATCTTTCACTTAAAGCTCTTGTATAAAGCCAAACTTCATCAAATGATTGACCAACCATATTTGAAAATTCAATATACTCATTATTATTTGAATTTTCTTTTATAAAGTTGGGGATTGTATAATATAACCAATTTTGGTTATTTTCATCATATAAAGACGCGGATAATACGTATCCACCATAATATTGAGCATTTTCTACATCACTACCCAACCATATTAATACTTCAACACTACTTGTTGGGAGTAAAGCATAGGGATATGATGATCCTGTTTTTGGATATGAAAAAGAGGATGAGTTATTGTATAAATAACTTTCATACCCATCAAAATTAGTTACAAGGTTGGTTATGTTTGTTTGTAAACTAGCTAAACTAGATGATATTCCCTTTACATTAGGGTTAGAACCTGTAACACCTACAATAATTGAAATATCAGCTTCATAAGATTGTATTTGAGATACCTTTTCAATAAAATTATTTATCCTAGCCTTTGCAGATGAAAAGTTAATAAATTCATTAAAAGTGTTATACGAGTAGTTTGGGGTTATTGTAACACCCTTCTTGTTTAATATGTTAAGTAAATTATTTAGGGACTCTGATGATGGTGTTGTCATTAGATCCTCATAGGATTTTAAGCCGGTTGAATTATTTATTAAATCCTTTAAAGGAATGTTAATATTAGGACCTTGAATAAAATTAGCCTGTTCAATTAACTCACTGAAATCTTCTAAGAATTCAACTTTATATGCTTGACTTTCACCTACCTTTGAGGCTATATATAATTCATCCTTTAATTGATATTGTTGAGGTAGAGGTTCATATAGTTTTATAAAAATAGTATCATTTGAGATTGGATCCTCAGGAGATACTATTGATGTTAAAGATGAGGTTTGAGATGTTGATATTGAACTACTTAATTGTAAGTTAATAGCAATTACATAGTTATTATTATAGAAACTAACATAAAATTCATCAAAAAATTCATTATTATTAATAGCATTTACCAAACCAACATACCCCTCAGTTAATTTTGATTGGGGGATTAAATTTGACTTTATGGCTATTTCTGTTCTATCTGATGAAATTTTAGATAAATAGAATGGGAGATTTGGTGTTGAACCTAACTCATAATTTACAAAATTATAAGAGGCATATAATGTCCCATTTTCAAATCCCTCACTATAAATATTTGATGAAGGGTTTAATGTAATCTCACCAGTTGGAACTGTTGTTGATGCTTTTTCGATTACATTTAACCCAGTTGTGATATCTATATAAGATCCAGATAATTGTTCCCTATTGGAGTTATTTGTTATAGTCCAGTTTTCAAAATATAAGGTAGATGATAATAGTGACTTTTCGGCACTATATATATAAAATTCAACATAATTTTCCCCGGGGGTGAATGATGATGAAATTATTTCATTAGGTATAATGGTTTGATCTTGTAATTCAAAACCATCACTAGATAGTGTATTAGAATTAACCTGTGATGTAGATGCACTTATGGGAATGGTGAAGTCAAACTGATCCGAACTTAGACCAACATATGTTGGTGTTTGGTTTGGTGAAGGAAGGTTTATCATATAATCTTCTTCGGGGTTAATATTAATAGGAGTTTGGGCCATTTATGTTTATGTGTTAGGAGTTTCTGTAAACTGAGTAATAACATCTGCTATTTCTTGCCTTACTTCTAAATTTTCAATTCTTAATTCTGCTATTTCTTCTAATAATGCTTGTATTTCTTCTTCATTAGGGGTATAATTAATATAAGCCCCACTTGTTTCAACCAAATATAAATGAGAATTCACATCACCCTCTTTAGGAATTAAATAAAAGAACTTGTTATATAATGTAAAAAAATCTCCTATGGTAGCCAAGTTTATATCAAAGAAAGAAGGATCAACTGTAGGTACTAACTGTGAGAATGTAGTATCTATGGTTTCATTAAATTTATTCTTATCAAAAACCTGCCTTGAAATTTGTACTTTTTGTATATTATTCATATTTATCCTTTAGCTACTTTGAATATAATATCTTCATTAAATATTGTAGTTGTACCATCTATTATGGTTTTTACTAATACTGTGTAATATCTTTCAGGTTCTAAACCATTCATATACAAATCAAAATAACTTGAGGTTGCATCAGCACTAATTCTAGTATAATCATTATCAAAATCAATTACAAATTCGTTTGTTTCTGTATCTTTTACAGCATATAGTGATTGGGATTCCGGTAGGTAGTAGTTTGTAGAGTATAAAGATGATGTTTGGAATATTACATCAGGGTATTTAGGCATTGCCGCAAATCTTAATCTAGGAATACTTTGGGAATAGTAAATACCAACATTGTTATATATAGAAATAAAACTTTCTACTTGTGGTAATACTACATTAGTGGATGAACCCGTATTAAATATAAAATCATTAAACCTAAACTCTAATTGAGGGGGGTAGATTGTATTTGTATCTATTGAGAAAAACCTAAATGTTTTTTGGTTGTTAGGGTTATTCACAAACTCATTATCATCTGTTTGTTTTATTATAAACCCATCATTCTTAAATCCATTAGAAGAGTCTAATGAATAACTATACCAAGTTTCAACTGTATTTTTAACATTTACATTTATATCTTTAGTATCAGAATATGTAAAGGTTTGGGATTGAGTTATATTTAATCCAAGGTTAGAACCTGTATACCAGTTACCCCCACCCACTAGTGATTCGGGGAATGATGCTGTCACATATGTTGGAAAGCCACTCCCCTCCCATGAATTTGAGCCTGAGTAATCTATAAAGTTCCAACTTGCACCGTTTGTAACTTGAGGGGAATCCCCAAATCTTCCCGTACCCATACCCCATTCTCCTGATATTGGGTAAAATAGTAGTTTTGTATCTAAATTTAACCCTGTTACTACAGAATTAAAATTCCTCAAATAAGCCGTCCATTCCCCATTTGAGGTTTTAGTTGAAATAATATTATTTATTTCACTAGTTGAAAACTGAACTAAATATCTACTAACTTGACCACTTGCATTTTTAATGTAAGTAGACGCTTCTATAATCTCATCTAACCCCGTATTCATATTAGGAGAATCTGAGTATAATGTAGTATCTTTAGTTGGAAATAGTTTATAAATTGCCATGTCTTAAATTATTATAGTGGTACTACTCTACCTTTAATGTCTATAGTAGGGAATTTAACTTCAAAAATCATAGGATCTAGAGATGGGTAAATTACATCATCAATTGTAGCACCCTGTACATCATAGGCATAACTACTATAACCTAAATCTTCTCCTGTTAAGTTATTTATAATTACACTTTTCACAGTTTGTACTCCTTCTACTTTATCTAAAAGAATATATAAATCCTTCATCAAAATGGGTTCATTAATCTGCCATTGGTCTATGTCGAATAAATTAGTTAGTGAAGAAATACATTTAGTTATAGTTGCATTATTATTATAGTTTGGTAAAACAATTATACCAAATACTATTTCAATGTTAATTACAAAGGCATCTTTAATTTTAACAGAATCATTAATCATCCTATACTCAGCTAAGTAAGTTTGGAGGTTTCTTTTTATTAATTTCGAGGCTATTTTTAATTTTTTATCAGAATTATAAGTTAAAACATATAAATCTAACATTGTAGGTAATTCACCAGGTTGATATTTTTCAATTTTTGATGGAACTGCATATGCTTTAGCAATTACACCTAAATTTGAAGGCATCGATAATGATCTAATTAAATAATCTTCTTTAGTTACAGTACGTAGTTGGTTTTGAAAATTACCAAGAGCATTTAACCTTAACTCTTCAATAGTATCTCCATCTTGTCCACCATCAGCGGCTAATGGGTTATTAGAGGAAATAGAAGCAAATATTTGGTTTGCTAGTGAAGTATTTGCGAGGTTAGGGTTTATAAATTTAAAATTAGTATCATCTAAAACTGTTAAAGTTCCGGATTCTACATTTGATTTAATACCACCACCGGTTAAATATCTTACTGTTAAAGTTGTATTGTAAGGTGCTATACCATAGGTATTTGTAAATATAAAGTTAAGTGGTGAGAATGCTGTTGTAAGTTGATCTCTTTCAAATGGTAAACCTAAACCTACATTATCAGGGTTAGGAATTATCATCTCATCATTACTAGTTGTGGCCCCCGCTCCAAACTCAAATTCTAAAGATCCTGAATTTATAAATCGGGTTGTGAATCTCCTTTGTACTTGTTTCAATTGGAGTAAATATGGAGCATCTTCTTCTTGATTATATGTAGGGTCGCTGGTGTTTGTGTTTCTAATCGTATCAAACACGTTTTCCTGCGCCATATTTGGTACTTCATACCAGGTATTACCATCAGAATCTACCACATCTAATACGCCTATAATATTAGTTGTTGAAATTGTTCTAGTATCAAATCTTACAGCTGAATTAAATGTAAATTGTGTTGAATTAATTGTAGATGAAATTGCTTTTCTTGATTTCTTTAAAAGAAAATATGAAGGGTTAGTACCTACAATCTGATATACTGACACAGTTGTAGGGTTTAAAGACCCAGAGGCTGAAAAATCAATAGCATCTTCAATTATAAAGTTTTGGGTTGAACTTAAATTTGATGTTATTGTTGTATTTTCAGGTATGATTAAAGCATAGTTAAAATCAGGAACATACTCTCCCCCTTCTAATTTTGCAGGTAATTGTTGATAAAAATCAATTTCTACAGTAGAAGCGGTTGTGACTTTAGGTTTATAACCTAATAAGTAAGCCATTTGGTATAAATTCTCCTGTTGCTTTGCTTTTTGTATAAATGTTTCTTGGATTTGATTATCCAAATAAAACGATAATACATCTCCAACATAGGATGCCATTTCCATGAACAGCATACCTGTAGAAGTATCTGTAAAATCATTATAAGTGTTTGGGAAGTATGTTTTAGAATAATTTACTAATGCATTTCTAAATTCATTAAAATCCCTATCAATATATCTTATGTCTCTTTTTAAATCAGCCATTATTGTAGTAATATGTTTATTTCATCCGTTACCCCAAAATCAGCTATATTATATGTTAATGAAAAATTAATTTCATTACTATCTGGGTTATTGATAAATTTTATTTCTTTTATGATTATTTGGGGGAAATAGTTATTAATATCAGTTTGAATACGTTCTTGGAGTTCATCTGAAGTGGCCTCTGATATATTTTCAAAAACTAAATTCCTTAAATCAGCACCAAAATTAGGATTAAATATCCTTTCTCCTCTATTTGTTAATAGGTAATTAATTAAATTAGATTTTAATTGCTCTCTAGTGGTGTAGGTTGGTATAAAAACAGCAGATCCATTTAAAGGGAAACTAAACCCAACAGCCTTTCGGCCTATGGAGTCAATTGGATATCTATTTTCTAATATTTTTGCCATTACCTACCCATTATATTCATTATCTGACTCATATCTACTTCACCAGATGGTAAGTCACCCCCAGGTACTCCTCCTTGTGGGTTAAATTTTTGTGGTATATTATTAGTTGTAAAACCATTACTCATACCTCCTAAAATGTTTTGATATGCCTCTCTTTGTTCGATTGAGTTCATTGCAGGGGTAGAATCAACTTTATTTAAGGTTGTATTAGATTCCATAACAGGTGAAGGTGTACTTAACTTATTTATTTGGGGAGCACGAATAGCTTCTAATAAAATATCTTTCATTTCTTCGTGAATTGCTTCTTTTACGGCTTCCTTAATTAGTTTTTTTAATTCTGATGATTTCATTCTATGTTGAATTTATTATAAATATTAAAAATTAATGTTTTTTATCAGTATTCTTTACGGTCAGATACCCACCTTACTAAGTTATTACTCCATTTGTAAATTTCCTTATACCCCCGTTTGAATTCTACTCTTTCATCTCCATCTAAACCACCAATAATATTAAAGGGTCTTGTATCGGGTTTAAACTCCTTCCAATTACTTATAGATTCTGCGTTTGAGTTTAGTGTAGAAATATCATTTGATAAAAATGTGTAAAATATATTACCTTGTCTTCTTGATTCACCAATAAATCCTGCCTCTCCAAATGGGGGGTATCTTAGGGGTGGAGGTGATAATAAATCATTACCAATTTCAAAAGTCTCTACCTGCACTATATCTACATTTGGGTTAACACTTAAATACCCATCTATTCTAAATTTAACTTCATCAATTAATACTTGTACAGATGTACTATATGAATAGCCACCATCTGGTAAATTAGTTATTATTATAAATTCATTTGGAGTGAATGGTGTTGAAGTTCTATTCCCAACTACTCTTCTTTGAGGGAATGAAAAGGTGTTTGAGGAGTTAGATTCTAAGGTTAAAATGAAACCTCTATAAAATAGAGGATTATTAGAGTTGGGAGATAATTTATCTAAAAGCAATTTCTCAACATCAAAATTAACATTACTATTAGCAAACTCCCCAGAGGATGCTGCTGAGTTTCCGATTTCACTTATTAATTGATTCGATGCATCTTTTTCTGTTGAAGATACCCAGGATTTTGGGGATGATTGAGGTGGTGGGGGGGCATTTAAGTTATCATCTATTGTTGATTTATAATATAGATCGTTATAGATTACATTATCTCCTGTTTTATATATTTTATTAGCAACCCACTCCATATTATCTCTATTTAATAACTCCTCAATACATTTATTTAAAACATTATCTAAAAGAGAAAGTTTGGAAATAATAGATTGGGCTGAAGTTTTAATAGTTCCTATGGCTTTTGGTATTATAGAAAGGGCTCCCTTTGCCCCCTTTATCAAATCACCTAATAAATCTAATGAATCTGCTAGTAAAGTAAGAATATTAATTGGTATACCTACCCCTGCTACTGCTGTTGGTGCTGGTATTTTTTTAATAATTTTAACGGCTACATCAACACTCTTTACGATTTTTGAAGTTGTTTCAGTTGTTTTTTGTAATGTCTTTACTGTATTTAATACATTACTTAAGGCCGATTGTATTTGGTTTTTTTGTTTAACAATAAGTAAAATTTCATTCTTTGGGGGACATGAATCTTTAAACTTTTCCAGTAAATCATCTACAGCAAGATCAAATTTTGATGTATTCTTTATTACTTTAGTAATACTTTTTATAATTATTTTTACTAGTGCTGCCGACATTATTTGGTTTTACTGACTTTTGATTTATATATCTCTATCTTGTTAAGCATGTTTTGGGCTTTAATCTGTGTATCTATGGCAGGTGCTGGGATTGCTGCGTTTGGTACAAATGGTACCCCAGTACCTATAGGTGTTGCTAAAGCAGTTGATAATGAAATTAAGGATAGAAGGAGTTTTTGTAAATCTCCTAAAAATTTATCCCCTAATATTACGGATTCCTTTGCATTTTTATCACCTAAAAATATTTCTTTTGAACTAATGATAGTTTTAGGTGTATCTACATTTAAACTATTTATTGAATTTAAACTAATACTATCAAATGAACTTAATAGAATTGAATCACTCTTAGCATTAA
>Ga0222711_1000057_pt1 | contig 34226 bp, 19 predicted proteins | sample AntAcemetage1699_FD_179814 | JGI IMG/M metagenome (GOLD analysis project Ga0222711, IMG submission 179814) | Saline water microbial communities from Ace Lake, Antarctica - #1699 | ecosystem: Environmental > Aquatic > Non-marine Saline and Alkaline > Saline | place: Antarctica: Ace Lake...
ATGGCTGTGGCTCTCAGAAGCATGGGCGTCCCCACAGCAAAGATTGCTACAGCCGCTGGGGTTTCATACCGCGCTATGGCCAGAAGACTGAGCAAGTGAGAACTTACACTACCCAGAGCGGCACCTACACAGAAGCTGAGCTAGCTGTTGTTATTTGGATGAACCCCAAAACTAAGACTTCAGCCCAGTCTCGCTTTCTTGAGACCATGACCGCTGAAAATTCACGTTTTCCCATGGCCTTTCCGCTCAAGACGCTTATAAAGAACCGCGATTGGCAGAATGCCACTCTTATTCGCACCAGAGACGAAGTATTCGAATTCATCCGCTCTAGCGAGCGCACCCGACCGCTGATAGTTCCGCTTCCTATTGCCAAAGAGGCTTTAGGTTGGGAGGACTTCTATATCCCATCGGAGTACACCAAGTAATGGCAATAGTAAAAACAATGGACGTTTTCCCAGCAATCATCAGGTTGGCTCCTCCAGGCTCCCTTTCCGACATAACTGAGCTAAATATCATTGGCGACGTTCCACAGGGGACCAGAAGAGTTGATACCGCCAGAGCTGTGGTTATTCAGGACACGCTAATTATTGGCGTTGATTCTCCAGAGGGCACTCAAATTGTTTTCAAGGAGAAAATCACGCAATTAGAGAAGCTGGACAAGATTCACTACATTTTGACTGAGTCAGGTAAGATAGTGGCTGTTGCTAAGGATAACAACTGCGGCTGTGGCACTCGCCTTCGTGGTTGGAACCCGTACGGCGCTTTCATAGCTTCCAGTCAGGACCCTGAATGACACTGTTTGAGTTTGTAATCATCGGACTAGCAGTATTCCGACTCAGTAGGCTCATCACAACCGACGTTATCTTCGAGCCCCTGAGAAATCGCTTCTGGAAAAAACACCCACCGCAGAGCAGCAAGCTTGGCTACTTAATAACTTGTGACTGGTGCACCTCTATTTGGGTCGCATCACTAGTTGTACCATCCGTTATCATTATCCCAGTACTTGTTTACGTCTACGCCGTTTTTGCGGCGTCGGCAATAGCAGGCCTGTTGACCGCGTACGAGCAAAAATAACTTGTATTCCGCAACTAATTGACGAGGAGACCGCCCAATGGGTGTATTTAAAAGAGAAGAGCCAGCACAGGAGCCAGTAGCTCCAAAAGCTAGCGCTAAAAAATCTAGCAAAGGCAAGCCTTTCGGGAGCTCAAGACTTCCACAGCCAGCTGGTGCATCTTTCTTCTTCAACGCCCCAACTCCCGTTCCCTTTAACTCTCCCCGCGCCCTTACGGCTGCTGCCTCGCAAGTAAAAATGAACGACAAGGCCGAGTTCGAGCAGTTTAAAGCGCGCCGCTCCGCTTCATCCTCCGCTTGGCAGTCAGAAGCTTGGGAGTACTACGACGCAATTGGCGAAATCAAATACGCCTTCAACTTAGTTGCATCCGTTGTCTCACGTATCCGCATCTTTGCGGCTGCAATTGACGACCCAAGCCAGTCTCCTGTTGCAGCGAGCGAGTCCAGCTCAATCGACCAGAACCTTGCCTCAGCCGCAGAACGCGCACTTTCCCGCCTCAACTCCGCCTACGGTGGACAGCCAGGTCTTTTGAAAGATGCTGCCCTCAATCTTTCAGTTACTGGCGAATGCTACCTAGTTCAGATGCCAGCCCGTAGAGGAACTGGAGAGCCCGAGTCTTGGGACATCCGTTCCGTTGATGAAGTTGTAGCTGACGGTAGCGGAAACTTAAACGTTATTGGTCGCCGCGAACAAGGCGCAGGGCAGGGTGGCGGAAAAAACTCAGGAGTTGTCAACCTAGGCAAGAACGCTTTCGTTGGCCGTATCTGGCGCTCACACCCTCGCTACTCAGACGAGTCCGACTCGAGCCTGCGCGGTCTATTAGACCTTTGCGCAGAATTGCTTTTGTTGAACAGAACTTTCCGTGCAACCGCTCGCTCACGCCTAAACGCTGGCGCTCTTTACTTGCCAGACGGTCTTTCCGTAGCTGCACAGGGCGACCCTGCAAACTACCCTTACGATTCTGAAGATGGAATTGGCGCTGGCTTCACAGCTGAGGAAGCAGAAGACGAGTTTGAAGAGCAGTTGATGGACGCGATGACCACGCCGATTCGTGACGAAGAGTCCGCATCTGCAGTTGTGCCCCTGATTATCCGTGGACCTGCCGAGCTTGGCGATGCCATCAAGCAGTTTAAGTTCGAGCGTTCTTTCGACCCAGCGCTAGCTGAGCGCTCCGACCGCGTACTAGAGCGTATCTTGCAGGGCCTAGATGTTCCTAAGGACGTCGTTACGGGGCTTGCCAACGTTAAGTACTCCAATGCGCTCCAGATAGACGAAGCTCTTTATAAAGCTCACATCGAGCCTTTGATGCTCCTTATTGTTGACGCCCTAACAGTTGTCTACTTGCGTCCGTACCTAATTGCCAACGGCTACTCAGAGTCAGAAGTTTCTCGCATCACCGTTTGGTATGACCCTTCAGCCGTTTCTACACGTAACGACAGGGCAACCGATGCTGACGCAGGCTTTGACCGCGGAGCAGTGTCCTACGACACATGGAGACGTGCGCACGGCTTCTCGGACCAAGATGCCCCCACTCCTACAGAGCTTGCAATACGCATGCTTCAGGAAAAGGGCTCGCTAACTCCAGAACTTACCGAAGCGATGCTTGGCGCTGTTTCCCCAGAGATTATGAATGCAGTTCGTGCAGCACAGCAAGGCCAGTCCGTTGCCCCGTTGCCAACTGAAGTTGAAGAGGTTTTGAAAAGAGCAGCCGCGGGCGAGCCTGCCCCTGAAGAAGAAGCTAACTAATTATGGAAAAAGGGGACGAGCTAGCTAAGGGGCAGGGCAACGTTCCTATGCCTCAACCAACTTCGTCAATTACCGTTTCTGATAAGAACAGCCTTATCCGTACTCTGTCGACTCTAGAGAATGAAGTTCACGAACTTCGCAAGACCATCAGAGAAGAGTATGCCTCCGAAGAGCTTTCCAATAGCCCATGCTGGGACGGCTACGTCCAAATAGGAATGAAGAAGGGTAAAAACGGTAATCAAGTTCCTAACTGCGTTCCTGCTACTACTTCAGCTATCGCCGAAGCTGCAACGTTTGCCGCTGAGAACAGGCCAGCTGCCCCTGAGGGCTTCCACTACATGCCAGACGGTGCACTAATGCCAGACTCGGCACACGACGAGAATGCCCCAAGACCAGAAGCTCCCGAAGGTTATCACTACATGCCAGACGGAAATCTTATGTTGGACTCTGAGCACGACGACGAAGCTGCAGCTAAAAAGAAGCGCACTGCTGCCCAGACTCCTGCTCCCAAGAAGGACCAAGTAAAAGGCTCTTCAAAGAACAAAAAGGGCTCGGCTTCTGGCAGTAAGAAAATTACCTTCTCAAAGGCCGTAGAAAAAGCTCTTTCCAACAAGGTTGAGACCCACAATAAAAAAGCATCGAAGGGACGCCGCGCAACTCTTGGGATGCTAAAGGCTGTTTACCGCCGCGGAGCTGGGGCCTTCTCCACAAGCTACCGACCTGGACAGAACCGAAACTCTTGGGCACTTGCTCGCGTTAACGCGTTCTTGCGTTTGCTTTCCTCAGGTAAACCCTCTAAGGCTGCTTACGTACAGGACAACGACCTACTTCCTGCTTCACACCCAAGGTCCACCAAGAAAGACTCTTCTACCGAGCCCTTGACCGCTGACGCTCAGGACCACTCCGAGCTAGAACTTATAACGGCCTCTGCTTACGCAGAAGCTGAACTCGAAATCGAGCTGCCCGCAGAGAACACTTTTAAAACAGCACAGGAAGCAATTCTTGCTCTTACCGAGTTTTCAGATTTTGGCTACGAAGCAGAAGAAGCTATCAAGGCAAGCTGGCTCCGTGCAATACGAAACGGGGAAGACCCATACGTAAGAGCGAAGCTTCTCTCAACTTTGACACACGACAGTTTAGATGCAGACTTATTGCCAAGAGAGGCCTCTGAAAATGAGTAACGAATACCCGATTAAGCCAGCAACACATACGCTATCTTTTGACGGACAAAATGCGAGCATCATTCGCGACATTCTTTCTTCTCTTGCAGAGCTAAACGAAGGTCACCGCGCATCTCGCCGAGTTACAGCTGGCATGGCTAAAAAAGTCGCCACACGCTCTCTTGCAAAGACTGCCGACCAGACTTACTCCCTTCGCCGCCACCGTGCTTTTTCCGACCTCTCAGACTTCGCGGCACTTGCCCAGTTGGATAAGGGGCTTACCGCTTCTGCCCACACGAACCTGCTCCCCGTATCACATCCTCGGTCTACTCGCAAAAGTGCAATGGACTGGAAAGAACTTCGTAAGGCGCAAGCACGTTGGTTTGCTGACGACTCTCGCGTTACCGACCCCCTAGTTGGGCCGCTTCTCGCATCTGCCTTTACCGCTGAGCTAGGAAGCTCTGCCCACCAGTACGCTGTTGCTCGTCTGAACGCAATGGGACCAACTCAGGTTCCTCTAGTTGCATTGGTTGCCGCATTTAAAATGGGTGGCAATAAAGGCTTCTGGCGCTTCCAGCTTCGAGACAGTGAAGGTAAGTTTGCCAACATGTTTGGCGGTATCCGCAGGCTAGTGCGCCGTATAAACGGGACCGTTTCGTGGCTTGCTGGTCGAGTTGTTTCGACCAACCCAAATAACAAGACTTTTATCCAAGAACTACCAGATGGCAGGCTAATTAGAACAGCAGCCTCTGCTGGTAAGTCTGTTAAGGCAATTCTTCCCAACCAACAGGACGCTCAAGGATTCAGCAAGACTCCAGCCAAATCAGCAGCTGATAGCGATGTGGTTGACGAAGCAGACTTAGAGTTTGTAGATTCTCCAGATGGCTACAAAAAAGACCCGTCTTATAAGCCTACGCAGGAAGACATTGACTACTACGGACCAAAGATTGACCTTGGAACTAAATTTGTTGACGATAACGACAACTATGAAGTCCTAAAGTTTGACAACGGAGCCAACGTTGCCGCAAGAAACAAGTTTGAAGCCCAGCAGCAAAAAGAAGCTGAAGGTAACAACGTTGTTGCTCTAGGCATGGCCGAAGACGGCGAGCTTAACCCAGCGCTGCCTGTTTATTTTGTTCGCCGTAAAGATGACAAAGATAAAGACTTTGCTGTTGCTCAGTCTTGGGCAGATGTTCAAGACTTTATCGCTAAAGACGAGGACCTTTACGAAGCAGGCGAGCCAGCTGACCCACAGCGTCCTTCACGCTCTGCTGGCCTTCTTGACCCAGAGCTTAAGGTTGGCGACAAGGTTGATACAGCTAACTTTGACGGGGAAGAGATTCCTGGAGACGAGAATGCGTCCAAGTCACTACAGACTGCTTACCAGAAGAAACTAAAAAGCTTTAAAGATGCAGGCGGCGAGTTCCCACTTGACCCAACCCGTAGTCACTTTATGTTGGAAGACGGCACTGTTATCGACTCCGAGACGGGCCGCGTTCTTCGCGACTCCGTTGGAAACGCAAACCCAGACGCATGGCTAGATGATTTTGACGAGCAAGGAACTCAGAAGGACGAGGAAGCTCCTGCTGCAGCCACAGACGACACCCCTGAGACCGAATCACCCTCTGTACCAGCTAACTACTATGAAATAGATACAAACGCTTCCTACGAGCCTCAGGGGGCTACTGAAGGGCAAGAGTCTGAGGACTTTACCGATGACCCTGCTGCACTTTCAGAAGAGTTCTCAGCTAAAGACCTAGTTAACGCTCTAAATGAGGGTGTTGTTGGTTCCGATAGCGTTCCTGGCAACGGTTTTGGCTACTTGGACTTCTCTGACGGCGCTGAGATAGTTCCAGTTGAGGCTATCTACGAAGCTCTTAACGAAAAGGGCGAAGACGCTAAAGCCATTCTTGATGATATCTACAAAGTCGGCAACGGTGACTTAGGGACTAAGGTTCCTAAGGGGACAAAAGAAGCCCTAGGTGACGAGCTTCCTGAAGCAGCTAAGGCCGAGCCTACGGGTAAAAAGCTTCCTCCACTGATTGAGGGAATGACCAAAGATGAGCAGCAAGCATTTTTGGATTCAGGCGAGTACAAGGCCTACCTCCCAGAAAACAAAGCTTACTCAGACTCTGATGTTCCAGAGGGTTACTCAGCAATTGACGAAGCACCTTTCAATGAAATTGAGGGCGACACTCCTCAGGATGCACCTCAAGGCTTTTCTGTCAGCCCAGTTGACATTGCTAACGATTACAAAAACGAAGAACTTATCAAGGAGCTTCGCCGCTCTATAGAGCCAGGAAATGCAACTCCAGGTTATGGAATCTTGGGCATGGACACTCCTGAAGGGGAGCAGTACCTAGCAAACGTTCCAGCCGAGGCAATTCGTGACGCACTTCAGCTGCAAGGCGTGGACACCGACGAGCTGATAGATGCTATCTACGCAGAGGGCTTAAAAGGGCAAAACTTTGACGAGCCTACTAATGCTCAAATCCAAGACGCTATTGACGGCGAGGATGTTGAAGAAGTCGAAGCTACCCCCGAAGAAACCCCAGTAGCAGAACTTCCAGCTGCAGACGAACCAGTAGCCGCCGCTGACACAGCCACATCTACGTCAGAAATCTCAACAGGAGAACCAGACGGACCAGCTCTACTAAGCGCCAGTGCCGAGAACCTTAAAGCAGGGGATATTACGTTCTCTGACAACTTTGTAATTGAAAATGTATTCTCCGACGCTGACTCAGAGGCACAAAAGCCAGGAAGCGTTTGGATTGAGGGATACTACCCTGGACACCAGACTCAGAAGACAAAGCTCTGGGGCAAGAATGTTCAGATTAAAGTTTACCGCAATGTAGAAGCTCCTGCAAAGGGAGACCTCCCAGTTCTATCTAAGCCAAAGCCAAAAGAATTTGACCCCGAAGGTAAGATTTTTAAGGACAAGAACTTAGGGGTTTTTGTTCCTAAGGACGCAGAAGCTCGTAGCAAATTTCTTGATGCTTTAGACGAGTACAACAAAAACCTAGCGCAAGCTCAGGGGCTATGGACCGAACCTGACATCCAGACTCTTGCTGTGTGGCAGACCGAGGAAGTTGCCTTACCGTTTAGCCCAGCAACCCCCGTTGGTGTAACTACGGTTAAGGCTACAGAAGTTAAAGCTGGAGACGTCACTTTCAAAAAAGAGTGGGGTTCTGATTTTTACGAGTACTTCATTATTGAAGGCGTAGAAGAGGTAGACGGAAAAGCTGTTGTTAAGGGTTACTACCCTGGACACGTTTCGCAGACAAAAGAGTGGAACGCCACCACTGAGATTACGGTAATGCGCGGTGCCTCTAACTTGCCAGCTCCTGGAGAAAAGCCAGCGCTTTCACGCCCAGACAAGACTGACCTAGATTTAGTAGAGAAGAAAGCCGCATTCAAGGAAGCAAAGAAGCTCTCCGCAGAAGGCTTTACTCCTCCAATTGACCCAGACTCCGTTTCAACTGCTCAAACGGGAGCCACCGACAAGCCTAAGAAAAAGACTCCTTCTAAGCCAAAGCCTCCTGCCTTTCCAGCATTCTCTGGGGATAGGCTCAAGCAGATTGAAATTGAAGCAGCTGGCGACCCTACAAAGTTCCTAGAGCTTCTAGAAAAAGAAGAGATAATCTATCTCGACTTCGAGACTGCAGCTGACGGTGCATTTGAAGGCCAGACACCTATTCAAGTTGCATGGACCAAAATCAAAGATGGTTTATCAACTGGCGTCGGAGCTTACTGGATGAACCCAGAAGTGCCACTTTCAGACTTCTACAAGAACGCCGACCCAGACGAGACCCTAAAAGACCCTTCTGGTAAGCCAGTCTCTAATGAGTTCTTGGCAGAGCAGCCTTCTATCCAAGAGCAGATGACAAAGCTTCTTGAAAAGATTGGCCCTGACACAATTGTTCTAGCTCACAACGTGCCGTTTGATGGTGGCATTATGAAGCGCTTCGCCCAAAAGTTCAACCTTCAGTACAATCCAGGCGGGGAGATAGACACCCTATCCCTAGCTCGTCTTGTTATTAACGGAGGCTACAAAGCGCACACGCTTCAAAACGTTGCAAGCCGCTACGGAATTGTACCTAACGGCAGCTGGCACGACGCGGTAACTGATAGTGATGTACTTCCTCCAATCTTAAAAAATCTTTTAGAAGAGATGTCTAAGACAAAGCAAGGACTCTCAGCTCTTAACGTTGACGCCAACATGCAAAAGTATGAAGAGGAACTTGTAAAGTTCAAAGCAGCCCAGGCTAAAAAAGACCTCGCTGACACAAGCCTTCCTGTCTCTAAAATCGTTAAAGATACTTTTGGTGGCGACGCTAAGGTCTCTACAGTTGACGAAATTATAAAGACAATGCCTAAGGTTCGTCCAACTTCTGATGAGGTTACTTCTGCTACAGCCGCAGCTAAGGTTGATTTAGGGGACGGCGACCTAGAAATTCAATCCGTACTAGGTGACTCCATCTCAAATAACTGGGTAAATGACAACGAGAACACCACATCGCTTGGCAAAGTCCCTGTTGAGCAGTGGCAGGCAGGGGACTTCCTCCGCGCTCCATCAGGTGGCTGGTTTGAAGTCCTCGAAGTTGTTGAGGACCCAGCTGACTCAGACAACATGTTTGTAAGACGTCGTTTGCTTATAAATGGCAAAGAGTACGGTATGAACAAGTCTTGGGTAAAGTTCCAGGCTTACGAGATTCGACGCCGCAACGGTGAAGTTGACGCTCCTGTTATTGAAGAAGCAGCTCCTAATGTCGACACGGAAACTACCATTGAGAAGTGGCAGAGCTACGACATTAAGCAAGATGCTGACGGTGTTTACTATGCTGACGGAATCTCTAGCTCTGATGTTCAGAAGCTACGAAACGGGTTGATGACTCCACCTCAGTTGCCGTTCTTTGCTCCAATGGGCGGCGGCAATAACCTTGACCAAGGCGATGGCTACTTCTTCTCTGCTAACGGACAACGTTTCTGGGGCAAGTTTGGTGCAGCGGGCGCTCTAGTTCGCCGTAAAAACAACGAAGGCGTCTTTGAGTACTTCCTCGCAAAGCGTTCCTCTGGACTTTCACAGGGTGGCGGAAAGTGGGGGTACCCAGGTGGTGCCCACAAGGACAAGGGCGACTCCGAAGAAAATAACGGCATCATCACTGCAATCAATGAATTCGAAGAAGAAGTTGATGGCGACTTAAGCCCAGACTTTGTTGTTCCAGTAGGTCAGTTTGATAATCAAGTTGCTCCTGACTGGACATACAATACTCACCTATTTGAAGTAGGACCAGGACAGCTAAACGACCTGTCGCTAAAAGACGGAGAAAACTCTGAGATTGGTTGGTTCACTGCTGACCAAATCAGCAAGATGGCTTCTCAAGGCACTCTTCAAGACAACTTTGCACAGACCGCAGATGTGCTCTTGGGCCTTGCGCTCGACGAGCCTACGACAACTGAGCCCGATGAAATTACTATCCCTGAAGCACAAAGCGGCTCATTGGGTCAAGTCTTTGATACGTCCAAGTGGAAAAAGGTAGCAGGACAAGCTGGGTCAAACCAAGGTGCGTTCTATGTTGACCCAGACAGTGGGCAACAGTACTACGTTAAAACCCCACAGAGTGAGTCCCACGCAGCTAACGAAGTTCTTGCCTCCGCGCTGTACGAAGAGGCTGGTCTAGACGTTGGTCGTTCTTACATTGGTAAGAACAAGGCTGGGAAAATGGTTATAGTTTCTCCTTTCATTGATGGAACCGACGGAACTCTCGGTCAGATTGCACCTAACCAAAACATCACTGACGAAATCAAAAAGGGCTTTGCAGTTGACGCGTGGATGAACAACTACGATGTCATCGGCCTTGAGAAGGACAACATTGTTGTTGCCAACGCCAAGCCTTTCCGTATTGACGCTGGTGGTGCACTGCTCTTCCGTGCTCAGGGAGCTGACAAGGCCAAAGAGCTGGATACAAATGTCGCAGAGCAGATTAGCTCACTTCGCGATTCAAATGTTAACTCTCAGGCAGCAAGCGTATTCGGAGACATGACCGACGCCGAGATTGCTGAGTCAGCAAAGCTCGTTGCAAATATTGACGAAGCCAAAATAGATGAACTTGTAGACGCAGCCTTTGGCGGCGGTATTGAGGGCATTGACAGCCAATCTATTGCAGACAAGCTTAAGGAAAACCTAAAGCGTCGTCGTAACGAGCTTATTGAAATATATGGACTTGACGATGCACCTATTGAAACTCCTGCTGCGTCAGAGGGCGGTCCAGAGAAGGTACTTCTTTCACTTGACGACATAGACCCAGAAGACCTAATTGACGACCTTGATGCTCAAATTCAGGATGCAATTGCTACTGGAAACAACATTGTCTTCACGTACAACGGCAAAACAGTAGACCTTTCCCCAGCAGAAGTGAAAACTTCCCAAACTGGGAACGTCGCTGTTGGTGGGACACTTCCTAATGGGAAGTTCTACGCATACAGCCTGTCAAAGATGGAGCAGGCGAATGACACCCCCTCCGAGGCAACTACCCCCGACCTAGCCACTCCAGAGACGCCAAGCCTTATAACTGTTGACACGGAAATTGAGCCTGTCGAAGCACAAAAGCCAACTGAAGTGCCTCAAGACCAAAAGCAAAAACTTCTTGAAAAAGTTGAAAACATTGCTGAGGCTTTGTTCGGCACAAAAGACCCCGAAAAAGTTAAGCAGATTCTTCAAGGATTTTTAGATAACGAGGTAGAAGACCCAGAACTTGTTCAGTCTATCCTTGACGACCTGAACAGCCCTGCGCCTGCGGTTGTGCCTATAGAAGCCCCTATAGAAAAAGCTGATGCCGACATAAAACAGTCTCTCGTCCCAATTGACGGTGACGAAGACATCCCTGCAGCTGAAGTCTCCAAAATTGACCTTGACGAGCTTTCCCAAGAATTGGCCAATCCTACAGACCCTGACTTAATTTGGGCAAAGGTTATTGAGGATTATGAAGGCAGCGTTTTGGATAACGGCCACGTTGTCGTGTCTTCTCTCAATTTTGGTAGCAAACGTTTAGATGTGCTTGTTAAGCGCAACTCCGATAACACCTTCAGCATCTATCACCGCGTAACAGACGAGGAGACGGGGCAGACTAGAGTTAAAGAAATGAAGGGTCGTTGGCACTCTTTCACGGCACTAGATAGCCGAATTTCTAATGAGATTTACAAGAGCCAGAACTTCCCAAACAAAATTGCTTCAGTGTCTAAAAAAGAAGGAGTAACAACGCTTCAGCCTTCTATGCCTCCTAAGCAATCAGGGTCTTACGTATCTGCTGACGGCAAAACTGTTGTCAAGGTTGGCATGACTGTTATTAACACTAAAACAGGCAAAAAAGGTATTGTAACTTCTCTAAAAGACCAGTATGTTGTTAAAGCTGGCGGCAAGGTCTACACCTACACAGACGTTGCAAAGGTAAAGTTTGAAGGAGAAGCTAAAGCAAACTGGAAAGCTTCCACCTTCTTAATGCCTGAAGGCTCTCAATCCCCTGAGGACGGACCTGACCAAGACTCTGGACAAGAAGGAGACGGCGGCGGAGGCGGAACACCGACCCCACCAACTACTCCCGAGACACCAGCGCCTGAAGCACCTACACCCGAGCCAGAAGAGGTACAACCAGCTGAAGCAGTGGCCCCAAGCGGTCTTACCCCAGAAAGTAGCCTGTCTGAAGTTGAATCTGTAGCTGTAGACAAAAACTCTGCAATGCATACTTCTTACTTTGGTGCTTCAAATAAAAGCGAGTACAAAAACCTTGTTAAAAAGTACTTGGTAAAAGACGCAACATCCACTGGTCAGAATATGCTCCCTGGAATTATTGCTTCTAACCAAGACCCAGACGCGCCAAACCCAGAACTTGCAAGCCACGGTGTCATAACAAAGACTTTCCCAAGCGAGCTTGCCGTAGAGGTTACGTACTTCGACGGGCCAATGAAAGGCACTACTCAAAAGCTAGAACAAAAAAACGTATGGAGCCGCGAGAAGTTTTTAACTAACGAGCAGTCCAAAGAGCTGGGGATTGAAGTAGACGACTCAATTCGTACTGAAGCTATAAAGGCTCAGGGTGCCAAAGCTGAAGAGGCAAAGAAGCAAGCCGTTGCTCAAGCAGCACAACAAAAGAAGCAAAAAGAGGAAGCTGCTAAAAAAGCCGTAATCGAGAAAGCCAAGCAAGACTTAGCGGATAAGTTCACAGTTGAGGGCCCTGGGTTTGCTGTAGAAACTCTAGAGGGTGACGCAGATTGGAGCTCGACTCCGCTTGCGCAAGTTCCTAGCCTTAAGAGTGCTCTTGACAAAGTAAACTCTGGTGACCCTATAGACGCCACCAACGGCGCTCAGATTATGCTTGACAGCGCGGACATAGAAGACTTAAAAGTTCGTATTCAAAAAGTAGAAAAAGACGGCGCAAAGCAAATCCGTCTTTCCTTTAAGCTGACTAACTGGGCAGGGAACGCTTGGACTAAAAAGCTAGCTAAGCAACAGTTATCTGATGTTCAAGACACATCCAGGCTAGATAAGTACAAGGTCAACCCAGACGGTTCTCTTGTTTTTGAAAAAGAGTGGAACTCCAATGACGTTGATGGATACAGTAAGGGCCGTACATACAGAGGAGACCTTACTGATGGCAAAGGTAAGTTCCAATTTATTAGGGCTAACCGAAGTGGAAACACTCCAGATTTCTTCAATAAGGGTGGCTCCCACAACGGCTCGGTGTCTCTTCACAACAGAGTAGAGCTTCTCTTGCCAGAAGACGCTACCCCCGAGGACATTGCAGCTGCCCTAAAAGAATTGACTGCTATCCAAGAAGTACGCCCCGCTATGAAGTCAGACTTTAAGGGAGTAGCGGAAAACAAAATTATTAGCCTCTTTGGCCAAAAAGGCAACGGAGCAAAAAACTACGAGGGAGAGCTTCGTAAGCAGATTCTTGATGAAGTAGAGAAAAACTACGGCTTTACTGCCGATAACATGGAAGTCCGTGTAGACGAGCAGCAAAAGGGTATTATCCAGTATCTTCTTCCAGAACAAGTTGCAGAGCAGCTAGCGGCAACATACGGAGTTGACTTCTTTAAGCACAACTTTGCTGACAAAAATCTACCTAATGACGACAAAGAACGTGCAGACTTTGTCTACGATTTGCTATTCAAAAAGGGTGGCGGATTGTACTCCACAGTTACTCGTTGGAGCGAAGGTATAAACACCTCTGGGCAATCAAGCTCCTCTGACCTTGCGGGAGTTGGAGCAGGGTACATTTTTACTTCAAAAGTTTCTTCTATGGAACTGAACGGCGTTTCCTACAAAAGTTTAAACTTCTTCTTTGACGGAGTCCAACTTATTCGCCGCCCCGAGTTTTACGGTTCTAGCTATGACGCATGGGGTAAAAAAGTAGCCGATACTGACTACTTAGAGCTTCTAAAGAATAAAAACCTATCAGAAGTACTGTTCAAGGAGAATCTCAGCTGGGCAGACCTTTCTGGGATAGCCTTGGACTCATCGGCTAGGAAGTTTTTATTAGAGCGGCTAACAGCAGAAGGAATCACCGAGATTTCTGGAAAACCCGTAGAAGAAATGTTTGGAGTTAAGTAATGAAAGACAAGAGACTAATTTTTAAAGGCGAAGGTATTCTTGAGAAAACTTCTAGCGAGGGGGTCTTCAAACGGTACATCTTTGGGGCCACTCTTACCTCTTCACCAGACAACCCAGACGACTATATTACTGTAGACATGAGCGACTACGGATACGACTTCTTGGTTGATAGCGAGGATGTCACTATTGATTCAGACGGTATAATTACCTTTGAAGCTTTCGATGCTCAATACGTTATTCGTAAGGTGTCAGAAGCAGATGACTTACGAAATCTTAATCCAGAATTAGAAGACAGTGAGGAAGCCTAATGGCAGAAACTCAGGGCACTGAGATAATGCAGTCTGTGGAGGCTTTGGTCGATACCAGCATAGACCAGGTAGTCACTATTGTCTACGATGTTGAGAACCTGGGAACCTTTTTCAGAATTGATGGCAGGTGGAGACTGGGCACCCCCGAGATTGCTGCCGAGTTTGATGACACTGAGATTACAGAACTTGACTATGACAAATCTGTGGAACTTGTAGCACGTTTTGATGACAACGAGCTAATTACCTCCAAAGACTTGGCTGACTACGAGAGAAGCGAATAACACATGGAATTCCACGGCAAGCACGAAACCCGACTCCTGTACACAGACAACGAGCGAGCTGTCATTGTTGATACCTTGTCCAACACGGTTGTTTCCATTGACGAGTCCGAGACTCTTATTGCCTCAGCGCAGTGGGATGCTTCAGTTGCCGAGCCTGAGGGCCCTTCGGCAGAATTGGCTAGAGCCGCTGTCACCGAACTAGATATCAAAGTTTTATCTGCTAATGACCGTATGTACACAATTCCTAAGTCAGTTGTCTCGGAAGCAAAAAGAGGGCTAGCTTGGAGAAAAGAAGAAAAGCGCGGCGGCACTCCTGTTGGTCTGAATAATGCGAGGACCCTACTTGCAGGCGGCCAAGTTGGTATTCAAAAAGTACGTCACATTGCTAAATATTTCCCTCGTCACGAAGTTGACAAGAAGGCAAAAGGCTATAAGCCTGGAGAAAAAAACTACCCATCTAACGGTCGTATTGCTTGGGCTCTTTGGGGTGGAGACGCTGCACAGCGCTGGGCCTCTGCCATTGTTGAGCGTGAGAATGCTCAAGGAGCTTTAACCTCTGGCGGGTATGACGAGTACTATGCCCAAGAAAAACTTGACTACGGCTCCTATGCTGCTACTGGAGTAGAGCCTGACTTCTACATTCGCATAAATCTAACCACTGGCGGCATTGACCGCTTATATAAGGTAGACGAAGACGGAACTTGCAAGGTTTGGGACAACTGCTCTTGGGAAGATATGGGCAACGTTGAGAACGATTTTGAAACTTACGACAAAGCCCTAGACGGTCCGTACGACAGAAGCCAAAAAACCTATATTCCTGTTGACCGAGACACTGCTATTGCTTGCTCTGCAATGTTAGATAACGCTCCTATGGAGCCAGTGTTCCTAAAGCAGATTAACTTTGACGAGACAGAAATGTTTGAAGCAGCAATGCCAGAGCTTGACTTTGAATTGCTAGACCAGTTTAGTGACGAGACCCCCGACTTCCTAGAAGAAGAAGACGAGTTCGACGACGGTCTTATGGCCTCAGGCGTAGCAATGTTCGCTGAGCAGCCTTCCGTTGACACAAGTCCAGGAGTAGACACTCCAGAAGAAAGGTCAGAGCGAGCCGAGACACAGGTTCGTGACATGATGGGCCGCTTCTCAAAGAACGGCTCTACAGTAATTATTGGCGGAGACGCTAACTATAAAGGCGTAATAACTGCGCAAGACGCAAAAAACGAGACTGTAACTGTTGAACTTGCTAACGGCGAGTCCGTAACAGTTGCTGGTGGCTTAACTCAGCAGATAGATACTTTTAAGTCAGTGGCTACGTCTGACTTTCCTTCTAGCAACCTAGATTTTAGTGGAATCCTTGGTCAGCCAAGAACTCCTATTGACCAGCCAAATGCCCAGCTTCCTGGAACACTTCCGCCCCTATCTGCTTCTAATGTGAACACATTAGTTGGAGACTACAATTCTTGGGCTGGAGACCAAAGGTTAGCCCCTGAGTACAGCGGTGACCCAATTCCTCCGTTTGTTCCTAAAGCTGTGCCAGATATCAACACTGCGCTGGGACGCTACCACAAGGGCTCTTTTAACCCAGATGGTACGGCTAAGCCTGGATGGAGCCCTGCTACAACAGAAAACGTCTACAACGAGCCACTTCTTCGCGACTGGTTAGATTCTGTATACGGTGATAAGTCTGGCAAAGGCTCTGGACAAACTTACTCAAGCTGGTACACACCTAAGACTTACTCTGGCATAGACGTAGATGATAAAAAGTCTCGTAACGAAGTAGTTGGGTCTAAAAACCGAAGTGATTTGGATAAAAAGTTTGACCCAACTCGACTCTCTGTCGAAGGACTCACCGCAGCTGCAGACGGCAAAGCCCGTGAGCTAACCCCAGAAAGCACTGATGTTAAGCCTTTGTACTTGGCTATTGTCGCCGATGACGACCCTCAAGCGGTAATGAACCTAGTTTGCCTAATCCCAGCAACCACTAAGACAACAGTTCCAGTTACCTTTATTAGGAAGCCTGGCAAATGGGTGAAAGATGCGCAGATTCTTGCCGATTTAAACAGCCCTACCCCCCCTCCTGTAATTGTGTTAGACACAGAGAACTTGGCAGTTGTTACGGAACAGATTGACGGAGAGTCAGTCACGGCGAGTGTAACCGTAAAGTCACATTTTGCTTTGACCAACAATTCAATAATTTCTGCACTTATGGCTGCTGGCGGTGCTGACCGCAACAAAGGCAACGCTGGAGCCCTGCGCCGTTACTGGACTGTAGGAAAAGGCGGACTTAAGATTCGCTGGAACACTCCTGGCGACTGGACCCGATGTAATCGTCAGCTTAAGAAGTACATGGGCCCACGTGCAAAGGGCTACTGTGCTCTTCGTCACAAGGAGATGACTGGCGTATGGCCTGGAGACAAGAACAATGTTGGGAAGAAAAAGGGTAAAGCCCTTAAAGCTTCTGCAGAGAAGCAGACCACCGAGCTATTTGGCCTAAAAACAGAAGCTGCCATTATTGAGATGGCAACCTTACGTGCCCGTGCAACCTCGGCTAAGTCCAGAATGGCAGGGCGAATTGCCGCTACCCCTACAGAGCACGGTGCAAAGTTCTCGATTCCTCTAGTAATCCCCGAGGGCACCGAGACTGGCGACGGACGTATCTTCCAAAAGGGCTCTATTTCTATGAGAGACCTTCCGTTACCACTTTTGTGGCAGATTAAAACGGGCAACGGTCACGACGGTTCTGTAGTTGTGGGGCAGATAACTTACATGGAGCGAACCGATGAGGGCATTGGGAACGCTATAGGTGTCTTTGATTCTGGAGAATTTGGCCAAGAAGCAGAGAGGCTAGTTCGCTACGGTTTCATCCGCGGAGTGTCTGCCGACATGGATAAGTTTGAAGCTGATGAAGAAGCTCCAGAGGATACTGGAGACGACTCAAAGGACATCAGCTCAGGTAGAATAAATATAACAAGCGCTCGTGTAATGGCTGTGACTATTGTGCCTAAGCCAGCTTTTCAGGAATGCTTCATACAGATTGTTGACGAACGTACCAACTCCGAGGAGGAGACAATGCAACCAGACGGTATTTACGTAGATAACGTGAACCCTCTAGACGCTTCCGCGCTAGTTGCCTGCGGAATAGTCGCTGGCGCAATCCCGAACGAGCCTCCAATTAGCTGGTTCGACGACCCAAAGCTTAAAAAAGCCACTCCACTAACTATCGGAGACGATGGACGCGTGTTTGGTCACATTGCTGCATGGCACGTTGACCACATCGGAATGGCCTTTGGGACAAAGCCTCCTCGCTCTCGCAGCAAGTATTCGTACTTCCACACGGGGGTAGTTCGCACCGATGACGGTTCGGATGTACCAGTTGGTCAGCTAACTCTTGCTGGCGGTCACGCTGGTCTTGAGGCATCTGCTCAGCAGGCTGCAAAGCACTACGACGACACAGGGTCAGCTTTTGCTGACGTTCATGCTGGAGAAGACTCTTACGGTATTTGGGTTGCTGGGTCACTACGCTCTGGAACTTCTCCAGAACAGATTCGTGCAGCTCGTGCTTCAGCACCTTCTGGTGACTGGAGGCCTATCAAAGGCAGCCTAGAACTAGTTGCTGTTTGTCAGGTAAACGTGCCTGGATTCCCAATCGCCCGAGCAAGAGTTGCTTCAGGGCAAGTTATGGCTTTGGTTGCTGCTGGTGCAAGCATGCTTGCTCAATTAAAGAGCGACCCACTTGCTGAGCTAAACGCAAGGATTGATGCTCTTGCAGTTGCTCAGTCTGAGCCTCAGCTTGTAGATGCGCGTACTCGTTTTGCTCAGGCTCGTGAAGAAATTCGCTCTGAGAACCTTAAGCGCATGACCGAATTGTCTGACCGTGTTAAGGGAGCTAAAAAAGAAGACGATGAGTCCATTGAGTACATGATTCAAATGATGGACGATGACCCAGAGAATGAACTTGCTGTTGTTCCTCGTCGCGTTCGTCGCCGTCTTGCCAGAGAAGGTAAGGCTATGCCCGATGGGTCGTTCCCAATCAGAAACATTTCTGACCTACGCAATGCAGTCCGTGCATACGGAAGAGCAAAAGCTGGAGCTAAAGGTGCGGTACGTAAGCACATTATGGTTCGCGCCCGCGGCCTAAACCGCATTGACCTGCTTCCACCAAAGTGGAGCACCCAGTACAGCGCAGATGGTGAAGAGCTTTCGCTACACGAGCGGACCCTTGCCATCTCTGAAGCCCTGAGTCTAAAAAAAAGTCCTGATTCCGAAAATTTAGAAGCACTTTTTACTGAAAAGGGTTTTACTGCAGCAGCAGGAGATGAAGAAGATTTAAAAGGAATAGCGCCTGAAGAGATTGAAGCTCTGAGAGTAGAAAAAACTTCTCGCGAAAACGAAGACGCAACTCCTAAGTTCACTCCTGACACTCAACCTCGTGATACTTCTGGCAGGTTTCGTAAAGTCCTAGCTCGACTAAAAACAGACCTAGGCATTGCTGGTCTTAATGACGCAGTTGAGAAAGCTGAAGAGATTGAGAACTTCGATGAGGCGGGGGACGTCGAGCAAGCAACCGAGTCTGCCCAGGAATTAATCGGGATTGTTGACCGATTGGACGCAAAAGCACTTAATCCTGAAGCTTTAGAGAACGTTCGTGAGAGTTCTGGGAAGCTAGGCGAGGTAATTGCTAACCTCCCCTTTGAGTTCGGCGAAGAGGCCCAAAAGATTAGGTACAGCGATGTGCCCGCCCCTCTGCAGCAGCTTATGGAAGAGATGATTGACCGCGTTGAAGCCAAAATTGGCGACGAAGACGCGGACATAGCTACTGCTGACCTAAAGAGATTTATGTCTGGTGGAGACTATTTCAACCAAAGTGAGATTTCTTCCGAGATGGCAAAGCTCTTGAGGCTACTTACCTAATAACCACATCTAATCGACTATTCGTACAATCACTACTTTTCAACCTATGTAACATTATATGTAGGTGGAGTGCCTCCACGCCCTGTGCGTATCGGAGTCCCTTGGCCTCGACTATAAGCAAGTAGGACATCCGTCCTATGTAACTGCCCTAAGGAGGGACAGTGGACCGTATTAAAGAGATGATGAATCAGCTCGCTGAGTTAGGTGCCGACCAGGTTACCGAACTACAAGAGCAGATTGTCGCCGAATTCGAAGCGGTTGAGAACGAGGAACCTTCCTCACAGACAGTTGACGCGATGACGTCGCTTGCCTACATGCTTGAGGCCGTTCGCGGCGAGGTCAAGCAGCGCGAGGCCGCAGTTCAGGAGCTCGCCCAGCGGGCTGCTGAGGCAGCTAGCCGCGTATATGGCGATGACGCTAAAGAAGATATGACTGCTTCTAAAGGCAAAGAAGAAATGAAAGACGAGGAGATGACCTCATCTGACTCAGAGGCCGCTATGGACTCTGAAGAAGAGAAGGTAGTAACCGAGCCTGACGTTCCTGCAATGCCAGCATCCGAGGAGATGAAAGACGAGGCTCCAGTAGCCGAATCTGAAACTCCAACCGAATCCGATTCCGAAATGGAAGAGGACGAAATGGAAAAGAAGAAGACAATGTCCGAAGCATCAACTGAACTGAGTGAGACTACCGAACTCTCAATTGAAAACGAAACTGTTTCAGAGGCATCCGCCGAAGAGACAATCACTGCTGCTGCCGAAGAAGAGACAGTTGTTGAAGTAGAGGCCGAAGAGGCTTCTGTGGAGACAGTTGTTGAAGCTGAAGCTGCAGTAGAGACCGCCGAAGTAGAAGTGTCAACCGAAGAGGTTGCTTCCATTGAAGAGGGTGCAGAAGCTGAAGCTTCTGTGGACTCCGAAGTAGAGGCCGCAGTAGAGGTAGAAGTTTCAGCCGAAGCCGCAACAAACGAAGAAACCACATCAAACGCAGCTGAATTATCAGCTCAAGAAACTATGGAGGCACCTGTGACCGCTTCTGCCGAAAATGCAGACAACCTCGACCTAGAGGTACCAGCGGACCGCCGTTTGGCATCCAAGGAGACCGCTTCTCCCGTGGCAATCACGGCAGGTGCAGATATCCCTGGATATACAGCTGGCAGTACGCTAGATGACATGAGTACCGTTGCTGAGGCAATGGCAAAACGCCTACACGCGCTTCGTCGCGTGAACGGTGGGGACGGTGAGCAGCACATTGTTGCATCAATCACTCAGTCCTACCCTGAGAGCCGCACCTTGACCTCAGACGCTGAAAGCAACAGGCTCAAGATTAGTAATCTTGTATCACCTGAGGCTATCGTTGCGGCTGGTGGACACGTTGCTCCTTTCGAAGCCCGCTACGACGTTTTTGGAAACGGTTCGACCGCTCGCCCAGTGCGTGACGCTCTTCCTCGCTTCCAGGCTGACCGTGGTGGTATCCGTTATGTTACCCCACCTAAGCTATCAAGCTATGCTGACGCTGTTGGTGTTTGGACTGCTGCTAACGATGCAGCTGAGACCCCAAGCCCATCTTCCAAGCTGAGCTTAACTGTTGAAGCTGCTGCAGAGAACACTGTAGCAACTGACGCTGTAACCCTACAGCTACAGTTTGGTAACCTTGCAACACGCGCTTACCCTGAGTTGATTTCTCGTCACAACGAGCTTGGTCTAATTCAGCACGCACGTGAAGCAGAGCAGAACTTGCTAGCCAAGATTACTTCCGCCTCGACCGCAGTTACTACCACAAACCTAATCGGTTTTGGTCGCGACTTCTTGGTCCAGATTGGACGCGCTGCGTCTGCTTACCGTTCACGTCACCGCCTAGAGGCTGACGCTCCATTGCGTATTATTATCCCTACCTGGGTAAAAGACGCCATGGCTGCTGACCTTGCCTTGTCTATGCCTGGAGACAGCACTCTCAACGCTTACGCTGAGATTGATGGCTACATCGCAAGCCGCGGCGTAATCGTGAGCTACTCATTGGACCAGAACGTATTCGGTGCTCAGGGTGCAACTGCACTTGTTGAGTTCTCTGACACGTTCACTTGGTACCTATTCGCCGAAGGAACATTCTTGTTCCTAGACGGAGGCACCCTGGACCTCGGAATCATCCGTGACAGCACCCTAGTTGGAACCAACGATTACAAGATGTTCGTTGAGACCTTCGAAGGTATTGCTATGGTTGGCGTCGAAGCTCTCGCTGTTACTTCAACCATCAACGTCAACGGTGCAGCTGCTGCACTTCGCGACACCCTTGGTGGAGTAGCCGCATCAGTCATTGAGCTCTAAGCCCGATTCACGCAATAAGTAATAAGTAAAGCAATGTTCAGAACCCGCAGAGGAGAATAAGGAAAAATGGCTATATTTAGAGGGGTCTTCCCCGCTACAAAGTTAATTCCCGCTCCCTGCGGGCTTCTGAGCGTTGCAACCACCACTTCCCACACTGGGAGTGAGTATGACGAGCGTTGGATTCGTGGCTTCGATAAAGAATTCAACACCATGCCGTCATACGTGCGTCTTCTAACCGTAAACGACGCTGTAGTAACAGGTGGCGAGCTCACAGACAATCAGTCTGAAGCCCGCTACTTAAACTATGTTCCGTTCTTTATTGATGTAGAAGATTTTGCTTCGACCTTTGGCATTTTAGGCCAAGACAGGTTTGACCGCGTAAAGCAAGAGCTTGATGCTGTTACTCAGAAGGCCGTAGAGCTCGAGTTCTGGGATGGCCCAGCAGCTCGTGCGTTAGTCAGCACTGGCCCAGACGTAGAAGAAGTTGGCTCAGGGAACATGTACATGAGCAAAGCTGGACTATCTACAGTTCCAGTCACAGGAGCATTTGCTCCGCACATTTCTCTTATGTACCTTGAGCAAGCAATCTCAGAATCACCAGTAGGCGAAAACGGTGTTATCCACATGACACGCGACATCGCCTCAAACTTAGGCTCTCGTCTCATCTACAGAAAAGGTGATGACGAGCATCCAGGAAGTGTTATGACACGTCTTGGAACACAAGTAGTTATTGGCTCTGGTTACTCAGGTAATGGCCCAATAGGTGCGACAGGGGCTGCTGCTTCTGTCACTAACAAATGGATGTACGCAACTGGTGTTGTTGACGTCCACCTTGGCAAGGTTGAGGTTGTAAACGAAGACTTGGGTCAGGGCGTAGATGCTACAATAAATAACATGAGAATCAAAGCATATCGCCCTGCGGCGGCTTACTCTGACCCCTCAATGCATTTCGCAATGCGAGTGACAATCCCTACTACCTAATGACTAAGTCAAAACCAACAACTTATAAGGAGAAATAGAATGGCTACACAGGACTACGCGGCTAGCGTCCAAGGCGTGGCGCTCCGAGTCACTCGACTGGACGGCGCTGGAAACATGCTCAACGGAGCAGGAGACAGCTACACGACTACCGCATTTTTGCGTGCATCGTTTACTCCTGAGTACGAAGAGGGCGATGAAATAACAGAGAAGTCTGCAGACGGCACAATCTGTGTCTCCTACAAGGCTCCTGACACACTGAAGAGAATCACCATGGAAATCGCTATCTGCGAGCCAGACCCAGAGCTTACTGCTCTTATGTCTGGTGGTCTTCTTCTTCGCAAGAACTTTGGCACCTTCGCCTCGCCTAGCAACCAGAGCATTGGTTGGTCGGCACCTGGCGTTGGAGACGACCCTGCTGGTAACGGTGTTACTATCGAGGTTTGGTCCTTCGCTGTTAAGGACGGCAAGCGTGCATCAACTCTTCCTTACTTCTACTGGGTCTTCCCATACGCAAAGCTTCGCCAGTCTGGTGACCGCGTAATTGAGAACGGCCTACTTGCCAACACCTTCGAGGGCTACGGCCTTGGAAACGTTGCATTCGGTAGTGGTCTTGACGGCCGCTGGGAGTTCCCAGTTGCTACAGAGCGCCCATACAGCTACGCACGTGGCGACTGGGCACCTGAAGGTCTTCGTGGCTTCTACACTTGGCACAACGAGTCCACAAACACTATTAGCAACAAGAGCTTGACCTCTAACGTTGCTACTTTGACTACTGGAACAGCTCACGGTTTCGGAATTGGTCAGACAGTAGTTGTGGCTGAGTCTGGCTCAGAGTTCAACGGTACTCACCTAATCACAGCTGTCCCTACAGGAACAACCTTCCGCTTTGCTAAGACATCAGCGGATGTTGCTTCAACCCCAGTGTCACCTGCTGGAACAGCTATCCGTCAGCGTGGCTACATCACAGTCCAAGACTTTGACAGCCAAGGCTCAACCACCACGTACAACGTACCTGGCGGCGAGTACTACAACCCTGACCTCCCAATTGACTTCATCATTGCGTCAACTGAGGACCCAACAGTATAATTTAGTTATGAGGCGGGTAGTTAACGACGACACTGTCGTCAACTGCCCGCTTTTTCTAATCTAAGGAGCCTTGATGAGTAACTTGTGGGTAGATGTAGAAGAGCTTGGCGAATACGCAGACTCTGATTACGCATATGATGCAATTAAGACCGCTTCTCACTTGCTCTGGAGTATGTCAGGGCGTAAATTTTCTGGTAGCACCACCGTCACTGAGCGGTACGTTTCTGCCTATGACCCATATCTTCGCACTGGGACTTCTAGCATGTCCCATGCTCCTCAGCTAATTAATGGAAAAGTAGAGAACGTTGTCAATGGCGGAAACGGTCGTTATTCAAACCATGACTTTCTTGGAGACGGCACCAACGCTCTTACCCGCGTAAGACTGCGAGGACGCAAAGTTGTTGAGATTCACAACATGCGAGATATGCAGGGTGAACTCATTGACCCAGACACTTACTACTTAGCAGACCACTCAGTAATTTACGGAACACCAAATGCTTCGTGGACCGCGACAAACGTTGAAGTGACTTACACATACGGAACTCCTCCTCCCCCCTCAGGGCGAGCCGCTGCGAGACTTTTAGCCACAGAATTAGTAAAGCTTTATTCAGGAGACGACACCTGCGCCCTTCCTCAACGTGTGACTTCTGTTGCTCGTCAGGGAGTCTCTTACACAGTACTTGACAACCAAGACTTTATTGACGAGCTCAAGACTGGTATCTACGCAGTTGACCTCTTCTTGCGTGCTGTTAACCCAGACAAGGCCCGTGCTCGTTCTCGAGTGTTCTCTCCAGACCAGCCTCGTGCTCGTCGAATTATCGGCAAGTCCCCTGCCTTCGAGCTCAGCTCATACGATTTGTACTTCAACTCTCAGGGTGGCACGCAGGTCTACTACATCAACGAATTTGGTGGAGAGTTCCTTACCGAAGACAGCGCATGGAACGTGTACGCAACAGTGTCTAATTACAACAGCTCTACAACTACTGACTTCTCAAATGAGGCTCAGCTGGACAGAGTAGACGGTACCATTAGAATCGCTCTGGGCTACCCAGCGTTGCTTGGGATATTAGGTCCTCGTAATCCTGGACTAATTGATATATATGCAAGCCGACCAAGTTTAGGAAACCCTGAGGTCAACGAGATAATCAACCTAGTAACGGGTAACATTATCTATCAGCTAGGTGGCCGCACAACACCAATAGCAATTGCATAATACATAAGAAAGAAATGACATGGCAATAGCAGACATCAGTGGCGTAAATGACGACGCTAGGAACTTAGCAACCTTTCTTGGAGAAGTTCTCTCCAAAGTTGTGACTGTGTACGACTCCTACAACATGCCTGTCCCGACCCGCAAGTATTACACTTTTGGAGCCCCCGCGGTTGACTGTGAGCAGCTAGTTGTGTCTCTTATCCAGATGTACATTGGAACTCCTGGCGACGAAGCCAACGAGCCTAGGCGCTGTAACGACCCACGAAGTGCGACTCTTCTTGTCTCTGTATCCCGAGCAGTGCCTGTAGCTCAGGCTAACGGGAACCCGCCAAACTCTGTAAACATCCAAGACGCTACTGAAGTCTCAGCTTTAGACGCTTGGATTCTTATGGAAAGCGTTAGAGATTTTGACTCAAGCTGGAGCGGCTTGCCCAGTGGGTTAGGCCTCGGCGTAATCGCAACTGTAGACGTTGACTCCCCCGAAGGCGGATTCCAGACGACCCGTTTGACCATCACAATGGCTATTCCATAATGGCGAACGTAAGACTGGTTTGGAGACAACCAGTAATTGACAACTACCTAAACTCTCCTGGTGGACAAGTTGGGCGATACCTAAAAGGGCAAGGCCGTAAGGTTACAGCTGCTGCTAGGGCCCAAGTTGGGGTAAAAACGGGGCAGTTGCGCTCATCGATTCACATGCGTCACATGCGAGATTCCCGAGGTCAATATCTAAAGATTGGCTCCTCTGTAAAGTATGCCTACATGCATCACGAGGGCACTAAGCCCCATTTAATCCTCCCTAAAGGGCCGAATACCCACTTGAGGTTCTTTAGCAAGGGCGTAATTGTTTTTGCCCCTCTAGTAAGGCATCCTGGAACAAAGCCAAATCGCTATTTATCAGACAATCTAAAGTTGATAAGATAGATAGTAGTAAGGACGCACTGCATTAGTTGTGCGTAAATGACATAGACAAGGAAGAAGTATGACGAATAGATTTAAGGACTTCGGTGCTGGCTCAGCTGTCACAGATACGCCTGTTTCGTTTAAGCTCCACGGAGAAGATTTCGAGTGTTACCCAGCTTTGCAGGGTAAGATGCTCCTCGACTTAGTGGCTAACTCAGACGAAAACGACGGAGCTGCAATAGCCAAAACTATTGACTCGTTTTTCAAGGCTGTCCTCGTAGAGGAGAGCTATGCCCGTTTCGACATCCTATTGAGGGACCCTATCCGCATTGTCTCAGTTGAGACGCTTGGTGAAATCACCTCATGGCTCGTAGAGGAGTATTCAAGCCGCCCTACGGCGGGGCCAGAGGACTTGTAGAGTGGGCAATTGACCTCTGGCCTTATATAAACGGAAAAGCCCTTGTGCAAGGCATAAACCTTAAAGAAATGGAACTGTCAGACATGTTAGATGTTATTCACTACTTCTTCGAAGAAGATTTAGTGGTCAGCTCCTCTGAAGAAGCCGAAGCCAAAACACAAATACGTTCCGTTATGTATAGGGACCTGTATGGAACTACGTATAAGTACGGAGTCAATAATACAGGACAAAGCTATAATATGAGTGATGACACCCTTCCTTCGGATGGGTTGATGGGAAGCACCGACGAAGTGATTCCTGACCCAATGCAGCAAAAGCGTCCCACAAGGGCGTATACACCGACAACAGACTTTGATGCGGATAGTCCGCTTCCATTTGGGCGGGTCCTAGACCAGCCTGAAAGTCGTTAGAAGAAGGGGGTGAGAGCGTATGGCAGTAGTAGGTGATGCATATGTAGTAGTACGCGCTCTCACCGCTGGATTCAAAAAGCAAGTCGAACGTGACCTGAGCGGCATGGGCAGCATCGGGGATAGAGCTGGTAGGGACCTAGGAGACGGAGTAAACAAAGGTCTCAACAGAAACAAGATAGGCTCTGGATTAAGTGCAAATTTTCTTTCAGAGATTGAAGCAGCCCGAGTAAAGTTCCGTAACTTAAACATAGCCTCATTTGCTCTTGTTCCTGCAATTGGTGCAGTAGTCGGTATCATCGGTAGCCTCGTCAGCGGATTGGTTGTACTGGGTGCGGTTCTTGGAAACGTAGCCAGAGGCTCAATCGTATTCGTCGCGGCCTTAGGTAGCTTAGCTCAGGCTGCAATCGTGGCTAAAGTGGCCTTTAGAGGCGTAAGCGATGCCCTTTCAGCTGGCTTGAAGGCACAAAAAGCGGCGGCGGACAACAGTGATGCACAAGCGGCAGCCGCTAGGCGCCTCCGTGACGCCAGATTATCTCTTAAGAGGCTACTAGAAGAAGAAAAGCCTGAAGCCCTTGCAGCAGCACGTGAGAGGGCTGTCAGAGCCGAAGAAGCGGCTGCTGACGCATTGCTCGGGACCGAAAGAGCTACTAGAACTTATAATCAAGCACAAAAGAACTCTCTCAATGCTCTCGAGGACCTCAACGAGGCTCGTGATGACGCCAGAGAAAAGATACAGCAACTTCGTTTTGAGGTTGAGGGTGGTGCTATCTCAGAGAAAAAGGCTCGCCTTGCCTTTGAAAAGTCTCGCGACTCCTTGCAAAGAGTTCAGGACCTCCCACCGAACTCCAGAGCACGCCAAGAAGCAGAGCTTGCCTTTGCAGAAGCCGAGCTAAACCTCCGCAAGGCTATTGACAACAACTCAGACCTCAAAAAAGAATCAGAAGCATCTACGAAAGCTGGCGTTGAGGGGTCTAAGCAAGTTGTTAAGGCTAAAGAAGATATTGCACAGGCCCAGCAGGCCGAACTTGACTCTGGGCTTGCCGCTGCTAGGGCAATTAGAGATGCAAGCAGGGCCACGGAAGACGCCGCTAAGGCAGCAGCTGACGCTGGTGCTGGCGGAACCGTAGAGCGTGACTTAAACAGAAGAGTTGCTGCTGCTAGAGAGCAAGTTCAACTTGCTCAGCAGGCCGCGTCAAAAGCTGCTTCAGGCGGAATTGACGAGTATCGAAACGCACTAGAAAAGCTTTCACCAGAGGCTCAGAGCTTTGTTGAGTTCCTGATTGAGCAACAAAAAGCCTTTGATTCTCTCCGTGACGCTGCTGGACGACAGCTCTTTCCGAAGCTTGAAGAGTCTCTGACAATAATTATTGGGAAGTTCAAAGAACTAGAGCCTCTCTTCGAAGAAACAGGCGGCATTCTTGGGGACTTGGCTGTTACTTTTGCTAAGACATTTTTCCAAGGCGAGAACTTTGAAAGACTAAAAGCTGTTTGGTCTACTAACAATACCCTTCTAGGAAACCTTGGTCAAACAGTTATAAACCTCCTAGAAGGATTTTTAGTTCTTCTAGCTGCCGCAGAGCCGCTGATTACTACTTTCGGGGACTGGGCGCGGAACACCAGCGCAGCTTGGAAAGAAACTAAAAAATTAGAAGAGACCAATGGAACGCTAGCTAGGACTTTTGAAGGGGTTCAGACCAAAGTAACGCTTCTAAAAGACACTTTTGGGGCTTTAAAAGATGCTTTTGGGCTAATTGGAGAAGTTATCAATGCTCCAGGAGGGCCTGGAGAGCAGCTTCTTACATACTTTAAGACCTCAGCCGAATCTTTTAAAGCCTTTATTACCACGGGGGAAGACGACGGTTCTCTAAAAACCTTCTTTACAAACTCGGTCACAAACTTTACAAAAATCCTAGACGTAATTGGGAAAATAATAGGCGGATTCTTAACTCTTGGTGCCTCTCCTGGAGTTGGGCAATTTATAACGTCAATAGAAAAAGTCACTGACTCTTTTAATCTGATTGGCGATGAAATTGGAAAAGAAGACGGTGCTATCGCACAGTTGGGTATTTTCCTAGAAGAGTTCGCCCTACTAATAAAAAACTTAACAGACAGCGGTGCGATTCAGGCCTTTTTCTCGACCCTAACTGGCGCTCTACAAATTGTAAACGCTATTCTTTCAAACGAAATAGTCCAGAGTGTTCTAAAGTTTGTTGGATTCCTTTTTGGAATTGTAACAGCGGTTGGAAGAATAATCGCTGTGGTTAAATTCCTTGGCAAAGCGTTTCTAGGAAATCTTGCGCTAATTCTAGGTCCAAAAGGTTTTCTAGCACTGACAACATTTTTTAAGCTTCTCCCATTAAAACTTAAAATTATGTATATGAGTATTCTTCCTGGAGTTAAGGTGTTCTTCCTCACGAGGTTTTTACCTTTCCTAGCTACAGTGGCTGTTAATATTCTTAAATTCCTTGGCGGCCCTTGGGGTCTTCTCATCGGCGTGGTTGTGACATCCATCCTCTTTATTGTTAAGTACTGGGACGAGATTGTTGCCTTTTTCAAAGAGACAAGTGCAAAAATCGGTGAGTTTTTTGGCGAAGCATGGGCTTTTATAAAAGACGCTTTCTTTAATATCTGGCAGGCAATTTTAGATTACTGGAACAACACCGTCTTACCATTCTTTGCAAACCTTGGCAAAACCATAGGTGACGCTGCTAAAGCAGCTTTTGATTGGTTCTTAAACTTCTTTAAGGACGCTTGGCAGGGGTTCTTAAGCTTCTTCACTACCACTATTCCCAGCTGGTTTAAAGGCTTGGGCAAGCTAATCTCAAACGCGGCTGGGAACATTTTTGCGTTCTTTAGTGACTTGTTTAAAGACGCCTTTAACGGGGTAAAAAACTACTTTAATAACACCCTCATCCCGTTCTTTAAAGACCTACCAGCTAAAATAGGAGCAGCTGCAGCAGGACTTTGGGATTGGCTCAAGGATAGTTTTAAGAGTGCTCTTAACTTCATAATCGATAAATGGAATAACTTTAGCCTAGACATCCGAATTCCTACGAACTTTATATCCAAAGCTCTAGGTGTTGCTGGCTTAGGATTTACGATTGACACTCCTAATATCCCCCGTTTGGCTGCTGGTGGCATAGTTCCTGCTACGCGAGGCGGGATGATGGCAGTTATCGGAGAAGGTGGCCGTTCAGAGCGAGTAGAGCCTCTTGATAAAGACGGGCTGTCTACCCGTGACAAAGCAATGATTAGGCTTTTATCTGGTGGCGCTGGTGGAGGCTCTACAATCAACGTTTACCCATCCGCAGGGATGAACGAGCGCGAGCTTGCCGAGCTTGTCTCTCGCAGGTTAGCTTTCGAGCTTAGGAGAGGCGCAGTCTAATGGTTTACACACAAGGACAAGAAAACTTTTCAGTAGACAGAGGGCTACAAGAGCTCTTTAGCCCAGACATTGGCCGCCTAAAGCTTGACGCAAACATTGTCCTTGGGGACTTTATCCTCAACACCCTAGACTCTGAAGGAGTTGTTTGGGTAGTTACTGACATTCCAGGATGGTGGGAAGCACCTAGAGCAGATGTGCCAGACATTCCTAGAGGCTTTGGTGATGGTTCGTATGAAGTACGAGGGCGCTACAACTCACGGAGCTTTTCTATTCGAGGCTCTTTCTTAGTCCCAAAACCAGCACTCGTTGAGGCCGCTCGTGACAGGCTTATTGCAGCTACCGCTAACTTGGCAAGAACTGGCGTTTGGTTTAAAACAGGCAGCGACCCAATTAGAGCAGCGTATGTAACGCTAAACGGCGACATCTCGATTGAGACTGAAAACCTTAGAGGCAGAACCAACTTTGAAATCGGGCTTCGTGCTGCCGACCCTATTAAGTATGCGTGGAACGACGCAAGCCCAGATGGATACGCTTTCGCTGAGGTTCCAGTTAGAAACTCCGCAACTGGTGTTAGTGGGCTAGGTACGATTACCAATATTGGAAACTACTCGGTGCCTTGCTTCCTAGAGGTGTCAGGTCCGTTTGCTGGTCCAGGAACTATTTTCAACAGAGCAACTGAAGAGCTCATCATTTTGACTCAGGGGTTGAAAGGTCCAATCTCTCGCACCGTAGTTAACAAGCAGCTCACTTTCAACCTAGCTACGCTAAAAGACATTGCCACACTTACCACCACTGAGGCTCATGGATTCTCTGTAGGAGATAGCGTTTATGTCTCAGGAATCGACGCACCCTTTGACGGGGACAACCTCATCACAGCTGTGCCTACTGACACAACTTTCAATTACGAAGCAGACGCTGCTTCTATCATCCCTGTAGCTTTCAAGTCTTTGTCAGCGGGTTTTGCTACTATAAAAACGACCGAACCTCACGGGCTAGTCACAGGTAGTTCCATAGTTGTGAACGGCGTGGATTCAGTGTTTGACGGCGTGCACACAATCACATCTACTCCTGCTGCTAATTCTTTGCAGTTCTCCAAAACTCGTATTCCTCCGAGGAGCGTTATCTCGGCATCGTTAATTTCCAACATTGCAACAATTAACACTTCTGACGTTCATCAGTTCATTCTTGGAGAAACCGTCACAATAACTGGCGTTGGGACTAACTACAACGGAACATTCGAAGTTACTGCAATTCCGTCCCCTACTTCTTTTAGTTACGCTTCTACCAGAACTAACGCTCGAACTATTATCAAAAAACAAATGGTACAAGACACTGTCATTTTGACAACTTCAGCTCCCCACGGGTTTGTTCCTGGCGAAAACGTAAATGTCACTGGAGTCGACTTATCTCTAAATGGTGGTTACACAATTGGCGCTACCTACCTCCCCACGGATTTTGGTTACCGCAGAGTCAGAACTACCCAAAAAACAATTGTGACCAAAGCAAGGTCTAACAACGTTGCAACCTTAACTGCGTCTCAGTCGCACGGTTTTGTGGTTGGAGAGAAGGTTGTTGTAGAGGGTGCTGGTGGTGGTGGTACTGGAGACTTTAACGGAACGCATACAATTACCAGCCTCCCCAGTTCGACCACCTTTACTTTTTCCAACAGCGGGTCTAATCAAGTCTCAACCACCATACCCACTGGCGGTACAGCTAGAGCTGGAAGCCGAAAGATTGCTTCCATCCTTTTAGCTGGAAACGTTATAACCATAACTACCCGAGATAGCCACGGTGCGATTTTTGGCGAACAAATTACAATTACGGGGGTAGGTGCTCCTTTTGATGGAACCTACACTATCTCCGCTATTCCTTTTCTAAATGTTTTGGAGTGCCAAAAGACGGCGGCCAACGTTGCTCTCATTTCGTACCCAGTAAACGAAGAAACAGGAGCAACCGCCGATGTCTTTGTCGAGCTCTCAGGGGCAATTTCCTTGGTGAATGTTACACCTAACGGGCAAGCAGAGGTAGGTGGAAGTCTTCCTTTGACTGCTACGGGCGGCACAGCAACTATTTCGGACACAATCCCAGAAACGTTTACTGGTGGAAACGTTATTAAAACTCAGAACGTTCAGTTCACTCCTGGACTATCGGGAGCAACCGCAATTGTTTCGGCAGACATCCTTGAGATTGACACCCAAAACCGCGAGGTAGCTTTCAACGGAGAAGTTGAGGGAGCAAGAGGCAGAGTCGATGTATTGGCTAACTTCATAAAACTAGCTCCTGGAGATAATGAGTTAGAATTTATTGACTCAGGTAACCCAGAGGGTGAGACATCTCTTCGAGTCTATTACCGCTCTGGATGGCTCGGCTAACACAATACTTAAAGGACATTAAATGACTATCGAGACACAGGTTGAATACCGTTACTTCCTAACTGACCTACTCAGCAATGATGTAATTTCTGAGGTCCCGTTTAAAGGCGTTTCCTACGAAAGAGCAAACCGCAGAGCTGGAGCTTTTAGCGGAAGCATCCCATTTATTGAGTCCACTAAAGGACTAAACCTTTACGAATCAACTATGCCTGGTCGAACAGGGATATACATTATGCGAAACGACGTCTGTGTTTGGGGTGGGATAATTTGGTCTCGGTCGTACGACGCGGTCAGCGAGACTCTAAGCGTCAACGGCGCTGAGTTTATGAGCTACTTTTACCACAGGAACATCTGGCAGACAATTCAGTACGGCTCTGACTTTATCGGGGTCTCCACGTTTTCCGTGGCATCAGGCGTAGGGACTATAGTTACCGAGTTTCCTCAGGGATTCGCCGTTGGACAAAAAATAGCTGTGTCTTTCACAAGTCCTATTGTTGATGGTGTCCAAACAATTACGCAGATTAATTCAACGACTAGCTTTAGCTTTAAAACAACTTCTGGAGATGGCAGCGGGTCCAGTACAAGCGGAGCGGTACGTAGCCTAGTTGACACCTACGATTTTGCTAGAGACCTTATCTTTCAAACCTCCAAAGACCTAAGCGGCTTTAATTTTGCTAACGAAGTAATTAAACCAGCTAAAGAGCTTCAAGCAGAAATTGTATCTAAATTACGGTCAGCTGGTGTAGTGACCCTACAAACAGGCGAGGACCACAGCATAATTGCGGGTCAAGAGATAGAACTAGTTCAAATTGATTCAGAGTTAGACGGGTTTCACATAATCTCAGAAGTTCCAAATAATCGGACTATTAGATTTTTACTTGACGGGCCAGCGATTCCTCTTTCGTCTGTGCCTGGTATCCGCACGCAAAACGTGGAAAGCAAGCAGCTTTTAGATAACGTAGCAACCCTCACCCTTGACGATGCGCACAATGCAACAGTTGGGCAGACAGTAATTGTTACAGGCGTGGACGCCTTCTTCACTGGGAGACTAGATACAACATTTAACGGACGTTTCACAATTATAGATGTCCCTAGCCCAAACAGTTTTAGCTTTAGCTCGGGGGGCATCTTAAATGTTGGCCCAGAGGGTGTTGCAGGTGGCATTGCTCTATTTGGGTCCAAAGTAATTTACGGGGACTATGGAAGCTACACAGCTAATGCCGATATCGGGATTGACTTTGAAAATTTAGATAAGAGCGGTTATTACCAAGATACTCAAATCTTGAGAGGCTTTGAGCAGAAGACTGTTGGAGAGATACTCGAGCAGTACTCCAACACAGTTGAGGGTGGGTTCGAGTATCGCATTGACTGCGACTACAATTTCGATACCGCAACTTTTAGTAGAACATTCAGGCTCTTTCCTATCAGCCTTGCTGAGGCCCCGCCAGAGGGGGAAATTTACCCAGTCACTGCTTTTGGTGCTGAAAGACTGGTGTTTGAGTATCCTGGAAACATACTTAGTTTTAGTGTTGAGGAGTCCGCAGAGGACGCCGCTACTAGGTTCTTTGTAGTTGGCAGCATCGAGGACCTAAGCGATGACGCTAGCCAACCCTATGCAGGAGCCGCGGACCGCACTATGTTAGCTAACCCCAACGGGAGAAGCTGGCCTTTGATTGACTTAGCAGAACAGTTAGACGAAATTGAAGACGAGTTATCTCTTCACGCTTACGCTCGGGACTATTTGTTTGAGTCTCGTCCTCCTGTTGGGGTGTACAACGTAGTTGTTAATGGCTCGCTTTATCCACAGGTTGGGACATTTTTTCCAGGCCAGTGGTGCTCAATTATTGTCGACGATGAGTTTGTAAAACAGCGGCTAGCAAGCGACCAAGAGCCTCGAAGTGACATTCTTATCCGCAAGATTGATTCGTACTCGGTAGTTATACCCGACGGCGTCCCAATTCCTGAAGAAGTCCAACTTAGATTAGTAACAGATTGGAAGGTAGACCAACGTGGCAACTAGAAGAAGAGCAAGCAGAAGCTCACTTACGGGAA
>Ga0222711_1000065_pt1 | contig 32916 bp, 51 predicted proteins | sample AntAcemetage1699_FD_179814 | JGI IMG/M metagenome (GOLD analysis project Ga0222711, IMG submission 179814) | Saline water microbial communities from Ace Lake, Antarctica - #1699 | ecosystem: Environmental > Aquatic > Non-marine Saline and Alkaline > Saline | place: Antarctica: Ace Lake...
GTGCCGAGTATACCTAGCTGGGGCGGCTGTGGCGTAGGGTTCCCGTGTGGGGGGTGGGGTCTGGCATCGCTCCGGTTCGGGTAGGAGTGGCCCGACGTTGCCCGACGAATGGCTTTGATTGCAGGGTGATAGAAGGCTCTTGTCATGGAGAAATAGAATTCCTAGAGGATTATTCTTGACGAGTTGGAAAAGTTGACGTTACCCTTTTTCCAGAAAGTTCCGATCAAAGCGTCTGGTAAAGTTCCGCCATTGGTTTCAGCCGCGCTTTCAGGGTCAGGCGCTGAACCTCTGGCCACTCTTGGATAGCCAGCCGTTCCTTCGCCTTCGAGATTTCTTCCCATGATTTACTCAGAGCAGCAAGCCAGCGTTGAGCGTCTTTGTGCGCGGTCTGGCTACCTGGCTCCCGCTCTTGAGTTGGCAACAGGTCGAGAGCAAGGAATGCCTGCTTGGTGCTGGTGATAGAGTCAAGAGCGTCCTCAGGTATAGCTGCCAGCCGTATCCAGTCAGCGGCCCGACTTGGTTTGATGTTGCCTAGAGCTTCGGTGTTGTCAGCGATCCAGACGACAAATTTGCCGGCGGGCAGGTTTTCTTTTGCGGTTTTCAGGAATTGTCCGCACTCACGCGCCTTAAGAAATGCGGCTTTGGCGTGGTCATTTGCCTGTCCGGCTAGGGTCATTGCCTCAGTAAAGGCGGTGGAGATTTGTGAGCAGAGAGATAGTTGCAGTTGATTTTCCATGATACTTACCCTTTGATTTTCAATGGATTCTTGCCTTCAAGTTGCAAACTTTCCCCGATGAATGGAATTGTCGGGCGCTCACCTCTGATGGCTGCATATTCCAATTCAAGCTTTAACGAGCCGAGAACCTTCCCGGCTGTGTTGCTGAGTTCCTTGACTTGATTGTGACGGCGAGGATCGGCTTTCAGCATTGCGTATGCTTCAAGTAGGTCTTCGCGGAGTTCTTTTAGGTTCGATGGTGTTTTCATTTTTGGTTTGTTGGTTTGGTTTTTCTAAGTTCTCTTAAAAGTATAATGTGAGCCCGCTTTAATTTAATCATATCCTCAGAAACGTATCCTTTATCAATCTTGGACTTGCCGACAATCAAGAATGATACATAGCTGTACGATAGATTTGATCTTAATTCACGTTCCTTTTTGTAAATTCTATTCTTATTTTTACTGCGATACTCTATGCTTCTGGCTTTGATTTTATCCTTGTTTTTAAGCCGCCACTCTGCGGCCCGAGTTTTGATTTCATCTTTGTTTTTTCTCCTGTAGTTAAACTGACTCACTTTAACTTTAACCTTGTTTTTGATGGCCCATTCCTTATTTGCGTAAAGTATCTCGCTTTTACGTTTAAGGTAATTTTTCTTTCTATTAGCGCGGAGCTTGTCTCTATTTTTGAGACGATACTCCTTAAACCAAGCCCTAAATTTTTCTTTGTTTTTCAAACGACTAGCCATTTCCTTCGCTAGAATTTCTTTTTTGTTTTTTATTCTATATCTCTTCGCGTAGTCATTTACCGCATTCCTATTTTCTAGATCCCATTCTTTCTTGCGTGCTTTTTTACGAGCGGTAGCTTCATTATTCTCTCTCATCCTTCAGAAAGTTGAGATTTGCGATTGTCCGAATAAGCGTTGCGGGCCTCGACACTCTTTTGAGCACCGATGGCTGGTAGGTTGTTTTGGCGTTGGAAGGCCAGCTTGTGCGCTGAGAAGTTGGCTCTGGTGACGTTGTGGTGAGTGACCTTTCCGCATTCCTTGCAGCTATGTTTTGTGGCTAGGGACTTTGCCAGGTCTGAGTCTGATTGGCCTGCACATGATACGTGACTGAGTGCCGACGCCACTGAGAGTGCCCTGGTTGCCAGTTCTGAGTTGTTATTCGATTCCCGCAAGAATCCGATTACTGACTGCATCCAGATAAAGGCGTCGCGAAAAATTGCGAGTTCGCGGCGGTGTTCCCACTCTTCGCGGGTCTCCTCCCGGTCCTCGTCCTGTGATTCACGGCCATCCTGGCAGCGGTCGTCAATGCGGTCGTCGTCGTATTGGCTCATTGTGTTGGAGTGCCTGGCCGTGGAACGCTGCATTTGATTTCCATTTGTCCGAAATGCGCGATTGCGGTGCATTTGTAAAGCAATTTATTTTTATGGTCGCGCTCTCATCGACGGCCAGTTGCAGGGGACGATCATTCCGTGCTCCGATAAACGTGAGATGATAGAGTCGTCGGTGTTTTGCTCGAACTCTACAGCAGACTCATTGCTGATGATGATAGTGTCTTTTTTGGCGGAATATCTCCGATCAATGATGTCAGTCAGAATCCTCGGAGCGACATTAAGGGCGTTTGCGTCGTGTTTTTCATCAATTATCAGGAGTCCAATTGAGCATAGCGCGTCCCGCATTGCCACCAGCGAATCGGTCCGAGTTGACCCGTGATCAGAATAAAGTGGTTTAAGAATCTCAACGATAGAAAGCATCTTGCGGTATATCGGGAGGCCAATCGGGGCATTCTCGCGCCGTTGCGACTGATTCCAGTAGGCAACCCACTCCTCAGCAATCTGGATTGCAATTTGCGCTGAGATGGTAGTTTTCCCGGTACCACGGATTCCTACTAAGGCGATGATAGCCCCTTCGCCAAGAAGTTTGGATCTTACCACCCGGAACACCTTTTTCTGATTCGGCTCCAGATTCCAATCGGCCCGTTCTCGGAATCGTCCATCAAACCCGGCATCGGCAAGAATCGGGCGTATCTCATTGCGCCAGGTCCATTCGCGGATCTCGGCGTCGGAGCGCACCGGGATTGCGCTGAGCCTGCTTAAAATTTCAGGGAGTTGTAAATCTGTTGTCATTGGTTTTCAGGTGTGTTGGGGTCAAATACAAGGTTCTTGTATTCACCGGGTTTGATTGCGTTGTCCGTGGCGGTTTTTTGGTTTCCTCGACGGTTGGTGAATGCGCCCTCGATGATTTCCTCAACCTTGCCGGGTCGCAAAAACCAATTGATAGTTGCCACCCATCCACGGTCATTCTTACCGGTGCAGAAATCGCTCTTGGAAATGAGTTGAATTGCCTGCAATGCGTGACATTTAAAAAATGGGTCGCGCATCCTTGCTGAAAATATCGCTTTGCGCTTTGCCCCCAGGTTCGAGACTTTGGGGAAACATCCGCACAAATTCCACGCAGCAATGATGGGAGGAACCGTAGGTTCCGGTAATTCTTTTTCTACATCTACATCTACATCTACATCTACATCTACATCTACATCTACATCTACATCTACATCTACATCTACTATGTGTGCATTTGATACATTTGTAGCTGCCTGTGTATTTGTGTCATTGACAGTCATTGACAAGGCATTTGCTTTGTCTTTTGCCCGATACTCCGCTTGTTTACGGCGGTTGTATTCTCTTCTCTCTTCGGCACTTAGGAGAGCGCAATACTTCCCATGATTGAGCAAAGCCCAGCCGCCATCTATCACTTTCACACGCTTTCCTTCGTGGTCTTTCGTCCGACTATAGGGGTCGGGCGTCTGAAAACTGGTCAAAGCTTCCTCGCATTGTGGAATCGAAACCCCGGTTCTAGCGGCGAGGCCGGGAATGGATGCGTGGACCTCACCATGACGGTCAACCATGGCCAGCATCGTAATCCAGGTAAGTTTAGTGTGGGCGGGTTCCTGCCAGATCGTGGAATCTAAAATTGAAGAAAAAAGTTTTGTAAAGTGCATTTTGTCAAAGTTTTGTGTATAAAAATATACACCGTGTATCATTTGCAAGTCCGGCCGGATATGGCAAGCGTTTTCTTCCCGTCGGTGTCGGCGAGAACCTGGTTGATTTCCTCGCAGACCTGTCCGCGAGTCATGCGACAAAACGGGTCTCGGATCTTGGATAAAAGTCCTCTGGCTGCGGCGAGTTGCTGCGCTAGGGTCGCCGTCACGGTTAGGGTGCTGTCTTCCAATTCAGCCAGGTGGTCCAGCCCTTCCCGGTAAGAGCGAATGACCCGGACGATAGCCCCGTTCGGAGCCGCCGCCAGTTCCCGGTGGCATTTGTATTGCTGCGGAGTCGGATTCTTCCCCGGCAATTTCACTTCCCAGTGGACGCTCAGGCCGTGAATTTCAAAGGCGATGTCGGGCATCCCTGGCGCAATTTGGCTGCGTTTTCGGGTGGGCTGCATTCGGGGCCGGTGCCCGCGACGGTATGCCAGACTGTAAAGCTGCCCCTGCAATTCCATTTCGGACTTGGCAACGGCACCCGCTTCAGCCTCGTCGTATGTCACTCCAGATTTACCAAAGGATTTCCGGTCCTTGGTGGACATCATGAGCTTTTGCTTGTCGGTCAAATCTCGGATATTCATTTAGCCTCCCGCAGTCCAGCGTTGTAAGCTCGCAACAAATCCAGAGTCGCGATGTCGTCAAGGCATAGGCAAAGGTCGCTGCAAAGGTTGCGGTAATAAAGTTCGTGCATAAGTTCTGATTTGGTTTTGGTTCCGTGGATTTTGTAAAGCTGAAGGATTATTAGATCACGCTCAGTCATAATTAAAAAGGGGTCCCGGCTGGGTGTTGATGCCCAACCGGAGATTGCTCAAAACGGGAGTGCCTTTGAGTCGTCTTGTTCGGTGGTAGGTTCATGACTGGCAGCGGGAGCTTTCTTAGTTGCGATCTCTTTCCAGTTGCCAAGGATCGGCCCTTTCTCGCCAGCTTCCCGCGCTTCTTTTCCAAGGTCTTGCACGATGAATCCCATGTTCCCCCACTCGTCTTCCCCGTCTTTGTTCTCGAAAAAGGTCAGGTCCAGGTAAGTCCCTTTTTTACCCTTATAGAGTTTTTCTTTGATGATTTTTGTAACGTCGATTTGTGCTTTTCTCATGATGTTTTTATGTTTGGTTTTTGGTGTTGGTTACTGATTGGGAATTTTGAGCCGTGGGAGAGCGTCGGCATAAGCCGCCTTATAGCTCGCCACAAATTGCGCTAGAGCGGTTCCGAGTTTTGCGGTGTAGTCGTTTCGTTTAACGATGATATGCAACGGCATCAGGCCTTTTGCGTAGCTCCAGAAGTGCCATGTATCCAAACCGGTGATTGCCATAGACCCGTGAACTTGCTGAATATATGCATCAGGAAGAACGCCATCTCTAATATATCCAATGTGAGTCTTTGGGCGTGGACACTTGATCTCTACACCGGAAATAATTTCCTCTCCCGCCATAATTAATCCATCAGGAGAGCATCCGACAGTTGGATCGTCGCCTATCACGAAGCCCGCTTCCCTCACCGCTAGGCCAGTATGCTTTGAGAACTCTAACCTTGCCTCTGCCTCATACTCCTTCCCCCACTCCATCCAAAAGTTTCCAGACCATGACGGGAGGTTCTTAAAAAAGCATTCCTCAATTAATTCGTTTATAAAGTCGTCGGACTGCTTGGAGATTGCGCAGGTTTTGGCGGTGATGATCTTATCGAGATTTGAGGCAGTAATTTTCCCTTTCCTTATACCAATCCAATCATCTCCACCTTGAATTATATCCCAAATTACATTCATTCTCCGTCCTCCATATCGACGCTGTTTTCTGGCAACTCAGGCGGAGTAAACGGGTCAAGCGGTTCGGAAATCGCTTGCACTTGCTTTGCCGTCTCGAAGCCTTTCACGTCGCGCAACTCTTCCGCCGTTTGCATTCCCAACGTAATGTCCGGTGCATAGATTCGCGCGAAGAAAGCTCCTGCTCGATAGCGAAGCATCAAGTCAGGCATGGTCTTCCATTTGCTGCCCGCCTTTTCCGACCAGCCTTCTGCCTTAGCCATCTGCATTGAGACTTCCGGCCCCTCTACGATCTCGCCGCTTTCCTTGTCTGTCGTGACCGCAACGCAAGTTTTCGTCATGCCCTCGCCCGTCATCTTAAATTTCAGCGGGGTGAATCGGCCACTAGCGTTGACCATCGCAATGAGGAACGACGCTCTGAATCCTGGGCGACCGTGGATGATGTCGATATTCTGAAGGACCATGAACGGGTCAGCCCCAAGACGCTTGGCGATATTAAGGCCGATGGCGCAGTTAGACATATTGCCCTGGAATTCCTTCGGGATGAGGGTTGATGCTGCCAGCATTTTCGCTTGGCGTTGGACCAGTTCAAACGCCTCCGACTCGCGGGAGATTTGAAATTGCACGTTAGTGATTTGGGTCTCGGTTGCGCTCATTTCGATTCCTCCTTAACGAGTGTCATTCCGATAAGAGCAGCTTCTGCCCTCAGGTTTTTGATGCGCGTCCCCTCAATCAGCTTTGAGGCGTCGATAGCCTTTTCCAGCGTCGTGCCACTCGCATTTCCGGTGCGTGTGAAAACATTCCAGAATGGCCCCCCCGACCCTTTCGTGATGAGGAGGCAGACTGATTCAATCCCCTCGCGGTCTGTCGCAGCTTTCATTTCGGCAATGATGTCTTTTGGCGTTTCCGCCGGTGTTGTTGTATTCATGATTTTGGTTTTAGTTGGTGGTTTATTCTCTGGGGCCGTCTTGGATGAGATTGTCCTCAATTGAGCTGAGGATGTCCGGGTCTATATAGTCCACGATGTCGAGCCGAGCGGTCGAGAACTGGCCAGTGACATCTCGGGTCTGGTGGACTAACTCGATACTCTGGATCTCAACCCCTGGGTCCTCGCCGGGGTAGCAGTCCTCAGGAGCCCCTGAGATATATGGTTCCGTGCCTGGGTCGTAGTCGTATTCGATTTCGACTTCGATTTCGATTGTTGTTCTTTTCGTCATTTTTTTATGGGTTTGATTTGGATTCTCGGGGTCAGGGTCTGTTGCCGTCGCGGTCCAGCCCGTCTGGCCCGGCTCCATGCCGCAAATTTTCGCACCATTCGCGCCATTTGAGGTCCTGCTGCTTTTTGGTGGCGAGTTCGGTGATTTTGCAGGAGGCCGCAAATGATGCAACGATCAGGCAGATAAGTGATAAGAGTTCGATCATGATATTTTAGTTTTGTTGGTGATTTTGTTGGTGATTTTAGGACGCCAGCCCTTGCCAAAATTAAAGTTTCTGCCTTTTTCGTATCCGTCTTCATTTTTCTCAAGCCAGCGTGTGCAGGCAGCCCCAACGTCTGACAAGGTTTCACGGCCCATTCCCTCATGGCCGTCAGGGCTCAGGGTGAGGTCACGCCCATTCATGCGTTTCATGATTGTTTGTGGGCCGAAAAAGCCATGAAGAATTGAGAGGGAGTCCCGAGCCAAGAATGTTTCGTGCCCCAGGTGACGACCCGGCGCGGAGATGAGGAAACGACCCGGTGGGTCTCGCCGTCTTTGTGTTTCCATGAGGTGTGGGTTGCCGGGATCATTTCGATTCGAGTTCTTTTCGGAGCAACCGCGTCACAAAATGGCTGAACGATTGATCTAAATTGGCTGCAGTTGTTTGCCCCTTTTTCAGGAGCGGTGACGGGATGGAGACGCTCACGCTGGTTCGCGTCTTTTTGGGCGATGCTTTTTGTTTCACAAGCGAAACAATACCATGGCGGAATAATAGATCAAGATATTTCTTATTATTTTTTACGCGTTCTTCATAACTCGCTAGGAATCAAACTCATCCACGCGAAAAAAGTTTTGACTCTTAACGCGGTTAAGGTATGATTCTCGCAAATGACCCCAAAAATTGATCCCGCATGAAAAAGCATAAATACAACATTCTCCCCGAAGCGCAACCCGACGAACTGGCCGAGCTTATTGCCGACATGACCGCGCACGGTTACGACGCCAAGCAGCCGATCACAGTCTATCAGGGCGATATTCTCGACGGATGGAATAGGCATTGCGCAGCGGTTGCGGCTGGCGTGTCGCCTACTATTGTCACATTTACCGGCACAGATGCAGACGCCGTGTTTTTTGTTTTGCGAATGGGTAAGCGACGGAACCTGAACTCGGGACAGCGTGCAGCCGTGGCAACCGAAGCAGAAGACCTGCTGAAGGTGATTGCGGACGCCGTGGATAAGGAGCGCCGGGAGAAACAGGCAGCGGAACTAACCAAGACGCACGCGATGAAAGCCGAAGGTGTTTGTAACAATAAATTGTTACAAATAGATAAACGCGATCCCAACGCCGTTTCAACGCCAGCCAAAGCCGCCGAGATGTTCGGCACAAACCGCACCTACATAAACCAAGCCGCAAAGCTCAAGGCAACGTCACCGGAAACACTTGCGAAAGTGAAGGCGGGAACTGTAACAATGACCCAAGCCCTTCGCGAAATAAAAGAAGCCAAGCGTGAAGCTCGCCGCGAAGAGAACCGGGCAAAGGTCGCAATGGTTGAATCCCCTGCCGACGTTGCGGAATCGGGTGCGAAGTTTTCCACCATCGTCATTGACCCGCCGTGGGATTGGGGCGACGAAGGCGACAACGACCAACTCGGACGAGCAAAGGCTGATTACGCCACCATGAGTTTTTCGCAACTTATGGACCTTCCCGTTGAACCGTTGGCCGATGACGATTGCCACCTGTATCTCTGGATCACGAACCGTAGCCTGCCCAAAGGATTTTCACTCATAGAAAAATGGGGATTCCGCTACGTCACTGCGCTAACCTGGGTCAAGCCACATTTCGGAATGGGCAACTACTTCCGGGGCCAAACCGAGCACGTCCTTTTCGGTGTGCGGGGAAGCCAGCCGTTAAAAAGAAAGGACGTGGGGACCGTGTTTAGCGCGTCGCGTGGACCCAACGGACACAGTTCAAAGCCCGTCGAGTTTTACGACCTTGTGGAAAGTTGCTCCCCTGGCCCGTACCTCGAGATGTTCAGCCGATCAGATCGGCAGGACTGGCAAACGTGGGGGGAGGGAGCATGACCTACGACTTCCAAGAGCGCCTAGAATTCTCGAAGGGATCACGCCAAACAACCGATGCTGCCACAATAATGCAACTTTTGGATGGGTGCGCTTCCGTAGATTCTGCGACAACTGAGATGGACAAGCGGGGCGTTGATTATATCGCCCGGCTCAGGGGCGGGGCAAATGTATTTGTGGACGCAAAAACGCGGTCAAAAGGTTGTTCAAAATACTGGCAGGGGCAGCCGGAACTAGCAATCGAGAAATGGTCAGTCATGCCGGGGGGGAAGTTTGAGACGCGGACGGGGAAGGCCGGATGGTCGCTAGACGAGGCGAAGCTGTGCCACATGATTCTTTACACATTCGACCCTTCGGACAGTGAGTTGGCGTTCTTGATTCCGTTCCAGTCACTCAGGATGGCCGCCCGCAGAATGATTAATGATTGGATGGGGCGCTTCAAAGTGGACGTGCAAACAAGCGGCGGTTGGCAGTCACAGGCCGTATTTGTGCCAGCCTCGGAAATCATAATGGCAATGGAAGAAACGTATTCAGCAATAACCAAAATATCATGAAAACCTACACCACGAACGACTTCAAAAAATGGGGCTCACAAGGCGGCACCAAGAGCCGCAGGACATTAACCACCGGGCAATCGCAGGCCATGTTGGCGGCAAGAGAGGCGAAGCGCAAAGCCAAGGAGATTGCTGCCACTGAAAAAAAGATTTGACAAATTTAGGTCAATCGCGCAGATTGGCGACGTTCGATGATTGGAAAAGAATCATACGACGAGTCACTTTCTTGAAATTGCCCCGCCTGAGTACTTTTCCTACCAGCGCGGGGCTTTTCTTTCCTGTTACCTACAGGGCGGACAAAGATCCCAGCAGGACTGAGCCGGTCAACTCTCCGTTGGGAGGGCGGACGCGGGCAAGAACTCTCGGCGCGGAGGTAAACACCACGGCCCCGGTCACAGATAGTTGAAAAACGATCAGCCCTAAATCCACGGATCGGGCTGCGGTTTTTTAACAATCCACGTAAGGGGGGCGGGGGATTGCGTTTTTTAGCTCTCTTCTTCTTTCTCACTTCTCAGAGCGAATTCTGGCAACGACCCCCGCTACAAATCAGCACGGAAACAACGCGGCACCCTCCGGTTATCGGTCCCGAAAAATAAATGAAAAATAAACGTTGACTTGGCGCAACGTCACGTTTATATGTATCTCATGAAAAGAATACCACTCGCAAAACTCCGCTACAAAAACCCCGTCACCGTCGCCACTCTACCCGGCATGAAGGCAATCATTCGAGTGGACTCCGCCCGGCTCGTTAAATGGTACCTCATGATTCCAGCAATAGGGGACGGTGATGCAATGTGTTTCCTGATCCAGCAAGCGCCATTGTGGGAGTTGATACACGTTGTAGAGGCCCAATTGATCGCCGAAGAAACCGCCCGCTACGCCTGACCGGAACCGCAACCAATCACGAAAATGAAAAACATCACCGAACTCCTCGCCGAAGCTCAAATGTCCGCCGTTATGGTGGCCGAGCAAATCGACTCCAAAGATTGCACCTCCGAAGCCAACGACGCCTACAATGCGCTCGCCAAGGCCGAGGATTGCCCAACCCCGGCCAACAACGCCAAGGCCGACAAGGCCGCATTCGCTTGGATCGCTGCCAACGAGGACAAGGCCCGCGAGATCATCATGCGCCGCATTGGCGTCCGCGCAGCGTCCGTCGCCCGCCGAGGATATTAACTGCACCCAACCAACCAACCAAAAAAATGAAAAACATCACTACACCATCAGACATCGGAAAAGCCGTCGCAAGCGGTCAACTCATCGAATCCCACACCAGCCTGGCCCGCGGATACGTGAGTCGCAAGGGACCCGGATCTGTGGCACCATACAAAGGCAGATTTGGCTCCGGATACGTCCACCTGGCCCCATGCTGGAAAAGCTCACGTTACTATTTCCGGAGCTATTACCTTTTCGTACAATGACCGCGACCGAAATGCAAAAACGATCCGCCATCAAGCGATGGGCCGGGAAAACTGCGGAACAAAAATCCGCCGCAATGTCCAAGATCCGCAAGGCCGGGATCAAAAATGCGAAGGCGAAAGCCACGATCACCGATCCGCATGGCAAAGCCTGATAAATACCACGACTGCGGCCACAAGCTGCGAATAAATGACAAGCGAAAAAGGTCAAGTCCCGCGAATGTCGAGAGGGTGGATCGTGCTGGTATGCGTATCAGCGTGGCATCGGAGGTGTGCCATAAATGCTGGAGCACAGGCAAGGTAAACGCCATCAAGATGACCAATAAAGACGGAGAATGGGAAGTACGCGGCGCGACTTGCGAAGACTGCAACGGCACAGGTGCGGTCCGCGCGTATGCGCATACCGCAAAAGTCAGCCACAAGGGAGCAAGAAACCAATGAAAACTAAGTCCGACATAGATATTGGAATCGCGGTAGCATGGGCGACCACGCCTCCCGGATCACGCCGGACCCTCGAAGAGATCGCGGCATTCTGTGGGGTGGGGAAAAGCACGATCTACATGATCGAGGTTGCCGCTCTCAGAAAATTACGGAAGGCGCTCATGAAAACCAGAGACCCAGAGCTGCGGGAACTCTTGGCCGAAGTCTTTCCTCATATTTTTCCGAACACCACGATCACCAATCCATCCCAAAAGAAATCATGAATACACCAAGCGACAATCAAACAAGTGAAAACCCCATCGAAACCCCAAGTCTTGACGGGGATGGATTGGGTGCAATGGACTGTTCGCGGATTTTAATCGACTGCCCCCGATGTGGGGCAAAACCCCCGATTGCCCACGATCTAGGAGGTGGTCCGAGGTTTGCGGGCGTGCGGACCTGCGGCAATGGATGCGGCACATGGGACGACGATGACCGCCAGAACTGGGGATATATTCATTCACAGAACACACCAGTCAGCCAGCCCGGAAACGACTCGGAAAATCTGAGTGGACGCGGGACGGGCTTGGCTGCAATGGACTGTTAGCGGTTTTTTTACCATGAGACGATACGACCCAATACAACGATACGACCAAGGCGGAACTGGCCTTGGAGAGATGGAGCAATGCCACGACGGAGAATATGTCCGGTTCGAGGATGCCAAGCGGATGGCGCAAGACGCGGAAAAGGTAATGAGGCACTGCCGAATGTTTCTCGCTGACCGGAGGGGATACCATGCCGATGAATCTTTGGAGCGAGCGTCAATCATCGGGGGCATCGACGCCTTTATTTCAGCTAACACCTTGATAACCTCAACGCAGCACAAGCAAACCGACCCTAAATGACTCGCAGCAAACGAGAACGGCTCAAACGTCGCCAAGAGGCCGGAAGGGGGCATCAATGGGTGTACTCAAAATGCATGGCATCCCTTGACCAGAACGCCCCGGCTGATAACCAGCCATGACGCGAGAACACTTCCATAATTTCAATCGGCATCGTGGCAACGAGCGGCCAGTGAGTGCGGTTGCCATTGTTTCCTGCGTCGAGGTCGATGGCTGCCCCTCTAGCGTGGAGGGATGGCGTAGAGCCGCCCCGCATGAGGCGATTATTGTAACAGCCGTCATAGGTTGTAGCGGCTTTCATGATCTTTTTGTTGTTGCCATATAGGGATTTGATCTCAGTAAAGACATCGAGCAGCGTCGGAACGCACTCCCGATGCACCCTTGTAAAATTCACTGGTCGTCCCTCGTAGTACATGGGGATCGGAAATTGCATCCGTTCGAGTTTCGATTCGTCGCCCGCTTTACCATAAAACGCCGTCAGCGATCTCTGGTCGGAGCGGGGTGCTGGGTTCGGCTGCGGCATCATTGCCAAGAGGTGAGCTTGGCAGGCAGCGGTGGATCTCGGTCCCCAGAACCCATCTGGGTTAGCTCCCACGCGTTTTTGCAAATCGGCGATGTCGATCATGGAGCGGAAAGGTCAGGGGTTGCCGTGATGTCTGGATAAACGGGGTCGAGATGGCAGCGGGAAAAAGTCATGGCGACGATTCCGGCCAGGATTATGACGAGGAAAACGGCTGCCCAACGCGAAGAGTTTGTTGCGGTCGTCATTACCATGTCGCGTGGGTTTGAATTTTTGCGGAGAAAATCGGATACGGAATCCCGCTGTCTGAAACTTTCCATCCAGTGACGATTTTGCCCTCTGCGTTTTCGACCAGCTGAGTAAAAAAACCGCGCTGGTCCTCGATGGGAACGAGTTGAAGGATATCGTCAGGCACTTTGCCAAGAAACTCCCCGTAGCGGTCAACCTCGAAGCCGCGATTCATAATGTCAGTGGGAATCGCCAGAGTATGAGCGCGATAAATGCAAACGTTGAAAGGATAACTGCGGCGACGTGCATTGTGATAATGTTCATGGCCGCCTCCCTGGCTTGATCTCAGCATGAGGATTAAAGGGACCCCCGGGAATAGTTTTCCCGATTTGATCCTTTGCTCGAATGCGTCCTGAGATGGTGACGATCATTGAGACCAGAGCAATCGTGGCTAATACCGCATCTGTGATCTGCCCCGCGAATTCCTGCACGTCGTATTTGAAAAAGATGGCGACGATGGCAAGGATGCCGGACACAAGCGCGGCAAGAATCGTGCGCGATGAATACCAAGGTTTCATCACATTTTGCCGCGTGCGATAAGGTTTTGAAGTGCAAGTTCCACAGTGGCATTGACGACCGAGGTGGACGCCTGAATTCCGGTAGCAATGGCCCGAGCTTGGATCTCGTCAACGGCCTGCTTGCGCTTGATTTCCCCGGTGGCCTTGCTGTCTGCAAGAGATAGGACAACATCAAGAGCGATGGGCGCGAGTTGCTCCAAGAGGGTTGCCGCAGACGATGCTAGGATCGGCGCGAGGAAATTAAATAATGCAACGGATGAGCCAGTAATCCAGGCCCATAGTCGGAGGAATGTGTTCTTCATAATTTTTCTTTGACGTGTTCGAGAGCCCGCGTGTTGTCCGCAAGTGCTTTAGTTGTTCCGGCCAGCAATATAGCAAGCTCCCGGTTGGTGGTGATGAGATGCTCCGTAAATTCTTTACTCAGCACCGCAAATTCCAGTCGGGCTTGGTGGATTTGCGCCGTGAAATATCGAGTCATCCACGCGCCGCAAATCAGGAAAATTACCAGCATGGCGACGAACATCCAGCGGTCGGTTTGTTGGGCCATAAAATTTGCAGTTTCAAAGAGACCAGGAAGGTCGGTGGGATCGGGGATAGGCGGCATGATATAAAATTGCTAAAGAGCACTCAGCCTCATGGTTCTGGCGTTGGCTCCGGCACGGGATCAATCGTCACGGTGCCGTCTTCGTTGATCGTGATGGCGGGAATGCGGCCGTTGATGGCGGCGAGGCGAGCGAGGCCAACGGCGTCCCCTTGCGCAGTGAGGAACCCGGACACTAGCTCGCCAAATGCCTGATTAATAGCAAACACCGAAGCGGCCTTGTCGCCCAGCGCGGCCAGCACGGCAGCGGGATCGGGCGCGGACCATAGTCGCTGGCTGGCATCGTCGAGTTGGTTAAGGAGTGCGTCGCGAGTCTGAGCGGGCGCAATGAGCAACTCGCGCGCCGTCCGCTGTGCTTGCGTCTCTGGCTCTGTGGTCAGGAGAGATTGAGCGTGACCGTGCAGGGTGAGGGCCGCAAGGGCCGCGAGGATTGGGATTAGGTTTTTCATAAATTCTTACTGCTCGGTCACGCGGACGGATTGCAGATAAAGGATGTCCGTGTTGGTGTCGCCGCCGTTCGTACGGATGGCATAGGCACTAATAAAAATTTGCACAGCCGTTGAGGGGATTGCCACGGATGCCGATTCGATCAACAGGGGATTGCCCGCCGTGGTCGGGGCGGCGTAGTCTGCTCCCGTTGCGCCATCTCCGAAGGTGGCTGTTGCGTTTCCTCCCGCCGTCATAAGAAATCCGCCATTACCGCTCCCGTTGATGGCGGCGGCGTTAAGGCATCCGCCTCGTAACCGGAGCCTCAGATTGCCGGCACTGGTGCCGCTAACTGCCACTACCAATCCGATTTTGACCGTTTTCCCGGCCCATTCTGCCGGGTTAAGCTCGGCTTCCAGGACCGCGCTATCGGCACCGTCAGCGAAGCTCACGACTTGGGCGGTGTAAGCACTGGTGACAGTGAGTGCTGCATTGCCGTAAGTGCTCATCTTTGCGGCACGCCACGTGAGACCGGCCTTCGTGCGCCGGAAGTAGGCGTTGGGGGTGGTGACTGTCCCCGCGTTGATCGTCACGGAATCTCCGCTGGCGTCTCCAAGGGTCGTGTTGCCATCGACTAGGACCGAGCCCGTAACAGTCCCGCCAGCCAGTGGCAAGGCATCCGTGATCCCGTAGCCGGAGAGCGTCGTCGGAGTGCTGCCGATCTGCGACCAGATCATGCCCGTGAGCCCGGAGCCGTCGCCGATAAACGCCCCGCCGCTGATCGTGCCGGTGTTGATCGTCGTGAGCGCGAGCGTCCCGCTGGTGATGGTGCCCCCGGCTGCTGCGACACCGCCGAGGCCAACAAGCGTCTGATTCCCGGTGTTGAGGCCGGAGGACGTGCCGGAGAAAATGCCGTCCTGCGTAGCGAGAGTGCCGAGGCCGAGGGTGCCCCGTCCGGCGGTTGCGTCGGCATCATCCAATAGGCTTAGGCCGAAGGCGCTGGCTTGGCTGTCGTCGAGCTTTAGATCCAGCGCGGTCTGACCTGAGGTGGAGACAGGCTTGGCCGCATCGGATGTGTTGTCCACATTTCCGAGCCCCACGTCACCTTTGACGAGGCCCGTAGGGGTGGTGATTACCGGAGATGTCAGGGTCTTGTTGGTGAGCGTTGCCGTCGCAGCGTCCTTTGTGGCATCGCTGGTGTTGTCCACGTTGCTGAGGCCAACCTGCGATTTGGTCATGTCGGTGAGCGCGGAGCCATTGCCGTTAAATGATCCGGTCGCAGTCACGTTGGTCGCATTCACGTTGGTCGTATTCACGTTGTTGGTCGCATTCACGTTGTTTTCCGCATACACGTTGGTCGCATCCACGTCGCCGGTCGCAGTCACGTTGCCGCTCGCAGTCACGGTGACAGGCGTGAGAGTCCCCCCGCTGATCGTGCCGGTGTTGATCGTCGTGAGCGCGAGCGTCCCGCTGGTGATGGTGGTAATCCCGGTAAAGGCATTGGTGCCAGTCCATGTTAGCTCTCCCGTGGCGGTCCCGTTAAATTTCGGGGACGAGATGTTGTTTTGAGCATGGACGGACCCCGAAATGAAAAGGATGGCGAGAATGTATTTAGGCAATTGCATAATAATGGAGCAGGTAATTGGCTGAGTCTGTGGGGCCGGAGAAATTGGCGGTGAAGCCAGTAGTGGCAATGCTTGCGGCCTCGATGGCTGCGTAAATCAAACCCTCGCCGGAAGGCGCTTCGATGGTGCAAATGATCGTGGTCGGCGCAACCGTCAACGCGGTGGAAAAGGTGACGTCTAATGTTGATACGCCGCTCCCGATGGCTTCCGCGCCGTATCGTCCCACGCCCGGAACCGGGGTTGGGCTCAGGTTTCCAGCCTTGATAATGTCCTCAGAAATTGAGACGGAAGCGGAATAGGTTTGGATCTTGCCGGACTCTGTGACTTCAACCTCGAAAACCAAGGTCAATTCGCTGGCCCCACTAACGTCAAAAAGGTCCTGAAGTGAAAAGGTGGAAAGCGTCAATGTCCCGGTCTTGCCAAGCGGTGCGGAAAGGATTGCGTCCTCGACCGTGATTTGCGGAAAGTTTGCGTTTTGTTTGCTGCCCGTAAAGCTCAAGACGTACGCGACGCCAGGGGTCCCGCTCACGCTGACGTTATCGGTCCCGATAGTATCGATAGCAACGAGCGCGGTTTGAACTGCGGAGACGGAAGCGTCAAAATCAATTTCGGCGGTCGTCCGCGCGGGAGTGGTGATCGTGCCAGTTCCCGAGTCGGCGGTGGCTGTGGTTATCGCTGCGCCGCCTGAAGTGGCTGCAATCGTGAATGTGGTTGGAGACGGTGCCGCTACAATATAATAAGTGGTGCCCTCTGTCCAGTTGGCCTCGTTAGTAAATCCCGTGCCGACTACTGGCTGGCCGACCGCAAAGCCGTGATTGGCCGTGGTGGTAAAGACTCCCGCAACAACTGCCGCCGTGACGGAGCGCGTATCCGAAGGGATAGTAATGGAGAAAGTTCCGCCAACTGGAGCGGGCGCGAAATCAATTTGCTGGACCTCACTGGCCGTCAATGTCCCGGCAGTGACTGTGGACGGGGTAGCGGTGACGGTGCTGGCCAGGTTTGTAAAGCTGGTTTGGAGCGCGACGGGATCTGGCGAAAGAAAGATTTCCTGAACTTCCTGCACTGACCCCGACCCGGCAATGCGCTCAGAAACGATTGCAGTGGTGTCAGGGACTAGCGAGCTGTCTGTGACGGTGAACGCCGCCTGTGCTGCCGCTGTGACGAATGTAATGGCGTAGCGCGAACCGAACGCCGATTTGGTGATGGTGACGCCGCCCGCACTGGTGACAGATGCCAGAGCATTGACCGCCGTGGAGAGCGCGGCCGCAGTGATATTGTAGGCCAGCGCGGCGGTTGTGTCCCCGCTGAGAGTGATTGTCCAGGTGCCGCTGGTGGGAACTGCCCGCAAATCGCCGAGCCCAACTTTGATGCTGGCACCGGATTTATCCAGATACGAATACGGCCGGCCAAAAATGCCCGTTTGTTTTAAGAAATGGACTTCAACGGTGTCAGAGTCGCCATTGAAAAAGTCCGCCGGAAGCAATCTGCCGGAATCTGTATCCGACTTGACAAACGCAAGGTCGGTTGTATCGATGAAAAACTTGCGAGCCATTTACTAGCGGACTGGTGTCAAAGTTGATTACGTGTTGAGAGCACTATCGCAACAGCCGCTGGCCCTTGGAGCGGTTGCAGGGTGGCTTCTCTCGGCTCTTGCGAAAAGCTCTGTGGCGAATTCTTGAGTGTTATTCCCGGCAGCGATGCATGATTGGCATTGTCCAAGGTAAGGCTTGCCGCCGTAGAGATGGAGAGCACAAAGTCGGCGTCCAGTGTCTTTGCCGGGTGGCTGGGATTGGTGTGGGCAGGTCATGCGGATATAACTTCGAAATAGCGTTCAAACACCCTACAGTCAAACAACCAATAGGGACCTATCGGGGAATTTGCCCGATGCCCACAAAAAGATCTCTTCTCCATCGTTCCGCCCCAACCATACTCCGGCGCACCTGGCTCTTCACCAAACAAGCCCCCGAAACAGCTCCACCCTATATCATAAGGATTGAACCTTAGAAACCCAGACCATTCGTTTTCCCATCGGCACAATGACACTCTGTGAACCAACACCTCCTCAAGAACTTCATCGTAGTCGACCAGCCTAATGATATAAGTTGCCGCAAACTGATCCTCTACGGCATTGTCTCCCGGCGTCAGGTTGCCGTCTCCCCCGATCAGGCAGGCTTGAGTTGTCCTGACTCCGCCAACATATTTCGCCCACGTGTCAGTTTCAAAAATCACTCCGTTTGTCGTGTCGCCGTAGCTGGTCCCTGAGCGCGACAAGCTGCCGACCCCAAGAAGGGTGATTGCGTCCGGCAAATCCTCTGCAATTAATAAGTCACCAAGGGGCGTAGGTTTCGCCGGATACATGCAGCAACCTCCGCAGCACTCACAAGAAGCCTTCCCGTCTTTCAGGACAACCTTTCCGTCAGATAACTTGATCGTAGCCATAGCCTAGCAAGCCTCTGTTTCAAGCAAGGTAAAGACGCCATCAATAAACCCGAGAACATACGTGCCGGTGGCCGGGACATCAAACCCGAAGCCTAACTCGTCACTCAGCGGAAAGTTTGGGGTGATCGTAAACATTGCTTCAACCGGTGAAGCAACCTTGAGCCGGACCGCCGTGAAATTCTCGTCAATCTCGCGTGCCACAATTGGCTTCACTCGCCCCTCCGGCGACTTAACCTTGTCCTGAAATTTGTATAGCTCAGCCATTATGATACGCTATTTCTCCCTATTACGTTATATTTCCATGATTCAATTACGGTTTCATATTGTCCGTAATTAGATATTACAGTATCAATGATTTGCCAGTTGCCGCGCACGTGAAGAAGACGAAGTAGCGTTGAAGAGGGATCATCTGATGAAAATATTATTGGTTCCAAAATTATTCTTTTCACGCTTCGCAATGGCGCATTAACTTGCTTTGTATAAAAATACCGATGAGTTGGGATTGTGCGAGAAATAACTTCGCCTAAGGGCCTGATTATTCTTGTAGTTTCAATCGTTACATTTAATGTCTCATAGCTTTCCCCTCGCCCGCCTTCAGAGACCCCGGTGACGCCATAAAAAACGCAGTCGAAATAAACGTGGGTTGCGTCTTGCGTCTCTATTGGCGGATTGAACAAATAAAGATTTGCGTATCCTTCCGCCCTGTAGCCCGGACGCAAGACCTGCCTGGCGTCCTTAATCTTATCTTTTCGGATAGCGTATCGCCGTTGCAACTCGGTCAGGTTCGATTGTCCAGTTGTAACCTTGTCCCCGGCCTGCCGGATAAGCGTGTCCGCGCCTAGATATTTGATGTTAGCGCCGTTGTTCATGCCATTACCTGTTGCGGGAGTTTGGGTTCAATTTTTTCAAGAATTGCCTTGATCGCGGTTACGATTGATTCCATGGATTGCGCTTCTGGCTTTTTGGAGTCTGGCCCCTTGCCTTTTTTGCTCTCGCCTTCGCTTTCCTTTTCGGCTTGTTTCTTTTTTTCAGACTCCCCCTTCATCGCATCCATTCGCGCATCAAGCTCTTCCCTAAGAGTGCCGCCCTTTGTCCTGTCGGCCATTGGTATATCCCGATCAGCGTCAATTTGCTTTTGCCTTGCGGACTTCCCACTGTTTGTGATTTTATCTTTTTGCGGCTGGCGACGAATTGACGGTTGATCGGATTTGCTATCGCTAAAATCAGACGAACTTTCGCCTGTGCCGCTATCGGAAATAAATTTGTCCGCAATTTCTTTGCCTGCCGCTTCCGCCGCTCTTCTTGCATCGTTAGCTCTTGCTGCATCCCCTTCGGCCAATCCGCTTGATGCAGCTTTGTTTTGCTCGTCATTAAGTTGATCCAGCGTCGACAAAACTTCCTTCAACTTGGCAATTTTTTCGTTGTAGGATTTCACCGCCTCATCGTTTCCGGCTTTCTCGGCGTCGTTTGCAAGTTTCCGAGTTGCGTCAATATCATCGAGCACTTCCAGCTTTTCTTTTTGAATCTTGATCTCACGGTTGGCTTTTTCAAAACCGAAATTTGCGTCGGCAGCTTGCTTTTCTGTTAGTCGCCCGGATTCCAGCAAGAGAGCGATTTCCGCAGTCGCAGCATCGAGTTTCGCTGCCGCCAGTCGAGTCTGGGCAGAGTCCAGTTCAGAAGTTGCTTGCGAGACTCCTTTGATTGCTGCCGCCGCCTCATCTGCGGCCTCCTTAATCGCCTCCATTTCCTCGGCGGTTTTCGCCGCTGGCTCAGGATCAACGTCGCCAGTAGCGGTTACAAGGTCTTCAACCGGCGGAACGGCATTTGCCGCTGCGTCTGCCAGATTGTCGGTCGCGCCCATCAATTTATTAAACAGGCTTATTGACGGCGCAAAACCTGGGATTGCCGCAAACATTCTTAAAAAAGATATTTTAGTTTCTTCCACGCTAGTATTCACGCCGTCAATTGCTGGAACCATTCCGTTGAATGCTGTAACTAATGTATCCGCCGCCCCAACCTCATTTATGCTTGCCACCAAAGCATCAAGGCTTTCGATATATTTCATCAAACTTTTTCCGAACGCAGAACCTGAACCCGCCGCATCCAAATTTACAAAGGTATCAACAAGCTTATTTAGAGACGGCAAAACTTCCGAAAGAAGCCCAGCAGAAAATTCTGTGCCTTTACTTTTAATGGCAGCAAAACCATCGCCAAAATCATCAAACGCTTGATTTGATTTATCCAAAACGTCAGGCAGGCTTCCAAGCTGATCTTTTGATCGCTGGATTTGCCCATCAAAATCTCTCAAGAGCGGAAGCAATTTAGACCCGGACTTTCCAAAAACGCCCATGGCTGCGGCGGCTCTTTGTGTCGGGTCATCAATTGCAGCAATCCCGGCAGACAGGATTTGCATTTGCTCCGTGGGTAATTTGCCCTCCAGGTCGGCGGCGGTTAGGCCCATGAGCGCGAGCGCGTCAACCGCCTCGGCGGTTCCTTCGGACGCGTCTTGGATAGACTTCTGCATTTTTGCAATAGCCGGACCAACCTTCTCAGCTCCCGCTCCTGCATTTTGAAACGACCTTTCCAGAATTGCCAGATTGCCAGCCGTGTCTCCCGTGCTGGAAGCCAAGTCGTTCAACCGTCCTCCCATGTCGAGCGCGTCGGAAAATGACGAAATGACTGCCCTCACCGAAATAAAGGCGGCAGCCATTCCCGCAATCGACCCCATCGCGCCCTTGATGCCGCTGCGAAAAGCCTTTGTGTCGGCCCCTATTTTGAAACTGAGTGCTTCAACGGCCATTGACGTATAGCCCCGGATATTTTGCGGCAATGTCTTTGGCTTTCTTAAAGACGCCTTTCCGCATATTTGTTTTGAAGAATGAAAGTCTGCCTCTGATCGCGCCAGACAATGCCCGCACGATTCCGGGAGCGTAATTTCTTAGAGACGTGCCTTGGATTGTGTATCCCGATCCGCTCCCGGTCTCGCTGCCGCTTGCGTCGATGGGGTAGTCTCCCTTTTTGGTTGTTGCCTTCCGAACTTGTCCGGCGACCTTGATCGTCAAATTAAGTTCCTGCGCAATTTGCAGCCAGATTTTGCGAGCCAATCCCCGCACTTTCAACTTCTCGACGAGGCTTCGTTTTTGCTCACGCTTAATCATTGCCCAGGTTGCGTCTGGGTATTTGTGGCTGAGCTTGTAAAGTTTCCCGTTGATGTTTTTCCATCCCTTCGCTTCCTGCGCGGCTTTAATGTCTTTGGCTTGCGCCATTGATGTACGCCGAGCCGCCCCTTCGAGAATCTTTTCCGTTTCGTTTCTAACGACTGTTCGGAAATCCTTGCCGGAAACTCGCGCCAATTCGCGCAAAGCTCCAGCCATTCGGCTCGCGTCCATCTCGATTGTTACAGTCTTAGCCATCAAATATAGAGTCTATGTCAACACTGTCCCCGGCCCACCTTAGCCCTACGCCTGCGCGGAAAAGAATCGTGTCGTGAATTTGGATGATAACCGCCGCTGGAATTTCCCACATTATTGATTGATAACTCCATCCGGTTTCCTTGGCGATTGATGAAACTACCCACGCTGCCCAACCCGGCGACCAGCTTTTTTTTTAGGCCCCGGTGCGTCTGTGGACTTGGTTTGGATTCGAGCAAAATCTTGGCACATTTTCTGAATGATTGGGGTGAGCTTGGAAATGTCTGCCAGGATCGCTCCGTTTTCGGTCAGATATTCATTTACGAATTCGCGCCATGCCACGCGCCCTTCCCATGCCATGTACCGCGCCCGCCTTGCTGCCTGTTTGTCGGCCTGGTGGATTAAAAGGAAACCAATGACATCCGAAACGCCAGCATTTTTAGAGCTTCCAGTGAAGAATCGGTTTTGGGTTTCTTGCAGCAAATCCAGCGTCCCAAAGGATAGCGGGGAAAGCGCAATTCCATTAAAGGAAATGGAATCATGTTGCGTGAATGCCCTTCGCTGGGGCGCGTCGTGGTCGTCTTCGAGAAAGTCGGTGTCGTCGTTCATTTGGTATTTTGGTTTAGTTTTTAAGAGTGATTGATAAGTGCGGTCAATTGTTCGCGGTTGGCCCCCTCGCGATAAATCACAGTTCGACCGCCAGAAATTTCCTTGGCAATCATCGCCTTTTGATTGCGACCGCAATGCATAAGCGTCGAGCCGTTGTTGAGCCCGGAGCGGGCTGCGTCAAAAGCAATTAAAACGTACTCCTCTGCGGTGACTCCGCGAGCAGCTAGAATTTCATCAACGCGGCCAGGCAGGTCCACCTTGTTGTTGAAAGCGTTGAGCATATCCACCGCCTTCACTCCTTGGTGCTTAGGCTCAAGTCGGAAAGATAACGTCTCCCGGCCCTTAGCGATGATTCTGGAAATACCAGTGATTACTTCTTCGCCGTTTTCAATTGCGGTTTTCAGTCCGAAGCCTGCCGCCGTCATTGCTGCGGCGAGCTTTAGGTTATCGGTCAAAAAAAATTGATCGCGTTTTTCCTGCGGGAGTTTGTTCATTTGGTATATGTCGGGCCACGAAGGGCCGGGTCATTTTTAAGCTGAGATGCCGCCCCATGAGGTCAAGCTGATGGTCACGCGTTGGAAGTCCGTATTGCCGAGCTTGAGTCCTTTTGCAGTGATGTAATACGTGCCAGCGGGAGCCCCGGTTACGGAGAGCGCGTCATTGATTGCAAGGGCCTCGGAGTTGTTCACCCCTTCAATTGTCCCGGTGATTTTGGGGGCGTAAATTGCAGCGGAAACAAAGTCTCCATCTTCATCAGCAACTTCCGCAATGCTGCGGATTTCGTCAAAAGAAGCGGATTGAACCACCAATCCGGTGACGGTTGGAGCCCCAAAAGGAAGTGCGGTGCCGAGGACAGTAGAAGCCATACCACTGCGGCGGTGTCAAATTAACGAAGCCCGCCGTGCAAGGTGAGGTTGCGCGTCCTCACGAAACGATTCCCTTCGATCGCTTGCTCTCTGCCCCCGGTGACATCACCATAAATTGCGAGCGTGCTAGTCGTTAGCTTTGCCGAAAGTCCTGAGTCCTCCACCACACAATCTATTCCAGAAACGATCCGGGTGTCTTTGCTGGACGAGTTTTGCTGTTTGGCGTCGATGTAGGTTATGATTTCAACCGCCACCTCGTAAACATTTACCGAAATGAGATCGGGCGTCTCTAGGATTTCCGCTCTCACCACCACGCGGGGAAGGATTGCATTATCTTCGTCGCCGCCTTGCATATACGGTACGACCTGGACGCCGCCAGTGATCGGCATTTGCCTAGTAATAAGCCTGCAAAGCCCGTCCTCAATTAATCTGTCCAATGTGTTGCTCATGAGTAGGGAGCGACGAGGGTAAGAAACCAGGAAACCTCGTCTTTAGTGACTGGCCTTCCGACTTTATGCAGGACTTCGTTTACGAAAATATCTTCGTCCGGCTCCGGGTCACCTCCAAGAACCTGAGAAAACGGGATCAAAATGTTCCCGGTCAGCTCTTGCTCAAATCCGCCAGCGGCAAGAACGTCCGATTCAGAAAGCTCTGAATAAATGCCGGTGAATGATTTGTTCCGAAATGTAAACTTTGTCGGAATCTCCGCCACAGTCTGCGCCAATCCGGCGGCCATCAAATCGGAAAATTCGCTCATACAAAGGGCACGGTGTCACATTACAAAAAAGACCTCGGAGCGGGATTGCTGCCGAGGTCTTAATTTGCTGGGGTGAATTACTTATCCTAGGAGGATAGCCGCGTGCTCTGGTTTTTCCATCGCCCAGCCCCAAAGGGCATGAACGCGGTAGAGCACCATTCCGTCGCCAGGATAGACGCGGAGATCAAAGCTGATTCCGGTGCGGGGATCAGTGATGATCTCGCTATCAATGGCAAGGTCGCCTTGGCGAGGGAAGATTGGCAGACGAGTGGCGAGGGTAAGCGCGTTGGCCGAGAAGGCCAAGTTGCGGACGCTGGTAGCGTTAACCGTGATTGCCTTAGTGGCCGCGCTCATGGCGATTCGCAACCCAGGGGCTGCAATGGTGACGGTGCCGCCGCCAGAGACATCAGCGTCTCCACTGACCACCACGTATTTGTTTACGTCGCCAACGAAGGAGAGGATGTCGCCAGCAACAATCGTTCCGGTCCCGGCAGAAGCCAAGGTCAAGACGGTTGCGCCAACAGCGTACCCGGCAGTGTCAGTGGTTGCGCTCGATCCGGTTCCGGCTGTGCCGTTGTAAATCTGAGCAGATTCACGGACTGCGAATCCGTGAAGGCTCAGAAGCTCGCCATCGCGAAGAGTCATCGTGGTTGCCGCCTCGTTGGCTTTGGTGAGTTGTCCCAATGATCGGAGAGCCGCGCCTGCGCTGGTGTTGATAACCAAAGACCGACCGGAAGCCGGAGCACCATTATCGTCAAGGATTTTCTTGGCTTGCGCCGAATCTCCGAGAGTGGTGGCAAACGGGGTAGTGCCAGCAGTGCCATAAGCGCGGGAAGCGCCAAGGGCAAGTGCGTCGCAAACATCGTTTTCCATCTCATTGACCAAAACCCGAAAAGCCTGGGCGATTTGGTCTTGCTGGATGGACATCGAACCGGGGCCTTGGTCCACGCCGTATTCCTCTTCGCCGGTCCAAGAAAAACCTGCGTACTTGTTTTTCGACAAGGACAACTCGACATTTCCGACCGTCTGATCAATGGCAGCGGGGACGCTCATTGCCGGAGTGTACGTCGCAGTCGTATTGACTGGGACAACGGACGACCGAAGGGTTTGTCCGGTGGCAAGGCGGTCGGCCTTAGCGTTGCGATTGACGCCGGGAATCGCTCCAACGAGTTCGCGAGAAACTACGTCGAGGGCTTCGTAAACGTCGGGGATCAGGTTTGAGAGGGTGTTGGCCATGGTATTTTATTTGTGTGAGATTGGAGTTTTTTACTGGTTGGAAGTGATGCCGCATTTTTCGCGGAAAGATTGCTTTTCTTCGTCGGTCATTGCCTCGACTTCGGCCATAGTTTTAATGAGCGGATCGGAGGCGGGCGCAGGCGCGTGCGCGACTTCTTGAGCGGATTGTTTCGGCGCGTTATATTTTTCCTTTGCCATATTCAGGAAATTTTGCCGCCGGATTTACAGAAAGCCAAACGGTGGGCGGGGCTCATGGCATTAAATTCGGCGCGGTCGATAGGCTCGGCAGATGCGACAGGTGCTCCGCTAACCACGGTCTCGACGGGAGCGTGTCCGTTACTAGCAACCACTCGGGCAGCTTCGGCATTTACTTTTTCAGGGAGCGCGGCTACTTCGGCAACCGCCACTTCGAGCTTGCCGGAAAGGTCAATCTTTTCGGCTTCGAGAGCGTCAATGGCTTCCTGTTTAGGAGCGGTTTCGATCTTAGCTTCAAAATCCGAAACGCTGGATTTCAGCGCGGAGATTTCAGCGTCTTTTAGTTCGACGGTTGCAAGCGCCTCCGTAAGTTTTCCGACAACTGATTCGAGTCGGTCCGACTGGCCGGTGATTTTGGAAAGGAAATCTTGTAGGTTCACGCCATGGTTGGCGTGTCAAATCAGATTGCCGCCGGGGAGGCCCCCACAACGTCCGCGAGCCCAAGCAAAACTGCATCGCTGCCGCCATACCAGCCAGCGCGGAAAACCTCATCATGCACCTGGCGATTTGCAGAAACGTGGGAGCGAAACATCCCGCCCATGCGATTGACATTATCTTGCAGGAATTCGCGCTGGTCTTCGGTGAGGCTCGGCCCGTGCATTGTGCTTTTAAGATCGCTCCCCTCGCTGACGATAGGATCGAACTCCAGCCCCATCATTTCCCATGCGCCTGACGAATCCACCCAAGGGAGTATCACGCCTATGTTGCCAACCATTGCGCTCTCGGTCGCAACAATAGCGGTGCATCCTGCGGCTAGGTAATAAGCAGCGGAGCACATTAGCCCATCGGTAAAGGCTACCGTGATAATACTGGTCTCAGCCCGGAGCCGTGAAATGGCCTGCGCCGCCTCATGGCAACCCATGCAAGCCCCGCCTGGTGAGTCAAAAAGAAAGTTGATGCGGCTGGCCCCGGCAACCTTGGCTTGCTCGATCTCCGCCACGATGTCGCCGTACGAAGTATTCCCGCACGATTTCTCAATGTTTGACAGGTGCGGCCCCAACACGCCGAGAACGTAAATTGTCGCTGTCCCGGTCATTTGGTCAAAAGCCATGTCTGGACGCTGCCGGATAAAATCCGCAAAATCTTCCCCGATGTCTGCGCCGGTTTTTGCCATTGCGTTTTCCAGCAATGCCCGGACTGAGCTATAACCCGCCGAGGAAATGAACCAGGGCTGATGATTGACGGCTTCGTGAATGCGTTGGAATCTCATGGGGTTGTAGTCTGTGTCTTGGTCTCCTCTGTCGTGTCAGTCGTGGTCGCCATATCATTTGGGGTAAACATTTTCATCTCCCGATCCTCAATAATGATTCCGGTCTCTTTCTCAACTGCGGCTTGCGCCCGCTTACGCGTAGCAACGTCCATTGCCCTCTTCCGGCAAAAATCTGAATAGGTGGTATTGCCGTCCTCCTCAACAATGGTCGAATCGAGAATCAGTCCAAATTTGTTATCCTCCCGGCGCTGTTGACGATCCCGGCCTTCGTCAATTGAGATCCGGGGCGGTTTCGTGAATCCCCATTTGAGAAATCCGCCCTTGTCCTGCCCTGGGTAAGCCGGGAGCATTCCGTTTTTGATGGCAACTGAAATTGCGTAGCCAACTTGCCGACGAGCGCAAGGTTCCAGCAGCGATTGCCGATCAGTAACCGCGATGCGGGCCTTGGTGTTTTCGGTGCGTTGGCTGGTCCCGTTCGCTTCGCCGGGTTTCCAGCCCCACGAATAAGGCCAGTTTGCCGCCGCTAAACATTTGCGATACGTCCGGTCCTGAAATGATTCCCAATCTGCGCCGGGACGATTGTTAATATGTTGCTCCAATTTTTGCCCGGAGCTTGCCTTCATGTATCGGATCAATCCGCCGTACATCGTCTTGACTTCCATTCCGTCCGGGGTGCCGTCGTTAGATTGCAGAGAGAGCGGGTCATCCTCAGATGTATCGCCCTCGCCGGTCTCGTTATATTCGAGCAACCCGATGGCCGAAGCAATCAAACCGGCTTGCTGTTCCCATTCGTCCGATTGAGCAATCACGCGGAAATCTTCAATGCAGGAAGAGAAAATCGGGAAACCCCGAGCCTGGTCATTCCATTTTGGCTCGAAAGTGTGGACAACATAATTTGCCGCCAAGTCTTCAAATTCGCCGTTTGTCTCGCCGAGTTTTCGATAAGCCATCGGTCGCTCGTTGCGGGTCATGATTACGCCGTTGCGCATGATAAGTCCTTTATAGTCACCGTCTTTTAAAACTTGGTCGGCTGCGGAAAACCTTTCCCATTGGCCGATTTGGCGATTAGGAATGTCCTGAACCATTGGCCATCCATTGTCAGACTCCGAGAGCATTTTGATCGTGTCACCAGCCCGGTCAATGGCAACGGATTGCTGATAAAGATTCGTCACAAAATCGTAATTGGTGCCGCGAATGTCGCACGTCGGGTACCATTCTTCGATCAGCCACCTTCGAGCTTCCTTTCCCCATTCTTCGTCCGCGCCAAAAAACACGGGGAGCCATGCATTCCCGACCGCAAACATTGCCTTTTGGCAAATCACGCCTTCGACGACGCCGAAATTTGCATAAAGTTTATCGGAAAGAAATGATGTCGTGAGCCAGTCCCGATAGGTAATCAATTTCTTGAGCGGGTCAAGCACGCGGAGCGGAACAGATGGGACACGGCCACCGCCATTTTCTGCCGCTTTTAGAAAAGTTCGGGAAGAAATTGCGTTGCCGTATTGATCGAGGATGGCCATATCAGCAAAAGAAAACTCGCGCTTTGTTGGTGGCGCGACGGGTTAAAAATGACGCAAGCTCGGCAGTGGTGTGAGAATCAAACCAGGAAAGGGTTTTATCCGCCGCCGTCATAATCACGGCAACCGAAAGCGCGGGGTCAACCTGAAATGAAAAGCTCTTGTTTGTTGCGCTGGCGGAAATCATGACCTTGCCGGAACCTTTAACAATCTCGAACTGGCCAGTCACAAGGGCCTCGATTACGCCGCGCCCTTGGAGGCTGGCTATCCTGAGTAAAACGCTAACGAGTGGAGTCACACACTAGAGAGAGTGTCAAAGGCAGGGCGGGTATTTCATGCGGATAAATCAAACAAAAACCCGGCCGCGAATTTCTTCAACGAACCTGCCCCGCGCCCCGCCTCTGACAAGACTGCAGCCGTGTCAATGACTGCTTTCTTCGGGCTCCGGCTCCGGTGCCCCTACCAACTTGTAAAGAAACGCCATGAAGGTAATTCCGATCTCGCAATCCCAGTAATGGTTGGGACGCTTTCCGATCTGCCGCCAGATTCCGCGCTTGCTGTCCTTCGCCTCTGACTCCATCGAATCGACGTAAAGCTGGCAAATGTCGTCGGGGATCTGGTGCTCCTCCATCGCCCGCAACCGTGAGAAAACGTCTTTGAAATACGTGTTGGAAAACTCCAGCACCTTGATCTTTTGGCCCTTTACGTGGTGCGCCTTGCCTGTCATGTATTCGATTACTCGCTGATACGGGACAAGCAAGGTCGCCCGTTTCCCTCGCGTCTTGGTAAAGTTGTTGATGTCCCGGCCACGCATTGCGCTCCATTTGTATTGATGGCAAAAATCCAAAGCGTCTGATTTCCAGTTGCCGACATCGAGCGCGAAGGCCCCTGACTTCAGACCGTAATGCTTTACCGCCTCGTCCACCTCCTCAATTTTCTGCAACTCCTCGCAATACAGAAGCCGGGACCCGCCACCGCCAAACGCGCGAATGCAAACAGGGAATCGGTCCTTTTGCATATCCGCAAAACCAAACCTCTGCTCTTCGCCGTTAATTTGCGGTGCCTCTTCAGCCGCGCCTTTGTCGTAGTCCTCAACCCGGTAGCCTGCCGCGCCCTTAGTGTTGACTATCGGGATATCTTTGTCCTTGATCGTCCAGAATTTCGCCTCTTCTTTTTGAGTAAATGCTTTCAACTCCTCAATGCTCCCGCGCCGCAAGGAATCTTTTGCGCGTAAAAAGCTCTCGATTATGTCGGCCCAATCACGCCACCAAAGCGTATAGCCGGAATATCGGAACGATTCATGCCCCGGAGAATTGTTGAAATTGGTTTGCACGTACTTCCAATTCTGCACTAGTTCCCGGCGCACTCGCTCACGGTTTTCAATCACGCCGTCACACTCGGGGCATTGCATTCTCACCGTCTGCCGGACCGCTTTCCAGTTCCATTCTTTGGTTTCTATGTTTCGAGTTTCTGGAGTTTCGTCCCAGCACAAAATAAATTTCCCGTCATCTTCCCGCCGAGTCTCCGGTGAAAAATACTTTTCGCAATGCGGACATTGAACATGAAAAATTTTCTGCGTCCCTTGATGCCACCACGCGCCCCATTCATCCCAATCAGACTCCCCATATTCATTTGCAATCTGTTCGCCACCCTGTGAAACACTCAGCACTTTCTTATTTCTGACTGCATTTGCACGGCGCAAAATCTCCGCCATCGTTCCCTTTTTCCACCGCCACATTTCGTCATTCAGAATGTAGTGAATCGTTTTTGATTGCAGTCCGGAGAGCGATGGTCCTTGGATCTGAATAAACATCGCGGGAGTGATGATGTGTTCCTTGGTAATGTCGTCCCGCCCAAGCCCTGCCACGATGTCCCGCGTGCCTGGAGACTCACGCAGGCACGGAAGAAGCTTCGTCTTTGCGAAAAACGCGGACTCAGAATCCGTCTGCGTTGTAATCATCATATTCCCCGGCCTCTTCTTTAGCGCCCTGGCAACCGCGATTTGCTCGAAGCCTGTCTTGCCGCCTTGCACCCCAGCCAGCACCGATACGCCCCATATCTTCGGATCGTCCCATGCCCGCATTGGTTCAATGAGCATCGGGATATTATCCCGCCTAAAGTCCTCAGCAATCGGCGAACCTGGGAAGCGCACGTACTTTTCCGCCCACTCATCCAACGGCAAATCGTCATCTTCGGGAATTGAAGCGAGCAGGGATTTAGAAACGAAGCTCATGACTAAATGGTTTTCAACATATTCTTGAAATCGTTTTTAAACTTTTTCTTGCGGGGTTGCGCAAGCGATTCAATTTCAGGAAGGGATCGGTCAGAATAAATTAATGGATGATCTCCGAATTCTTTTTCAATTAAAGAATCAAACTTTGCCATGATTGATTCGCACTCCTCTTTGATTGCCGACTTTAAAACCACGGCGTCGCTTTCCCGAGAAAAACGAAGCTCTGCAAGCATCCTTTGCGCCCGGACCAACCCGCGCTTTTCTTCGAGAATATCGTCAACCTCATCCGCGAAATCTTTGGAGTTTTGAATAGCCCACCTGCCAAGCTCCAGCGCGTTGATCCGCCCGTCGTCACGAAATGCCGAGCATCCCTCTTTCTTCCATCGGCCTAAAGTCCGCCGGTCGCACCCAATATGTTTTGCCGTCTCTGATATTGACTGGAACCATTTCGGGGCTGTCTTGATAACCTCAGGCATTCCAGACATCTCATCCATCGAAGCATCCTGTTCCTTCTCGGCCAGTTCAACGGCTTTCTCTTCCCGCGCCGACAGCGACTTCCCAGCCTTTACTTTTTCGAGTGCTCGATTGAGCGTGATCCTCTCGTTTGCTATCCGTACCTTTTCGGCAATCTGAGATTTTGACGACTTCTCTGCCGTCGCTGGTACCTGCTTTTTTTTTATCGCCATGCAATTGCGTCAATGTCAATGGAAAAGCTCATCGGCGAAGGGCTGCGGGCGAGGTCATAGATCGGAAGGCGGATGATCGTTTAGTCTCACTAACTTCATTCCGTAGTTGTTTATTCCCTTCGGTATGACAATACCAGGCTTTCTGATAAGCCTGTTTTTTTTAAACGGCTTATAATTCACATGATGCTGCCAACGGCCCCAGCGTCGCCTTATTGTGCATACGTCGGGATGTTGCCGCTGCAAGGATTTTGCCATTTCAAGACGCCCATCAAACCCTGCGTCCTGCTTGTAAAGTAGATCGGTGTTCCCGCCTTTCATCTTTAGTGTTGCCTGCTTGTTACACAAAAAACCGTTAAACAAAATGGTGCAATGTCCATCTTTCAGAATTCTCAAACTCAGGTCGGTATCTTCATTGTATCTTCCCCGCCAACGATAGCTGATTTTATTTGAAAGAAGTATGCATGAATAAATTCTTGCATTCAGGCAAAATGGAGTCTTGACCGTGCCTTTAGCCGTTGATGATTCGACCACCGCGAATGATCCATATTGAAACCCCGCCATATGAACATTCATGTACCTCTCAACAAATCCCTCGGCTATCGCAAAAACAGACCCGTCAGAAACTTTAATCTTGTCTCCTTTATACAGCCGGACAAACCCTCTCAGGTTGTCATCCATAATCCAATGTCGACCGTGGCCTTCGCTTATCGAATGTTCCCAAACCCAATTTCTCGCAGGTATGCCGCCCTGACCTAAATTCGAGAAAGGTAAAACAAGAATCTTTTGTGGATCAATCACCGATGCATATTGCGCAAATTCATGCGGCTCAATTACAATTCGATAATCAACTCCAATTGATTCTAGCGCGATGCTTGTATAGCGAGTTTTCCACCGTCCCTTGCTGATTATATAAATCGGGAATTTAGGATTCATTCTGGTTGCCCAATAAATTGAGAGTCTTTTTCGTTGCCCTTTGGTCGCGATGGATACCAAATAAATTTAGCGGAGTCCGGGAGCAATTGACCGATACATTTTCCAAATGCAATCACCGCGGCCTCGCTTGGAAAATGTACAATTATTGTTCGGACTCCTTTTGGCTGGTTTTTATATTCGGGCATATCTTCCCATTCCTGTTCTGGATTTTCTACAAAATCGCCCGGCGTGATGATGTTTTCCAGTTCTTCGTCCGTCCATCCGCTGAACGTCAAGCTCGTTAAGTCGATAGACTTTAATTCAGTGATTTCGATTTTAAGCATCTCGTCATCCCACCCCCCGCCAATTTCCGAAAGCCGATTGTCAGCCAGGATATACGCCCGCCGCTGCGTGTCGGTAAGGTGGCCGAGCCTGATGCACGGCACGTCCGCCAGCCCGAGAGACTGCGCGGCCAGCACCCGCCCATGACCCGCGATGATGCCGTTGTCTTTGTCAACGAGCACCGGGTTGCAAAAACCGAACTCCCTGATGCTCCCGGCAATCTTCGCCACTTGGCCAGCGTCGTGTTTCTTTGCATTTCTGGCATACGGCACCAGCTTTTCAGTTTTCAGCGTTTCGATTTTCATAAATTATTTTCCAGCCATTTACTGGGACATCTTATTTTTGGGTTGCGCGCTCGTTTTGAAGGGGGTGCCGAGTATACC